>Ga0247610_10002599_pt1 | contig 20570 bp, 20 predicted proteins | sample 174DNAGHGhighgp2_FD_193483 | JGI IMG/M metagenome (GOLD analysis project Ga0247610, IMG submission 193483) | Sheep rumen microbial communities from Palmerston North, Manawatu-Wanganui, New Zealand - 1742 DNA GHGhigh gp2 | ecosystem: Host-associated > Mammals > Digestive system > Stomach > Rumen...
TTCATACAAATGTCTTTCTACCCGCAAATACTAACTCCTGAACTTGTACCAAGACGAATTGCACCCGCGTTTATCATTGCAATTGCAGCTTCTTTATCCCTAATTCCGCCGGAGGCTTTTACTTGCAAACCGAAATCTTTTACCGTATTGTACATAAGCTCAACATCTTCAACTCTTGCACCAACCCCGCCTTTTACAAAACCGGTAGAAGTTTTTACAAAATTCGCTCCGCCTTTAACTGAACATTCACAAGCTTTCACTATTTCATCTTTACTAAGTAAATCTGTTTCAATAATAACTTTTAAATTATGGGCTCCGCAAGCCTGCTTAATTCTGCCAATTTCATCCGTAATATAATCATATTCCCCATCTTTTAGTTTAGTAACATTAATTACCATATCAATTTCATCAGCTCCGTCAGAAATTGCTTTTTGTGTCTCATAAACTTTAACCTCTGTTGTATTTGCCCCGAGAGGGAAACCTATTACAGTAACAATTTTAACATTTGTATCTTTTAAATTTCCTTTGCGAGGCATACATAGCAAGGATTTACACAAACACCAAAAAAATTATATTTAACTGCTTCCTCCAATAATTTTTGCACATCTGCATTTGTTGCATCTTGTTTCAACAATGTATGTTCTATATATTTATTAAGTTCCATTTTCTCCCTCTCATACCTCTTTCCTATTTAATAAGTTTACTATAATTTCTGTAATAATGTAAAGTTTAATTAAAAAGATTATTAAAACTGTTCACAAAAAACTATAATATGTGTATTATAGTTATATGGTTAAATTAGAGGAATTGTATTCTGAAGTCCCGCCGACGAAATTAAGAAATATCAATGAAAAATTTCGTCCGGCGCAAACTTCGTCATTTTGGTTATGGGTTGCAGACAGGTTTTTTTATGGAATGCTGGAAAACAGATTTCATGCATTTCGATATAAAGGTGCAGAAAATTTTTATAAAAAAGATCCTTCTACACCAATAATTCTTTTTGCACCACACAGTAACTGGTGGGACGGTATTGTAGGATATAACATTTGCAATCGAATTTTTCATAAAGAAATTCGTTTGATGGTTGAAGAACTAAATCGTTTTCCTTTGCTAAGAAGAGGCGGAGCGTTTAATGTTAATAAAAAATCTCCTCAAGCATCCATGGAAGCAATAAAGTATTCCGTAGATGCATTGGGTGATTTGAACAACATTCTTTATCTGTTTCCACAAGGAATTATTAAACCGCCAAACTACAGACCGATAGAACTACAAACTGGAATGACATATATAGCAGAAAAGGCAACAAAAAAATATGGAAAAGTTGCTCTTTTGCCTGTTGCAGTTAATTACTTCTTTTTGCGTGATAACAGACCGGAAGTACTTGTCGAGTTTGGAGATTTAATAGAGCTTAATGACGACAAGCCTGACAGAAAAGAATTTACCCATTATTTAGGTAAAACATTGGAAGAATTATGCGACAAACAGTTTGATGATATCAGACATGCCAGATTCAACGGATATTTAACCCTATTTGAACAAAAACTCAAATGGTACAGAAGAATAGAACAGCGACTAAAAAAAATAGATATACATAAGGCATCCGGAGTGTAATTTTTATACAAAACCATCATGGACTTAATAAATAAAAAATAGTATAATTTATATATGAGGAAGAGGTTAGCTTTATTATTATCTTTTATTGTGTTTGCAAATATTGCTTTTGCAGATACTCCTTTTAAGGGGTATGCGGAATTTGATAACAATGTAAAACATGATGAAGATATTTTTACAGGAAAAACAGAAACTTTAGAGAAAAAAGACGTAATAAATATGACAGTCTCTCAAGTTGTAGACAGCACCATTTCTATTGAAGGTGATGAATTTTTTGCAGTAGTAACCTCTGATGTAATAGGTGATAAAGGGGTTATTATACCAAAAGGAACAACAGCTCACGGAACCGTCGTTCAAACAAAAGAAGCAAAACGACTCGGTAGAAACGGGTGTATTGACCTGAGTTTTGACTATCTTACCACTCCGGACGGAAGAGATATCCCGATTGAAGGTAAAATGTCAACAAGACTTCACCCTGTAAAAGAAGCTGCAAAAATAGTCGCAACTGACGTCGGATATACTGTCGGAGGCGGTGTTGTCGGCGGCATGTTTGCTCTGCAGGCGCTGGGAATCGAAGCAGCAATAGCATCAAATGGATATACTGTCGCAGGAGGTGCTGCTCTGGGTGGTGCAGTAGGCCTCGGCATGTCTTTATACAGAAAAGGGAAAAATGTTCTTATTTCACCTGGTGATGAAATAAAAGTACGTATTTTATCTAGTATTGACCTTCCTGTTTATAAAGAAGAAGCGCTTAAACAAAAAGAATTAAAGTATCCCGGATTAGATATAAGAATTGCAAATATTTTGTATGAAAAAGACCCATTTGGAGAAGTTAATACAATTACTCTTTCTCTATCTATTTCAAATATGTCTAAAAAAACATTCTCGGGAATGGATTTAGCACTTGTAAACGAATACAACATGATTTTTAACCCGTCTATATTCGGTGACACCAGATTATTATTTTCTCAAATAAAACCCGGAGATAGATTCGCCGGCCGCGTTTCTTTTGCAGTCAACAACGTTAAAGATTCGTATTGGTTAACCGTAAATGACAGAAGTAAGAATAAGCCTATTGCTAAAGTTTCTTTAGACAACGCTTATAAGAATATGTCTGATGACGTAAAAAAACGTAATGCAAAAATAAAGAAACCCAAAAAGAATTTCTATAAAGAAAACGACCCTTTTGACATATAACAAATTTTAGTCTAAATCGTAATGAAGCATTGAAACAACTTTAACACCGGAGTTTTCAATTTTTTCTCTGCCTTTAAGCGGGTCAAGCTCAATAATAAACGCTGATGCAACAACTTCTGCGCCGACTTTTTTAACCAAATTACAAGCTGCTACTGCAGTACCGCCAGTTGCAAGCAAGTCATCGATAACAACAACTCTATCACCTGGCTTAAGTGCATCTGCGTGCATTTCTATTGTATCAGTACCATATTCCAAAGAATAACTTTCTTTTACTGTTTCAGCAGGAAGCTTGTTTGGTTTTCTGATAGGAATAAAACCGATTCCTAATTTATAAGCAAGAGCTGCCCCAAAAATAAAGCCTCTTGATTCAACACCTGCAATATAATCAACTTTTTCATTTTTAAATTTTTCATACAAAAAGTTAACCATATATTCCATTGCTTTTTTATCTTTTACCGCAGTTGTAATATCAAGAAAGAGAATTCCTTTTTTAGGGAAATCCGGAACCATTCTTATATGTTCTCTAACGTATTTGTCTGTTTCTAAAATTGTTTCCATACTATCTATACCTCTTGTAATTCTAATTCATTTTTATTATCTTCTTGTTTATTTTCTTCTTCCATAACTAAACCGTGAGCGGTTTTACCCCAATTCATATCTTTCTTACAGAATAAAATTTTTCCGCATATAAATAATTCCATCGGAAACCATATGATTAAGAAATATATTGTTGTTTCAAACGCCTGTTTTAACGCACTCAATCTCGGGACATTATCATATCTTCTTAAACTTTGTCTAATCAAGGACAAAAACCCTAATCCAACAACTGATGATACTATTAATGATGACCACAAAACGTTATGTAAACTGTATGGGTCAACTTTGTCCGTAAATAACTTAACAACTCTAAATATTACTTCCATCATGAACCAAAGAGGCATAATAAATTGAGTTATGTATACAGCCATATCTAACTGCGCTCTAAGTGACATTTTCTTTGAGCGAAGTGCTTCAAAAGAATATTCTAGGTATCTTCTTATTGTTCCTTCAAGCCATCTTCTTCTCTGTCTGAACAACGGATACAAATATGTAATACCTTCCTCATATACTTTAGCTTCCGGACAAAAACGAACGTCCCAGCCTTTAATGTGAAGTCTGGTGGACATATCTAAGTCATCAGTAATTGTATAATTATTCCATCCGCCAATATCTACCAGCGCTTCTCTTTTTATAAGTTCACCGTTACCTCTTAATTCAACAGCACCTTTTACGGCATCTCTTCCTGCCTGTAAATAAGTATCCATTGTATATTCATTGTTTTGGCACTTTGTTAAAATATTAACATCTTTGTTTCTTATGATTTTCCTGGCCTGAACTGCACCAACATCTGCAGGTTCAAGATTAGGTATCAATTTATTTAAGAAATCCGGCTCAACAGTTGCATCTGCATCAAAAACTAAAACCGCATCACCCTTACATATTTTAAACGCATCATTTAAAACTGCTGATTTTCCGGGGAAAGCATCTTTCTCTCTTATAAGAGCATGAACCTTTTCATACTTTGATGCTAAATCCATGATAACGTTTGAAGTATTATCAGAGCTTCTGTCATCGATTACTATTATTTCAAAGTTGGGATAATCGATTGCCAGAACATTTTCTACAGTATGAGAAATAACACTTTCTTCATCATGTGCAGGAATCATTATAGAAACAAATGGTTTATAATTCTCATTAATAACTGGAGGATGCTTTTTCAATTTACGTTTTTGATATTTTGTTGCAGCAATTGAATATAAACCATAAGTAACCATACACGCACACAAAATAACAAACCCTACAACGGTATTAACGTGGTTTTGGAACACGTACAAAAACACTCCTAGTAAAGTTAATATAATAAATAAAAGAATTCTTTCTCTCATACTTTTCCCAACAACTAGATTATACCAAAAACACAAATGTCATTTGTTAAGTTTTGTAACAATAAAAAGAGCCGCTGAAATTTCATGTTTTTTTAATACTTTATATAGATGTAAGACAAATCTAAGAGAGTACAAAAGATTAATAAGACGAGGTAAATATTATGGCTTTATTACAAAGTTACAATATTAATGCTATGGCTACGCAAATTTCAAAAGAATTTTATATTAATGAAAATCCGGAAGAAGACAAGTCCTATGTACTTGTTAATGAAATGAGGTTTTTTGCAATGGATCTCAAATCCCGAGTGAAATTTATCTCACGAGCAAAATACTAAGGGTTTTTTAAAAGGTTTAATACCAATCTTAATCTTACTTACTTAACTAATTAATTCCCCAAAACTTACTTATCTATTAGCGCCTGACTTCCGTCAGGCTTTTTATTTGATAAAAAGTTTATTAACTAATTAATAATGTCGCCATATTCTTCCGGATTATTCAATAAATCATAATTAATTTCGTTTTCATTATCTGCAATTGCAGCCGCTACAACCGCATCGGATGTTACATTAAGAAGAGTTCTCATCATATCAGTGATTCTTTCAATTGTAAATAAGAATGCAAAACCTGCTACAAGTTGTTCCGGACTCAATCCCATAGCACTGTTAAGAACAAGAGCTATTGTAATCAAACCAGCTCCCGGAATACCTGCACAAGTTGAAGAAGCTATGATTGCAAATAATGCTATTTGAATTACCAAGAATGGTGACAAAGCAACACCATATGCTTGAGCTAAGAAAATTACGGCAATTGTTTGAAGCATGGCTGTACCATCCATATTCAATGTCGCACCAAGAGGAAGAACAAAACTTGAAACTTTATGTGATATGCCTCGTTTTTCACAACAAGCAATTGTTAAAGGCAATGTAGCTGATGAGCTTGCTGTTCCGAATGCTACCATCATAGCCTCTGCAATAGCCGCATAAAGCATCATTACAGGAACCTTTGAAAATATTTTTAAGAAAATCGGATATACTACAAAGAATTGAATCGCAAAACCTATTGTAAGAACTCCCAAATACTTGGATATACTTGCAAAAATATCAACACCGAAAGAAGATACCGCAACTGCTGTCAACGCAAATACACCTGGTGCTGCAAAACACATAATCCAATCTGTTATTTTCATTGTTGCTGCAAAAATTGATTCAAAGAAACTTACAAACGGTCTGTTTATTTCACCAACTCTTGCAAGCGCAATTGAAAACATTACAACAAAAACAATTATAGGAACCATGTCTCCGCTGGAAATTGATGCAATCGGATTTTTAGGAATAAATCCTAATATTATATTTAATAAATTGCCTTTTTGAGCTTCTATTGTTGCGGCAACGTGTGACTGAATATCCGTAGCAATGTCTGCTGTGATATAATGTGCAGCACCCAAACCCGGTTTTAATAATAATGCAAGAAATGCACCAATTGATACTGCTGCAACTGTAATAATAGCATAATAAACTATCATTTTAGAGCCGAGTTTACCCAGCTGTTTGGTATCACCAATACTTGTAATTCCTATAACAATCGCAGAAATAACCAGCGGAATAACAACCATTTGTATTAATCTGATAAACATCTGGCCAATAAAATTTAATGCTTGGAAAAGAACATGATTTGGTTCAGCATGCATCCATATACCAACAAATACACCTAAAATTAAACCCAGAAAAATATGCCAATTTCTTTTCAAGCCAAGACCTAGTGCAATTAAGACTTGCATATAAAATTTCATTAAAAAATCCTCTCTTTTATACTTATATAACCCAAATATTATATTATTTTTTTTTACAAAAGTAAAGATTCATCGGATTGAATTTAATAAAACCAAGAATGTAACAATTTTGTTACATTTAGCATTAAGCATGGCAATTTTTTATATTCTGGTGTTTTATAGAGGATGTAGAAGTTAGTATTAAATTATAGAAAGTAGGTTTTTTTATGACAGCAGTACAAAATGTAGGAGTAAATGACTATCCGGCTCAAATGCAAGATATGCAACCAGTGGATTATCCGGAAGTAGCCGGTGATATGGCAGTTTATGATCCAGAAATGGAAGAAAAAAGAGCGGCTGCTAAAGGTCAAACAGGTATGATGGCTCTGGGTGTTTTAGGTTTAGCAGGTATAGCACTGGGCGGTATAAAATGGCATTCTGCAAATAAATTAGGCAAACAAGTAAAACGTTTGGAAGCAGAAAATGCTGATATGATGAAAAAACTTGCCGAAAATAAAGAAACTCTTACAAACGAATTCAAAGGTTCAAGTATTAAAAGATTCGGAATAAGATTAGCAAGAGTATTTAAACCGACAGCTTTCATGACAGATGCTGAAAAAGCTGCAAGACAAGAAGCAAAAGACGCAGCAAAAGCTGCTAAAGAAGCTGAAAAAGCTGCAAAAAAAGCAGAAAAAGAAGCTGCTAAAGAAGCTAAAAAAAGCAATAAAAAATAATAACTTTGTACTGATAAAAAACTTTAAATATAAAAAAGCGATGAAACAAAATCATCGCTTTTTATTTTTTTTATTAAATATCAACACTTAAAATTTATGGTAAAATATTAAATAAAAGAAAAGAAAAAAGGTGGCAGTATGGGAATTAAATCATGGACTGATTATTTTTTGGATTTGGCTAAAACATGTTCTTCACGTTCCAACTGTCTCAGAGCACAAGTTGGAGCCGTTATTGTAGGACAGGATAAAAAAATAAAAGCTACCGGATATAACGGAACGCCATCCGGAGTCGAATCTTGTTACGAAAGAGGCGAGTGCTACAGAATTAAAAACAATATTCCATCAGGTACTTGCTATGAAACTTGCCGTTCAATCCATGCCGAACAAAATGCAATAATCCAAGCCGGTCAAGATCGTTGTATGGGCTCATCCATGTACATATACGGCCATAATTTTATTTGTATTTTATGCAAAAGATTTATCGTCCAAGCAGGAATTACTGATGTTTATTTAAAGAAAGATGACAATTCAGAAATCATGCATGTTTCTGTAGATGATATTAAAAAAGAACTTGAAGCAGTAGAAGAATTCAGCTTACAAAAATAAAATCATACCGCATATAGCCCCAACCGAAAGCGCCGGAACATAAGGAAGATACATTTTGCTTTGTTCTGTTTTTATTCCTTTGATTGTTGATATTGCAAGTAGTGTACCGGTTAAAATTACGCAAATTAAAATCGGTATTGTTTCATATACGGTTTTAAATAACAAAACAGATATTATAAATAAAATAGAAAATATACATGTTTTTTTATCATCTGCTTTATACCTGATATACAGAAAAATCGGAATAATAAATAACATAGAAGCAATGAAACCATACAATAACACAGGTAAAACATTGTAACCAAATATAGCACCCAGTGCTCCTGCAACATAAGTATCTGCTTCACCCATAGCTCTCGATTTTGTGAATAAATATCCGAATCTTGCAATAATTTCAATAATTACCACACCAATTATTAAACCAATTAATGAAAATAAAACTCCTTTAAGACCGTCGGCCACAAAACCGTATATAGCACCTGTAATCCCCATAAATATTGCAATATTACAATCTACAACCTTCTCTTTCAAATCGGTCATTGTCATTATTAACAAACAAGAAAGCCAAATCACAACAAATAATGTTTTATAAGTTAAACCAAAACGCAAATATGATGCTGCAAACAAAAGCATCGTAATAAATTCAATTATAGGATATTGAATGCTGATATTTTCTTTGCAAAAGTAACACTTTCCTCTGAGTAATAAGTAAGACAATATCGGAATATTGTGCCACCAAAATAGTTTGTTTCCACATTTTGGGCATTTTGACGGCGGAAATACAATACTTTCATCTTTTAATGAACGAATAATTACAACATTATAAAAGCTTCCGAGACACAGACCAAAAATACACACCCAAAACAATATATAGTAACTAAAATCCATTTTAATCTCCATAATATAGTGCGGTGGAATATGAATCTGCTATCATTCTGTATAACATACTGAATGCTTTTTTCATCATTCTTGATATTCGCATCTGAGTATAACCAAGCTGCTCTGCAATTTCTTTTTGTGTCATGTCATTATAATAGTACATTTCGACAACTTTACGTAAATCATCAGGAAGTTTTTGAATTACATCTTTTAAAATAACTTTTGCATCTTCTATTTCTGAAGTTTCCTTATAGTCTTCTTTTGCAAAAACTTCTTCATATCCCATATTATCGGAATCTGAATTGTACCACTCATTTAATGAAACAGTTGTTTTTCTTCTTTCAGCCTGACGTACAAAATTTATATCGGTTTTTTTAACTTGAAGAGCTTCTGCAACATAATCATCAGTTAAAGAATTTAATTCTTCTGGTGTTAATGTACTGATAAAAGAATTAATACGATATGATAATTCCTGAATATGTCGTGGAACTCTTATCGTATTGAGTTTATCACGCAAATAATGTCTCATCTCTCCAATTATTAAAGAACCCGCATAAGCTCTAAAATTTTCATTTATTTCCGGAACAAAACTGTCTATCGCTTTTAAAAGACCTATTGAACCGGCCTGTACCATATCTTCAATAGGGTCGTAAGAACGTCTTGCAATTGTTCTTGCAATACGTTTAACAATCGGAAGCATTTTTGTAACTATAAGAGTCTTTGTTTTAGCTTTTTTATACTTGTTATTGGTTGAACGATATTCTGTCAGCCAATCGTTTACAAGTTCATATGTATTTTTTTCGCTATTATCACTCAATACTTCAGCCCCTTATAGTTTAATATTAACATGCCTTATTTTGTTCCGCAATCAATTAACCTGCACTTCTGCGCATTAAATCCGAAAGCTTTACATTTTTTGACTTAATGGATGGTTCTCTCTTATTTATAACAGCAGGCTCTTTTAACTGAGTTAAACCTATTCTTTGCGGCTCTTTTTCAAACGCAAGTACTTTATTTACAATTAATTCAAATATGCTCATATTATTTCTCCTAACAATATTCTATACGAAATTTATATTTATTTATCCTTCATTAAAACTATTTTCGTTTTAAAAAACATTATACGTTATGGTAAAATTGCTAATATGATAAACAATGATAAAAATTTAAATAATGATTTTTATGAAGATTTGGATACAAATTTTGAAAATGCCTTAAATCTTGCTGATAAAGATTTTTCACACGAAGAACTTATTAGAATGCTAAAAAATGGTAATATTCCGGAAAAACAAATTGCAGCCTTAAAATTTGACTGTGTAAATGATGAAAATGATTCAGCAATTCTTTTAAATAACCTGACAGGTTGTGACGGAAAAATAAGAGAGGCTGTTGCTCTAAAAATATATCAAACTATTAAAACTCAGCTTGATACCCAAAAGTTTTTTTCAATAAATTCAGCCAAAATATTTGCTGATGCCTCAATTGATATAAATGCAAATATTTGCAGACTTGTTGTCGACAGTGTTACATACCTAAAATCTAATAAAAATTTTGCTATGGAATACACTTCCTTTATCGTAAATTACGCAAAAGATGCTCTTTCAGAATTGGATAAATTTATTTTCAGAGATAAAAAATATGTTATTAACAAACAAATTTTTAAACTCTACTGGTGTTTAGAAACTCTTAAAAATTTTTATGAATTTGTTGACGAAGAAACTATCAATATGATTTTATTAAAATCTTCAGAACAAAAAGAATATACCGTTAGAGAAAAAGTAGCAGAAATTAGCATTCTTTCTGACAAATTCAAAAAAATAAGACAATCCCTAAAAGACGATGAAAACTACTATGTACGGAATATTTTACTAAATCATTAATGCTTTATCCAAAACATCATGATGTCCGTCAAGCAGGAATTGCGCAAATCTTTTTGTATCAACTTGAGCACAGACAATTGCCATCAAATCATCAGGAAGATCAACCATCATCCTACAGAGAGTTTCTTTTTCCAACGCTATCATAGGTTTAATCATATCCTGCTTCATCATCTTGCTGAACATATTTATATAAGCTTCATTTTGGAATAACTGCAAATATTCCGGTTTCTTTTTGGTTAATTGGAATGTTAATTGTCTCTGTACATCAGGATCAATTGATGCCATAAATTTTCTGTATTTATCATCCGGCAAAGATGATATTTGATTTATTAAATCCATCGGATTTGTTTTACTTTCAGGCTGCCCTGTTACGCCTTCAACAAATTGTTTCATTACTTCCGGAGGAAGAGATCTAAGTTCATTAATAACATCTGCTTTTTCAAGTTTATCATTCATAAAAAACATTGCTAAATCGACATCTCTAAACTGCTCAACTAATTCTTCCAAAGGAAATGCTGTTAGAGCAACATTTACGAGTTCAAATGTCTTAACATTTTTCATCATATCCAATATTTTATCTTGGGTATAAAAATATAAACCCATAACCAAATCATCTTTATTTAATAATGGCAGCACATGCATTCTTGTTCTGTCATCCATGTGTTTTAGTAAAACATATTTATTTTCTACGTCATTTAATCTAAAAACTTTAATAAGTTTTGCAGGCGAATTATACAAATCTATAGCATATCTGACTGCTTTAGAATTACCTCTCTCCGCTTCTGCTTCTATAATTTCATCTACCGATTTTAAACCGTAATCACGCACCATACGAGTGGTGGAAATATCCATCCTATCTGCGAAAGTTCTCATATTTGCGTCTATTACAATTGCCATAGTTTACCTATATTTATATCTGTTATATATATAAAGTATATTTATATTAAATAATTGCTCTTTTTTTAAGAATTGTAACAATTAATTTAATATGATATAATAATTTTGTATGAAGAAGTTAGTTGTTATTTTAACATTTTTTTTAATTTTTATAAACAGTTCTGTTTTTGCGGCAGAAAAGGTTGTAAAAAAAGACATTAAAGTTCTTGCTTCTGATGGATTTGCTATCACTGCAACATTTGAATATCCCAATATTAAAAGTAAAAAAGAATATTCTACAGTTATTCTGTTACACTCTCTCGGATATAATTCTGCTTGGTGGGGATCTTTACCACAAAAATTTCTTGATAAAGGATATGCAGTACTCTTAATCGATTTAAGAGGACACGGGAATAGTGTTTATAACTCAAAACTATCAAGGGTATCTTGGAAAAGCCTTACAAATAAAGCTTTCTCAAAATATCCGGATGATGTAATAAGCGTTATTAATTACGTAAAAAATGAAAATCCTAAAAAAGTTTTCTTTAATAATTATGCCATTGTAGGAGCTGATATTGGTGCTAGCACGGCAATCATTGCATCGTCTAAAATTCAGCCTAAGCCTAAAACAATTGTTCTGTTATCACCGGTCATTAATGCAAAAAGATTATATACTCCTGTAAAACTTGCAGATTTGGGCAGGGTTGACGTTTTCTCTATTTCAGGAACCAATGATTTAGAATCACAAGACACTCAAGATTATCTTAGTAAATTTGCTCAGGGAGAGTTCACGACTTATGTATCATCTTCCCAATCAACAGGAATGCTTATGCTAAAAAATGATATAGAACTTCCGTCATTGATTTCAGAATGGATATTCCAGTATTTAAAATAAAAAGTTATACATAGTTATTGAGAAAGGTTTTTAATGTACGAATTCCCTTTTGAGCTTGATGATTTCCAAAAAGAAGCATGCGATTATATTTCAAACGGCAAAAGCGTTGTAGTTTGTGCCCCAACTGGTGCCGGTAAAACCGTTATCGCCCAGCATGCAATTCACTGCGCTTTAAAAGAAGGAAAAAGAGTTTTTTATACTACCCCGCTTAAAGCTTTGTCAAACCAAAAATTCAGTGATTTTTCAGAGCAGTATGGTGCAAACAAAGTAGGACTTTTAACAGGTGACAGCTCTTTCAATCGTGATGCTCAAATAGTTGTTATGACAACGGAAGTTTTTAGAAATATGTTATATGGAACCAATTTTGGTTCTGTTACAGATAATATGAAAGAAGTTCGATACGTAATCTTAGACGAAGTTCACTATATGAACGATGAACAACGCGGTACCGTTTGGGAAGAAAGTATAATTTATTGTCCTACTAATGTTCAAATTATTGCACTATCTGCAACTGTGGCTAATGCAGATAAATTAACAGAATGGATAAACACGGTTCATTCAAAAACAGAACTTGTAAACACTGATTTTCGTCCCGTTCCTTTAAGGTTTTATTACTTTGATTCTTCACAACCAAATACAATTCTTCCTTTGCTTACTCCAAGCGGAGCCTTGAACAACAAAATTAAACCAGAAAAGAAAGTTTTCAAACGCGGAAAAGCTGTTCAAAAAAGAAATACGGTAAAGGATGTTATTCGTGTTTTGCACGAAAAAGACATGCTTCCTGCTATTTATTTCACTTTTTCACGTAAAAAATGTGACGAACAAATGGAAAAATGTTCTGAATTATGCTTAATTACTCCTAAAGAACAGGAACAAATCAGAGAAATTATTGATGAATATATAGCGGAAAATCCGTACTTATACAAAAATAAGCATATAGAATATCTGCTTTTAGGTGTTGCTTCCCACCATGCCGGACTGCTTCCGGGATGGAAAGTTCTTGTAGAAAAACTCTTTCAAAAAGGTTTAATAAAAGTCGTTTTCGCAACAGAAACACTTGCAGCAGGAATAAATATGCCAGCCCGTTCAACCGTTATAAGTTCAATCAGCAAAAGAACCGATAGCGGACATCGAATTCTTACCCCGAGTGAATTTCTACAAATGTCAGGTCGTGCCGGCAGACGAGGTATGGATGAAATAGGTTATGTAACAATCGTAGGAACTGCGTTCCAAACTCCTGAAGAAGTTGCGGAACTTGTTCTGAGCGATGCAAATCCGCTTGAGAGTAAATTTTCTCCAAGCTACTCAATGGTACTTAACCTTCTTCAAAGATTTACGTTGAATGAAGCAAAAGAGCTTGTACTAAAAAGTTTTGGTTATTTTTCATCAAGTTCAAGAATAGAACCGCTTTTAAAATTAAAAGAAGTTAACCAAAGACAAATTGATGAATGTAATGAATTCAAGTGTTTCTGTAAAAAAACAAACGAAGATTTAATTGAATACAATAAAATTCGCGAAATCTATGTTCAAAACAGACGAGTATTTAAAACTATCCAAAAACAAGAAAAAAAGAAAAACAGACCACTGACGGAAGAAGCACAAGAATTTGGACGTCAAACAAAAATAATGCTGGGAAAAATGCACTCTTATGAGTGTGATACCTGTAAGCTTTATAAAAAGCATATGAAAATTATTGAACTCATAAACAGGTATGAAAAGAAACAAAAAGAACTCAATAAGGAAATCGACAAACAAAAAGATATTTTCTGGAACAGATTTTTAGCTCACAGGGCCGTCCTCCAAGAATACGGATATTTAAAAGATGATTATCCGACCGAAGAGGGTATAACAATTTCTCAAATTCGTTCCGAAAATGAACTGTTTTTGGCTCGTATAATATTCTCAAATGTTCTTGAAGGGCTCACACCAGCAGAACTTGCGTCTGTTATTTGTGCAATAACAACAGAAGATATGAGAGCCGATTTGTATTCTCAATTACCGCTTTCACCTACCGTAAGAAAACGACTAAACAAGATTAAAGACATCAGAAGAGATTTAGACAAGAAACAGAAAGATTACGATGTTGAAGACCCCATGTATATAAACGGTTTTTATTCACCGCTAATCGAAATGTGGACAAACGGTGCTGAATGGGACAGCATAATTGATGAAGTTGATATGGGTGAAGGAGACATCGTAAGATGTTTTAAACGTGTAATTGACGTTTTAAGACAATTCTGCACGATATCTAATATTCCTGACGATTTAGCTTTCACGGCAAGAGAAGCTATCAACTTAATCCAAAGAAGTCCTATTGATATAGACGGATAAGCACGATTTATTTATTAGCGTCTATTTTTAAGCTTCAATTTTATCAAAAGTTATTTCGTCATCTTTTGTATCAATTAGAATTCTGTCGCCATCGATAAATTTCTGACTCAAAATCAATTTAGAAAGAGGATTTTCAACCATTTGTCTAATTACACGTTTAAGAGGTCTTGCTCCATAAATCGGATTAAATCCTCTTCTTGCAAGAAGTTCTTTTGCATCATCAGAAATTTCGCAGCTCATATTATGATCTGAAAGAAGTTTTCTCAAGTGTTCTACCTGGATATCAACAATAGAAGAAAGTTGAGTCATTGTTAAACCTTTAAAGAATATTGTTTCATCAACCCTATTCAAAAATTCAGGTTTAAACTTTTCTCTCATTACTGTGTTAACTTTTTCTTTTGTTTCTTCAAAGTTTCCGCCAGGATTATTAACTGAGTCTTCCAAAATAATATCGCTGCCAATATTTGATGTCATAATTATTACAGTGTTTTTGAAATCAACCGTCCTGCCTTTTGAATCTGTCAATCTTCCGTCATCAAATATCTGTAACATTATATTAAATACATCCGGATGTGCCTTTTCTATCTCATCAAAAAGTACAACAGAGTATGGTTTTCTTCTTACTGCTTCTGTTAATTGTCCTCCTTCTTCATATCCTACATACCCGGGAGGAGCACCGACTAACCTTGCAACGTTATGTTTTTCCATATATTCTGACATATCAATTCTTACAATGGCTTCTTCGTCGTTGAATAAGAATTCCGCAAGTGTTTTCGCAAGTTCAGTCTTACCAACACCTGTAGGACCTAAGAAAATAAACGTACCAATCGGACGCTTCGGATCTTTCAATCCTGAACGAGCACGTCTGATTGCATCAGAAACAGTATCAACAGCTTCTTCCTGACCGATAAGTCTTTGGTGAAGAACATCTTCCATATGAAGAAGTTTTTGCATTTCGCTTTCAACAAGTTTTGTAACAGGAATTCCTGTCCATTTAGATACAATTTCTGCTATGTCGTCACCATCAATTTCTTCTTTCAGCAGACGATTTTCACTTTTTTCTTTACCTTGGATAGATTGAAGATTTTTTTCAAGTTCCATCAATTTTCCGTATTTAAGTTCCGCTGCTGTCTGCAAATCAGTGTTACGTTCAGCTTCTGCAATTTGATTTTTAACTTTATCTATTTCTTCTTTTATTCCGGCTTCACCCGTTATAGTATTCTTCTCAACTTCCCATTGAGATTTAAGAGCTTCTATTTTACAGTTTAATTCATCTATTTCAGAAGTTAACTTATCAATTTTTGCAATACATTCTGGCGAAGTTTCTTTTTTTAGAGCTTCTCTTTCTATTTCCAGCTGTATTTTCTGCCTCATCATAACATCTATTTCCTCAGGCATTGAGTCTATTTCAATACGAAGAGCGGAAGCTGCTTCATCAATTAAGTCAATAGCTTTGTCCGGTAAAAATCTATCCGTTATATACCTATCAGATAATTGTGCAGCTGCAATAAGAGCACTGTCTAAAATTCTTACTCCGTGGTGAACTTCGTATTTACCCTTCAATCCTCTTAAAATTGAAATAGTATCTTCTACAGAGGGTTCATCGACAAGTACAGGTTGGAAACGTCTTTCAAGAGCTGGGTCTTTTTCAATATATTTTCTGTATTCATTTACTGTTGTTGCTCCAATTGTTCTGAGTTCACCTCTTGCAAGCATAGGTTTCAAAAGATTTCCTGCATCCATTGAACCTTCTGTAGCACCTGCTCCGACAACAGTATGAAGCTCATCAATAAACATAACGATTTCGCCGTTTGACTCCTGAACTTCTTTTAATACAGCTTTAAGTCTTTCTTCAAATTCACCTCTGAATTTTGCACCCGCAACAAGCGCTCCCAAATCAAGAGATATAAGCTTAACTTCTTTCAAGCTTTCTGGAACATCACCTCTTATTATTCTTTGAGCAAGCCCTTCTACTATTGCAGTTTTACCAACACCCGGTTCACCAATAAGCACCGGATTGTTCTTTGTTCTTCTGTTAAGAACTTGAATAATACGTCTAACCTCTTCATCTCTGCCTATAACCGGATCTAATTTACCCTTTCTTGCACGTTCGGTTAAATCTGTAGAATATTTTTCAAGTGCTTTCATATTTTCTTCTGCGTTTTTATTATCCACTTTTTTATTACCTCTTATTTTTTTCATAGCGTTTAAAACGGAGTTTGTATTAACACCAAATTTTTTCAGTAACTCTGTTATATGAACTCCGCCTTCAAGCTTTGTCATAGCGATTAAAATACATTCAATACCAACAAATTCATCTTTTAATATTTCAGCTTCCTGTGATGCAATCTCTAAAAGCGCATTTGTATCTCTGGATAAAAATACCTGCTGTCCTGAAGGTGCTCCGGAAATTGTCGGAAAATCTTTTATTTTCGCTACAATAGCATTAATAAAATTCTGATTTAAAAGTTTAAGCTCTTCTAGGTAATCTTTAGCTATACCTTTATCCTCAATCATTGCCATAACAATATGTTCAGGCTGAACTTCAGTATTCTTATAGAAGTCTTTTTTAGCATTTGCTGCATATATAATTTCTTGAGAATAGTTTGTGAATTTATCAAAATTAATCATATTAAATCTCCATCTGTTTTTATTTTAACTTATTTTTTAATAAAGTCTAAATTTTTAACGAAGTTTTAATATTCTGTTTCTTAGTTAAAATTATTAATCGCATATAACCACCTAAGGTGCTACGCTCTTAGATATACTTCCTTGCTCGTATAGATACAACAGGTTCAATATACTTTCTCCTAACCCGTGCAACTCCCTGCGCTGTCAACTTTTATCCACTCAAACAGGGCTCACAAAGCACTGTAAACAGCACGCGACTCCTTTCTTTTTTGGTTCATTTTATTCTTTCCTTACAGTTTTCATTAAGAATTTTATGTATTTTTGTTACAAACTTATGTTTTTTTCTAAAGTTTTTTCAAAAACTGCCGTTATTTTGTATAAGAGGAAATATGGTAAAGATAAGTCCTTTCAGCACACAAAATAATCCGACAGTAAATTCTGTTCAGAACACAAAAACGGACAGAATATTTAGCGCTACAGATAGTACAACAACCTTTTCATCCACAGAAAACATAAATTTTGACGATGCTGCTGCTTTACAAAAAATTAAAAACTTCGACAGAACTATTTTAATAGCCAAAAATGCTATTTTAAATGACATTGAATCTTTTGGACTTGAAGAGGATGACAAAAATATGCTTCAAAATGGATTAAACAATTTAGATGCAAAAAATATACCAAAAGAAATAAAAACAAAATCTGTTTCTCTTTCCGAAGCGGCTTTTATGTTGATTTCTAAAACCACACAAAACCCTTATTTAGCAATATCTTTGTGCTCAAAATTGATAAATAATGATACAAGATTTAAGGATTTTATAATAGAAGACAGTAATGCCCCAAGGTCTATACAAGGAAAATCAATAGTCGAATTTGGGACTGACATAAATAATAATTCAGCTGAAAAAATTGAAAAAATATATAAAAACGCTCAAAAAGAACTGATTAAAAACTTAACTTCAAATCCTAATAAAACGTTTGAAAATCCATACAATCAAAGTACTAAGATATCCGCATCTGACTTGATACAATACGTACAAAATTTAAATTTCAGAAACGATAAGTACGGAGCTGCACAAGCTTCTGATTTTACACCAAACGATGGAATTAATGAAAGAAACGGTATTTTAGTCAATAGTAACATTTATTGTCAAAACCCCTATATGTCGGAAGCTGAAGCAATGAAAATTTTGATACATGAAGCATTGCATTGTGCATACAGTAAAGAACATTTTCCTTTTAATAACCAAAAAGAAGAAATGTACTGTGAACGTCAAGCTATAATGTTTACATCCGAGATTTTACAAAATTCTGATTGTAATATTAAAGACACCGAATCCGGTTACGGAAAAACGTATGCAGAATTTAGTCAAATGAGTGAAAATGAACTGACGGAATTTTTAGACCAAGAATTTATAAGCAAAGGGTATGAACACCGTCCCAAAGACTTAGACGGAAATGTAAACATTATGGGATATGAGCTACAATCCGGTGATGAAATTATTATAGACGGTCAAAAAATGGGAAATATAGGACGTAATGGAAATATTTTAGACCAACTGGATGAACACAAAATTTTGCTCTTTGGCTGCGGTGGAGGACAGGTAATATTTTCAAAAGACAAACCGGACGGAGCAAAAACTTTAACAATAGAACGCAACGGACAAAAAATTATGACCGCTTTTGTTATTCCGTTTACAACAAGTCTATAAACATACCTGTTTTTCTTTTACATTATAAATATTTGTGCTACGATAATTACAGCGTTTGTATTATATGAAGAGGAGATTAATAAATGGCACAACGTATCGGTATAGATGTCGGCGGAACTAACGTAAAAATTGCATTAGTCAGCGACAAGGGTAAAATTATATATTCAAACTCAATCCCAACAAGAGCAGAAATGGGATATGAACACACCATTAACAGCATGAAAGATGCAATACGCGATTTGTTAAAAGAAACAAAAATGAAAACTGCTGATATAGAAGGTATGGGATTCGGTTTTCCGGGTCAAATCGACTGCAAAAAAGGAATCGTAAGACTTGCTCCGAATATCCCCGGCTGGGTTGATGTTCCGATTGCAAAAATCATGGAAAGCGAATTTGGCATTCCTACACGCGTCGATAATGACGTAAGAACAGCCACTCTTGGGGAATTAAATTACGGAGCCGGTATAGGCTGCGAAAACCTTGTTTGCATAACAGTAGGAACAGGTATCGGCTCAGGTCTTGTAGTAAACGGAAAATTGGTTCGCGGAGCAAACAACGCAGCAGGTGAAATCGGACATATTAAATTAAATATGGACGGCGGACCTCTATGTGGATGCGGTGACAGAGGATGTTTGGAAGCATACGCATCAGGCCCGAGTATTGTTGCAATGGCAGAAGAATATATAAGAGGCGGAAAGTCAACAAAATACAGAGAACTTGCCAATCCTGACATAACTCCATATATTGTAGCAGTTGCGGCAAAAGAAGGCGACCCTGTTGCAAGACAGATTTTCAGAATTATGGGTGAATATATAGGTAAAGGTCTAACAAGCGTTGTCAACCTTCTTAACCCCGAAAAAATTATCATTGGCGGAGGAGTCGCAGATGCAGGTGACATCTTGCTGGACCCAATCAAGGAAACAATTCAAAAACGCGCTATGACTATTCAAAGAGAAGTTGAAATTGTTCCTGCACAACTTGGCAATACAGCAGGTGTCATAGGCGCAAGCTTATTGATAAAATCATAGTTATATTAATAATAAAAAAAAATCTACAAAACGCAGACTACCTATATAGTCTGCGTTTTAGTTGGATATGTTAAATTATATTAACATATTTTTTAAAAATACTATCCAAAACTTTACATTTGAAATTATTTAAAATAGTATGATATTATAGTGGTATAGTATAGAAAAGAAAAAAAGAGGAATTCTCGTGGACAATTTAGGACCTGATATTTTTGGAAGAAAAGATGTTGAAAGTATTCAATCATCAGATAATTATAGCGCAACTCCGGCTCCGGGTGTTAATCCTGCTAAGATTAAAGTAATCGGCGTTGGCGGTGGCGGCGGAAACGCAGTTAATAGAATGATTAAGTCCGGTTTAACAGGTGTTGAATTCTGGCTTATGAATACAGATTTACAAGTTTTGCAATATTCTACTTGCAAAAACAAAATTCAGCTTGGTGCTAAGTTAACAAACGGACTTGGTGCCGGCGGAGAGCCTCAAGTTGGTGAAAAGGCTGCTG
>Ga0247610_10002600_pt1 | contig 20567 bp, 19 predicted proteins | sample 174DNAGHGhighgp2_FD_193483 | JGI IMG/M metagenome (GOLD analysis project Ga0247610, IMG submission 193483) | Sheep rumen microbial communities from Palmerston North, Manawatu-Wanganui, New Zealand - 1742 DNA GHGhigh gp2 | ecosystem: Host-associated > Mammals > Digestive system > Stomach > Rumen...
TGTCGAATGAGGCAAATCTTCCATGAGGTGCAGATGCCGTAGTTCCTCGCCCTTTTCCACTAAGTCGCGGAAATTCTCCCAGTCTGTCGGATAAGGTATGCGTGGGAAGTCAATCTTCAGGAATTCTTTGTAACGCTCGCGATACGATGGGCTGTATAGCACGGCATAAATATAATCAAAGAGATCTTGGGGATATAGTACACCATCATAATCAGATGTAGGATCTATGAGCATGTTGTCATCATAGCAGGGGAGGTAGTTCAGGCCCTTGGCTATCTTTTCGTAAATGTCTTTATTGAAGTTGACAATGCGCTCTTCTTCACCCATATTTTCTTTATAAGCATAAAGAGGGAATACTGTTATATCATCATTTGAGGAGATGTAGGATTTGTCAGATATACCATTTGAGATGAAGTACGTTTCCTCGTATCGCCTATTATTTCTAACTAAACACATACTAATGTTGGGATGAATCATATGGCACATGATATCAAAACGAGGATAACCCATAATGCCTTTTGTCTTGCCTGTATAGTTGATATATCGTATGTCTAACGGGCGATAAGATATTTTTGTTGCTATGATGGGATTAGTTTGCAAATCTTTCTGAGCAAGCATGACTTGCCAGTCTCTAGAATCCTTGGTATGATATTTCTCAACCAATTCATTTATACTCAGTTCTTTGAAATCCTTTAGAACTGACAACCTCTCTTCATCAGTAAAATGAATGTTAAGACTATCTCTTTCCGTTTTGGAACCTGCATTACATATGCAAAAGAGATCTTTGACAGCAAATCCTTTATCGTATTCTTCTTGTGATGCGAAATCTTTGGGGACAAAGAAGAACTGAGGCGTTTGTGGCTCAAGTTGTTTCCATGCGACAGTATTTAGATAGTTCTCATTAAGAAAATGATATTTGTCGTCCCTTGAACCATAAAGGTCATAATGATATACCTCTGCTGATGTACGTTCTTTAGTTGTTGTCTTTACAAAGATATTGATGCTAACACCTTGCATGATGTCAAATACGTTTTCATCTTTTGAACCATCAGGAGCAGTTTCTTTCTTGCGACTATTGCCATGCAAGTCGAGAATGTAAATTTTGTCGAAGGCTCGCAACAACTCCTTGCGGATTTGCCGATGAATAACTCCATCTATAAACCCATTATTGCTGATAAAGGCCAATATACCTGAATTATTCTTCTCAACATAGTATTGCCCTAACCTCATAAACTTAATATAGTCATCAGATAACGGTTGAATGTTACGCTCATTGAGATTCTTCTTATAATCTTCAAGCAACTTATTTATCCACTCCCCTTTATTCTGACTTGAAATACTATATGGTGGATTACCAATCATCACCATTACAGGATAATCACGTTTGATGACATTAGCCTCGGTTGCTTCACGGCTGAGCCATTGGGCAAAGAGGGTACGAGGCTCATTATTACTTTCTTCGAGAGAATTTGTTAGATAGACATGTAGGCGCTTGTCCGTATTGTGCTGATAGCCAGTTTCAGCAAGAAGCATATCGAGTTTAATATGAGCCACCGCATATGAGGCCATCAATATCTCGAATCCGTTCAGGCGAGGCAAAAGATGTTGTTCAACATATTGCTGCCAGATGCCTTGATTATCACGATAGCGATCATAGATTTGGTTCACTACTTCTGCAAGGAAAGTACCTGTACCAGTGGCTGGGTCGAGTATCTGAACACGGTGGAACTTGCGTTTCTCATGCTTCATGCCGTCAGAGGTACGCTTGTCACGACTCTGCTCCACAGCAACTTCACGTTCTATCATTGAGTAGTCTGCCAATCCTTCAGGCAAGCCAAAATCCTTTTGAAGAATTTCATCCACAGCCCTGACGATAAAGCCAACGACTGGCTGAGGCGTGTACCAGACACCCTTTGATTTGCGAAGTTTTGGATTATATTCAGACAGGAAGTCCTCGTAGAAATGAATCATTGGGTCATGGTGCAGCTTGTCACGGCTGTAACTCGCCATAATCTTCTGCAAGTCAGTAGCCTGGAATACTGTCACTAAATCATCTACTACCCAAGCAATACGCTCGTCAAGGTCGTTGCCTGCCAAATTGTTGAATATCTGGCGCAGGAATGGATTGGTCTTTGGAATCAAACGTGCAGCCTCTTCGCGGCTAAAATCCTCAGGAGTATCATCATGCAAACGGGCTGCAAACATACCGTAGGCAATCGTCTGAGCATAGATATCTGCAAAGTCCGTTGGTTTAAGTTCTTGAATCAGTACATCCTTGAACGCCTGATATTGTCCTCGAAGGTTATCGTTAGCATAACTATCCGTATCGTCATTCATAGCCTGCTCAATGATATTAGCCAACAATCGTGCCTTACCCGCCATCAGTTTAGCCAGACGTGAGGCAGAGGTAACACGCTGGATGGCAGACGCGCCCAAATGCTGAATCATGGAGAGGAATTTGTCCTCGGCTTCTGCAATGCCAACAATCTTGTCACCTTTGACCTCTGCAATCTTCACACTATCCAAAAACTCCCCCTGCTCATACAGGTGAAAGTCCAAATAGTCTGTGAAGATGATATAGTCGAGTGCTTGCTTATAGCGGTCGAATTGCTCCTTGTGGGCATTCTTGTTACGTCCGTCCAAGTCGTTGTCGTTCACATCTTTTGCCTCCACAAAAAACACTGGCAGATGGTCTTTCTCCCGCTGAATAATATAGTCAGGTGCACCACACTCGAAATGGGCAGGCTCATTCGTTACAACCATCTTCGGCAATAGGCTCTGCAACAGGTCTTTCAGTGCTGGGCGATAGGAATGTTCGCGAGCAAGCCCTGTCTTGTACTGCTTGTTCAGTTCGTCAATATATAGTTTCAGGCTATCTGTCTTCATATTGTTCTGATTTGAGTGTGGTAATAATCTATAATGCGTTGAAATATGCTTTTACTTTCTGTGCCATCAACTTTCGTCTGGCCTCCAGAAATGAATGATAGTCAGCAACGTCCATGTTGATAATCTCACGAGGTATGCAGTTCTCGTCAAGATTGTCATACAGTTCGTCCATCGACCTCATCGTGGTATAGGCAGAATCTTTGCCTGCTTCAATGGCAGTAACGACTTCTCCGAGATACACTTTAGGTGCTTTCTTGCCTACTGCAACATTTACGGGCTTACTGAGATAGGTGTAGTTGGCTACCTGATTGTATTCCATCGTTGAGTTCATCTGATTGTCCTTCAGGTATTGACGGGGAAATATGTGATGGATGTCGGCAGAACTTAACAGGTCACGTACCTTTGACCCTGTACTGAGGAAAGACGCATCAACACTCTTACATTGTGCAGCCAGATAAACGTTGAAAGCGGGCGAATTGCTGGCTGTAGTTTCTAATCTCTGTACGTAAGTAACATTCCAAAACGTATCAGAGAGGTTGGCCATTACCTCGTTGTAGAATACAAGGAACCCCTTTTCACGAATAGAACGCAAGTCCGACTCCATTGCAGTCTCCGGACTTGAAGCGTACCTTCCGGTCAGTACAGACATCACATACCATTTTTGTACATAGTGAGCCACTTTCAACTTGTCGATGCTTGCGTCTTTACGAAGCCTCAAGAAAAGCATATAGGCAAAGTCGAGTGCCATACGCCCCTTTACTAATCGACTACTAATGAAGCCTGCCCCTTTTAAACATTCTACAAACTGCTCATACAAATATTTATTGAACACATCCTTCACACCTTCTATCAGGTTAGCAAACGTCTCTTCCATGATTGCTTTTTCATAGGTTCTGCTCTCAAAGTTTCTACCATGAAGCAAGTCGGTAAGATTCGCCATCTTGCCACGATAGTATTTTGAAGTGAACGCTATGCGCAGTACGTCATCGAATGTCTGTGCAAAGAGTTTGGTGTCAGCATCTGCCAGCCATTTAATCATGGGATAATACTCTGATGCCACAAACTCTGTGTCCTTATCTATTAGGCTGATGAAATTATGATTGATGTAAAGATGGCAGAAATAGTCAATAGCCTTTCTGAGCATGTTGCCTCCAAACTCATCATCGGCAGCGATTGTTGACATCACGAAGTCTGCTTGTGTCAAAGATGCTCCTTTACTGTTGATACGGATAAAAATTTCCGTTACCTTATCAATAGTTAGTTCTTTATTCAGATTGATAACTCCTATAGGAGCATTTTTGATGTCTCGTACTCGTTCCAGGAGGGCATTCAATTTCTTTGGTTCCATATCTGGGTTCTCCTGGCAGAATTTAGGAATGAAATCGAAGGCGTTGTATTCGTTTGAGAATAGATAGGCTATATCCTTTATCCATTTTTTATCCTTCAGAATGGCGGCACTTTGAACCTCAAAACAGGGTTCACCAATAGCCGCTGCATATGGATTAAAAGATATACACCTTACTTTCTCTTTGAAATCTTTGTCAATAACAGGCAAGCCTACGATGGATGTCATCAAAGCTGTGATGCGCTGTTGACCGTCAATCATGATTTTCTTGCCGATAGTCTTTTCCCCATTCTTATCGACTGTATCTGGATTTTGCCAGATAATCAGATAACCGATAGGATAGCCATTATAAAGTGAATCTATCAAGTCGCGTATTTGGTCACCTTTCCATACAAAAGGACGCTGTATCTCAGGAATAGAAATCTCCTTATTCTTTATGAATCCAAGAACATTGTCGATAGTTAGGTTGTTTACTGAATATTGTGGCATATAATGAGAATTATTGATTGTTACATATAAACTTCTGGTTGTGGATAGTCAAGAGGAATGTATTGCCATTTGAAGGGCAATTCCATTGAATCCATTTCTTCTGCGTGTTTATCCATTAGTCTGTTATCTATACTATAAAGATAGATGTTCTTGAGATAATGGATAAGGATATTAAGTGGTGGCCATTCTTTACGCACCTCGCAATACCATTCAAATAAGTCCAAGTTGCCTTTTGATGAGTTGCATGTTTTGCACACCATGATGATGTTGTCCATATCGTTGGCCCCACCTTTGCTTCTTGGGAAAACGTGGTCTTTTGTCAGTTTCGATGGCTCCATCTTCTTGCCGCAATACCAGCAATAGTTGTTCTCCTTAATCTTCGCCACGTTGAACTCAAGTAAATCGTGAATATTCCAACGCCCCTCTTTGTAAGCCTTGAATGCCTTGGCACGTATCATATAGCAAGATTTATCATATTTCGTCTTGCCCATATTGAGTGCAGCACAAAGCATCTGCAAGTTGGCATACGACCAGAACAAGTATTCGCCAAAGTTCGCAAACTTCGGATAACGCTTACCGTTTTCTTTATTGATGTTCTGATCTGACTTCATTTCCAACAATAACTATTAATATTGATAGCCATATCTTCTGAAATCATTTGAGTGGCAACCTATTTGGATTCCTGTGATTGCAAATCTGTTAGTTATAAAATGCCTTAATATTTTACGACACTCCTATCTTAATCAATCGCGGTTAGTTCCATTGGATAACCTGGTCTTGATAAATAATCCATAAAAAGACTCAGTAAATCCTTTGCATAAGGGTCTTTGTATCTTTTTACTCGTTGAACTTGGAAGTCAAACACATCTGGTTTCCCCTGAACCTTAAGAGGATGCTTTGCCACAGCCCTATCACCCATCTCAAAAGGACGACAAAACTCTTTACTTAAATAGTCCTTATCCGCCTTTGAACAAGTTAATGACTGAATCTTATCGTATTTTTCTTTGTATTCCTTTACTATCTTCCATATTGAGCCATAGCGTTTCATCAAATTTGCTTGAATAATGCCTTTACTTGGATGATTTTCCACCGTCTGTTTCAAATCTATGATTGCTTTGCCTTCTGAGTTAAAAGAAACTAAATCAAGAAGAGAAAGGGATACTCTGTGATAACTTGGTATCTCAACCACCTTTCTTTGTGTGGTTCCAACCATCTTCAGCTCTACTTCATATAGTTTCGGTTTCTCATTTTCTGATAGCACTTTTATTGGCACGATATAAAATTGGTCAAAAGTGTCTTTTTTTCGTTTGCCGTCAGATCTAATTTCAAGATTGCAGGGCTGGCACAAAAGGATAAATTCTTTTGTGGATTGACCTATCTTAAAAATATCGCCATTGCTAACTTGGCTGAATGTTTTATTGATATATTCAGCACTTTCATAGTATTCCTCTTCTGCAATCTTCTTTATGATTTTATTATCGACTTTGTGCGCAGATGCATCTCTCTTTATTTCACGTAATGAAGAGGTTAATGTCTGGAACTCTTTGTAACCATCATTGGTCATCTTGTCTTTGACTCCCATTCCCAGATAAGCATAAACAATTCTCATCAGAGTCTCGAACTCCCAGCATCCTTCTTTTTCAGAACGATCCAAGATAACCTTGTGGAATGTAGCAGGGTCAATATTATCCACTTGGCTGTTCATAAACTGGGCTGCCTCATTATAGATTTTCTTAGTCTGCTCTTTCAATTTGGAAATTTGTTTAAGCCATAAAACGCTCCTCAAACCTTCTAAGATGTCATTGTCATCTCCTGACTCAACCCGTTCCTTTGAGAGTTTGAAAATATTGGCTTTGTCCTGTGAACTATTCCATTGCTCCAATTCTTTATCCATGTGGAATGTTCCAGAAAAAACAGCACAATTCACATAACCGCGATGAGCAATCTGCGCTAAAATATCTTCACCATCTCTCCCATAATCCTCCAATTTATGATCCACTAATATTATTAGTTGGTGATTTTCGTCAAGATTATCAATTATCATATCTCTCTCTTGTTCAAATTGTTCAGGAGTGAGATAACGGCGTTCAATATTATCAGGGAGAATCTGTTCAAACTTGTTTTTTAGGTTATCTGCATTTTCAATAGAAAGCCCCCAACTAAGACAAATCTTTTGTCGCTCATTCTCTGGGGTTTCTCTCCACCAATCCTCGAACTGGTCTTCCCAAATCTCTGGATTGGCAATAATACAGACATCATCTATATGCTGACCAACATAGACTTTACAATCTTCCTTGCCGACCATGGTGTTGCCAAATTTATCATCCACATAAACGAAACTAGTTATGTGACCACCCTGCAACATCGCTGCTGTACGCTCTCTTAATTCTTCCATATACTATTGAATGATACTAGACAGATTCAACACAAATCTATACCTATTTCCTAAACTATTTCTCTCTCCACCCAATACAATATCACAATTGTCTGCATTCAAGAGATTCTTTATGATATAGAGACCTAAACCACGTCCCTCACCAACAGGCTTTCTGGTTACAAATGGCTCAAATATGGAGTCTTCAACACTTTTATCCACCCCCCATCCATTATCTTCAAAATAAACATAAGGGGTCTTAATAGTTGCCTTCATATACAGACATGGTTTCTTTTCTAAATCGTAATATTTTTTTAGCCAATAAATAGAGTTGTTGATCAAGTTATCAAACACCTGAATCAACTTCCCTTTATTAACAAATACATTAAAATCAGCTTGAACATCGACCAAAAATTCAAAGCCTATCAAATCCAATTTTTCTTGATAGAACTTCTTTTCATCAACCATCAGGAACTCACTGAAAGAAATGACATCTTTTCTCTCTTTGTTATACTTGAAAGACGTATCAAGATGTTTAAGTTGTGACCTTATGGATGTGACGGTAGTTTTGATATATTCAATCAATAAAAGAACATCTCTCTTTTCAACGGGATTATTACCCGATAATTTCTTAGATAACTTTTTACTTTCGTCAAGAAGACGAGTCGTTATCTGACCCATATCATGAGAAACCATCTCAGAAACCAAACCTAAAGAAGCAAGAGACAATACTTCTTCTAATTTACCCCGCATCTGTTCAACCATTGGAATAATAATTTCAATAGATTCTTTTAACTCTGGAGCTGACTCCAAGACTTCAAGTGCTTGTTGTAACAAATCACTGTAACGAGTCAAAACAACTGATGTTTGATGAAGGGTCTCTTCCTTAACCTTTAAATCAGCCTCAAATAGGTGTCCATTATCTTTGTTAACCGCATCCACTTTTTGCTTAAGAGTAGCTATCTCATTATTGGCATTTTTGAAATCTTTCATTAAAGAGCTTCCTTTTCGAGCTGTATCTTCAATTCTTTTTACTGCCTGGTTGTAAGTCCTTACTGCACCTTCTTGTTGGCATTTATCTATATATTCGTTATAAGTCCTACGAAGAATCTGCATTGCCTCATTTATACGGCGAATAATTTCTAAATTCACTCTATAGAAGGAACGGTAATAGTCGTTATCAATTAGCCCCTCACGATCGGTCTTGTCCTTCAAATTTTTATTCAAATCCTCGTCAATAGCAACATATCCTATTACATTACCAGGGCGCAAACCATAGAAAGACGAGCCACTTGTTTGTCCTTTTGAAAGACTAAGCCAGTCTTGACCATCTATTCCATAGGGTTTAACGGCAAAGCCATTTCGATATAGTTTGATACCAATCTGATTCTGAACAAAGGATTTATATATGTCAAAACTCTTGTATATTCTCGACCATGCATCGTTTTCACTATTGAGTGCGAATTCTCTTATACGTCCAGAGAAAGGCCCTGGGTCTGCAAAACCACTTTCGAAGATTCCTTTGTTATCAATTAGCGTAGCATCTATGTAATCCGAGAAATGCAAATACACTCCATTATCTCCCCTTCTAAACAAAGAACTCTTTTTCTTTTTCAATAGATAGTTTAGGAATGCCTCACCATTATCAGTCACGATATAAGTGTTGTAGCGTTCGGTATTCTGAGCATTTCCTCTCAGTTTCAAAAGTCTAATATCCATATCAAGGTTGGCTTTCATGGAACTATAGCTAAATGTAATATCGCTTAGACAAACTTCATCAAGTCTCCTATAGTCCCCCTCAACATCAATGGAATCTCCATTTACAGAGAGGTACACCCTAAATGGTTTGTTTTCCTGATAAGGAGAAATCAACTGGCTAATTTGGGCTTTAAACCTTTCTAAGTTGTCTCCCATCCAGGACACTTTGTCAATAACTCCAGTAAGAACAAGCTTAGTGCCTCGTTTAAGACCAAAAGGCTTATTGTCCATTAGGACATCTACATCGGATAGTTTTGCAACCCTATCAAAAGATTTCCACTCAAAACCGGCATGAACATAATCGTCATTCGCTGTTTTGGAATATATTTCACAAACTTCGGCCAGTCTCTGGGTGCTAAGACGGCCAAGTCCTTTATCACCAAGTGGTGTTCTTTTCTTTTCAGTCTTTGGCTTTATACCATTTACTGCTCTTTTTTTAGAGAATGAAATAACAAGCCATGAATCTAAGATAGTCTTCTCGTTCATCCCAATGCCATTATCCTCAATAAGAATATAACCAGACTGACTTGGATAAAACAGCGTCTTATCATCTAAACTCTCGTCTGTATTAATAGTAACTTTTACATAATCTGCGTCAGCATCATAAGAGTTTTTAATTAACTCCATGATAGCAGTAACGGAATCGGAAACCAATTCAGAACCAAGTTGACGAATGACATGGGGGTAAATCTCAAATTTTGCTTTCCTCATAAAACTGATGACTTGTGGAAAATAAGAATATGCTCCTTTTCCATGGTTTTTGAATAGTTGTTTTTACGTGCTTGCTTTTTATTAAGGATATGACGCTCGGCTCGTTCAAACAAAGCTATACCTTCTGATTCCATTAAATCTATTAATATTTTGTCGTTTGGAACTTCACGACCACCCACAAAACGATTTCCTATCGTCCATATATAAAAAGCATCTGGCTTCATACTATTCACAATTTTGTTAAGACTTTCTGCAAAGTCAGCTATAAATATAATTGTCTTATTGTATTTTTTTTTCTCTTCATCGGGAATAGTTTCATAGAATTTTTTAAACGATAAACTTTTGACAAAGAGTTTTTGGGCTTTACCATAAACTTCTTTACTATCTATTTTCCCGCCAAGGCTCTGACGGTCTATTTCTTGTGTAGTCTTAACATAATTGTATGGGCAATCCAAATCAATGGGGGCTATCCACTGAAGAGGTAAATAGGAAGTTTGCCCATAGGTCACAGTGGTATGATTGTCACCATAAGGAGGAGAAGATACCAATAAATCAAATTTTGTTTTCGATAGAACAGATTCCTTGGTATTCCCCCAGCGGATGTTAGAAATCATTTTATGTTTTGTAATAAGTCCTCCACTTTCTTTTTCCAGCTTAGACCAATAGCGCTCTATATCTTCTATACCCCGATTTACAAGAGTCGAGAAATCCTTGACGATATTTATTTTACGCTTCTGAATGTCTTCTTCTTTGCGGCGGTGTAGTTTAAAAGTTGAGGTGCGATCATTGCTACCTGTACGGATTACCTCAGACATGATAACCCATAAAAAATAACGAATAGATGTCTGTTCTACAGACTGAATAGCTCGTCGTATCTTAGATAATGAAATTTGAACATCATGGTTAAACCATTTGTCAATGTTAGTAAAAGAAACATCAATATTGTCACAATCATCTGACAATATAGTTTCTATAACGGTTTGGCAAACGGATTTCAATTGGAGCATATCATAGTGCTCCACTTTGGCTTTGCTCAGTATTACGGCAAATGGATTGATATCTTGTCCATAGACATTAAAACCAAACTCCAAGCATGACATCAGAGATGTGCCCGAACCCATAAAAGGATCTATTGCCCATGCTTCGTTAGGCATACAGCCTACTATTGCTTTAATAATAGCATGCTGAGCTGCGGGAACCATCATTGCAGGATACATAAATAATCGGTGCAGATTCTCGCTTCTGTCTGCGCCTTCACCATCAAGTTCTCCGCTATCACGTAGAGTAAGCAAATTTTGGCGAATGTTCTGCAACTGTCTTTCGTCTGCCATTATTATTTTTATTTAATTTGCAAAGATAATACTTTATTTTTATACTTTTCCGTATATTAACTTTGTTTAACCAGGAAACTGAGATAATCAGGGGAATCAAATATACCATCAGGGAAATATACCATTAGCATCTACAACTCTAATTTTTTATCGTAATTATTTGGTTGGCTCACTTTTTAGTTGTACCTTTGTACTTGACAAAGAGCCATAGTAATGGCTGGTGGCTCGTCGTCGGGTGTTCTTTGATGCAAATTATGGCAGAACAACGAATTGAGAACGGTCTCTTATCCGTAACCCTCAAAATCCTCAATCTCCCAAACTGCCTTTATATAAAGAAATCCTGCAATTTCTTCCAAAGTTACGAAAAAACGAGAGAAAAACCAAATATTTTTGAGTTTTTCCGAGTGCAGAGTAAGTTCGGCGAAGCCAGAGTTACAAAAAGTTTGTGAGATAACGGTGTGTTTCGCGGATTTTTTGTAATTTTGCGGCATAAACAGTTTTTTAAGATGAAGGAATACAAGATTGCTATCTACACGCTGACATCGACGTTGCACGATGAGAAGGCGGTAAGTGCCGTCACCAGCGAGTTTCTGGAGAGTCTCGGCATCACGTACGACCTGAAAGGTTCAGACTATAGTGACTACGGCACCAGCGACCTCAGCCTGATCTATGTGCGCACGGGCGGCACCGAGGGCATCTTCAAAAGCCTGCTCCCTGAACTGCAGGCCAAGAGCCGCCGACCGTTCTATCTGCTGACATCAGGCAAGAGCAATTCGCTGGCGGCATCGATGGAGATACTCTCTTATCTGCGACAGCACGACATCCGAGGCGAGATCCTTCACGGCAGCACAGCATATATCGCCCAGCGCATCAGCCTGCTGGCGATGGTGGAACAAGCCCAACGACAGCTTCAAGGCGCCCGTCTAGGCATCATCGGCCAACCGTCAGACTGGCTCATCTCCAGTCACGCCGACCAAAAGACAGTCTTGGAGCGCTTGGGCATCGAACTCGTTGACATCCCCATCGAGGAACTGCTCAGCACCATCGACATGAAAGGCGCCGAGACCGTCACCGATCAGGTGGGCATCCAACAATCGATACCTGGTGCCTTGAAGATCTACGAGGCGCTGAAAACGATCGTCGAGAGCCATCATCTTCAGGGCTTTACACTGCGTTGCTTCGACCTGCTGACAACGGTGAAGAATACAGGTTGTCTGGCCCTTGCGAAACTGAATGCCGAGGGCTATGTGGCTGGTTGTGAAGGCGATGTGCCGGCGATGCTATCGATGATGATCGTACGCTCGCTGCTGGGCTTCTCAGGATTCCAAGCCAATCCCGCACACATCAATCCTGAGACGGGCGAGATGCTTTTCGCCCACTGCACCATCCCACTCGATATGGTTATGGAGTATGAGTTCGACACGCATTTCGAGTCGGGCATCGGCGTAGGCATCAGAGGATTCATGAAGGAGGGGCCTGTCACCATCTTCAAGGTCTCAGGCGACCTCTCGCGTTATTTCGTGGCCGAGGGCTTGCTGACGCACAATCAGGCGAAACCCGATCTCTGCCGCACGCAACAAGTCATCCAACTGTCTGACAAGAGCCAGACCGCTTATTTCCTGACCAATCCCATCGGCAACCATCACATCATCATGCCTGGCTACCATCGCGACCTCATCACCGCCCTGCTTCACAGCCTCGGGTTTACAATACTTTAAGAAGATTATGACAGAAAATAGTGAGAAAACATCAAAAATGAAGGTTTTGTTGATTAACGGAAGCCCCAGAGCGAACGGAAATACGTTTACGGCTCTGAGCGAGGTGGCAAAGACCCTGAACGAAGAGGGAATGCAGACCATGCGGACGCTTGGGCGTAATATGGCCTGGATGATTCGCAAGCTGAATGTCAGTGAGGATGGTCATCCAGAACTGGAGAGTCCTTTGAGAACCAACTTCATCCGATGACGTTTTTAATCTGAACTATCAAATGAAGAAGATTTTGACTTGCTTATTCGCCGCACTTGGGCTTACTACAGCTTGTGGCCAGGTGAATTATGAAAATTATGATGTGAAGGAGTTTGCCGAACTGATAACAGACTCCAACGTAGTAATCCTCGACGTGCGTAAGGCCGATGAGTTTGCCGAAGGGCATATCAAGGGAGCCATCCTTATCGACCAGTTCCAAAGTGACTTCGTGGAACAGGCTAAGGCTAAGTTGCCGATAGACAAAACCATCGCCGTCTATTGCCGCAGTGGTCGTCGCTCAGCCAATGCAGCCGGAAAGTTGGCCGATGTTGGCTACAAATGCGTGAACCTCAAAGGAGGTATTATTGCTTGGAAAGAGGCGAATATGCCAGTGGTTAAAGAAGAATAGATCTGGCCTTGGCTTTCCTTGCAAACTCGAATAGCGACAGAGGCAAGTGGCAATAGCCATCGGGATTCTTGTCGAGATAATCCTGATGATACTCTTCTGCTGTGTAGAAGTTCTGCAGAGGCAGTTTCTCTACTGCTAACGGCTGATCGTAGTTCTTTTGTTCTTCCGCAAAGACCTTCTCGATGACGGGCAAATCCGCAGGATCAGTATAGTAGACGCCAGTACGATAGCGTGTACCCTCATCGTGTCCCTGCTTATTGAGACTGGTCGGATCGATGGCCTTAAAGAACATCTGCAGCAGGAATTCGAGGCTCACCACATCAGGATAGAACCGCACAAAGACTGTCTCTGCAAAGCCTGTCTGATCGGTATATACCTCCTTATAAGTCGGATTCTCCGTATGTCCGTTGGCGAATCCCACTTCCGTCAGGACCACGCCCTCAATCTGCTTAAAGTAATGTTCCGTTCCCCAGAAGCAACCACCAGCAAGGTAAATATCTTTTGTGGGTTTTGTTTCAAGAATCCCGTCTACCTCATGCTCTACGAAGGGACCAGCCTTGCATTCCAACAGGACGCTTGGCTCCAGACACTCCAGCCCGTGCCATACGTTCTTGGGAATGTCCACACCATATCGACCACTCTCCTGGCTGATGACGCAGGATTCCACAATCTCGCCCTCGTCATTGTAAGTTGTCACGCGAACCTTTCCTTTCAGTATCACAAAGGTCTCGTCCTTGTCAGGATGGTGATGCACAGGAATAAATGTGCCTGGTTCCAATGCGTTGAGGAAACGGTGGCACTTGTCCTGCAAACTCTGATGAAAGTTGTAGTTCTTCCTCAGTCTCGGCGACTTCTTGGCTTCTTCTGCCAAATCATTCATTAACTGTTCGTCTATTATCTTCATATCAATTCACTTCATTCTTTTGTCCAAGTCATTTTAATATGCGGGATACCGTCAAGCATGAAGGTGTCGGATGACTGCTTGAATCCTACGCTTTCATAGAATCCTTTGGCGTACTCCTGAGCCTCAATGTCTATGAGTGTCGCGCCGAAATGCTCTATTGCAGCATCAATGGCATAAAGCATGATCTGCTTGCCATAACCTTTGCCTCGTTCTGTGGTGATGACCCTGCCTATCGAAATTTCCTTCATGTGGGTACCTGCCGGGCATACACGAGCCAAGGCAACGATCTTATCTGCTTCGGTCATCCACAAGTGGATGGACTTCTGGTCATCTCCATCCATGTCCTGATAGACGCAGTTCTGCTCAACCACGAACACCTCGCTTCGTACTCTAAGGAGTTCATATAGCTCGTCCGTAGTCAGTTCCTGGTACGTTTTCTTATACAGTATCGGCTCGTTCATACTATCTCTTTTAACGCGCCAGTCTCAGAATCAATGATAAACCCACGAACCACAATATCCTTCGGCACAAGCGGATGGGTCTTGATGGTCTCAACGGTCTTACGGACTGATGTTGGTGTGTCCTTGAATCCCTCCAGCCATTGGTCGAGGTCTATGCCACACTTGCGGATGGTGTCGAGCGTTTCATCCGTCACGCCACGGGCAATCATCTCATGATGGAAGTGATCATAACTCATAATACCTAAAATCATTTAAAATCAGAGGGCAAAGGTACTCATAATTCCATGATTATTTGTACCTTTGCACAAAATATTAGGATAGTTTATGAAAGTAAAGATTCAAACAATGCTGGGCGACATCGTAGTTCGCCTTTACGACGAGACTCCAATCCATCGCGACAATTTCTTGAAATTGGCAAAGGAGGGTTATTATGATGGGACGCTGTTCCATCGCGTGATTAAGAACTTTATGATTCAGGGCGGTGACCCTGATTCCAAGGGCGCACCTGCTGGTAAGATGCTGGGGGTCGGTGGACCTGACTACACGCTTGAAGCCGAGATAAAGGATGGCTTATTCCATAAGCGTGGCGCATTGGCTGCTGCACGTCAGGGCGACGAGGTGAATCCTGAACGCCGTAGTAGCGGTTCGCAATTCTATATCGTTTGGGGAGATGTGTACAACGAAGGTCAGCTTCGTCAGTTCTCCAAGCAGCTGAGAATGCAGAAAGTGCAGGATGCCTTTAACAAGCTTGCTGCCGAGCATCGTTCAGAGATTATGCAGATGCGCCGAGACAGGAATCGTGAGGGACTTCAGGAACTACAAGACAAACTGGCTGCAGAAGCTGAGAGCAAGGTCGGCAAGTCTGGGCTGACCGATGAACAACTGAAGATTTACTCAACTGTTGGCGGTACTCCCCATCTTGACGGTCAATATACTGTGTTTGGCGAAGTGGAGGATGGTCTTGATGTGGTTGAAATGATTCAAGGCACAGCTACAGGACGCGCTGACAGACCCGTTGATGATATTGAGATGAGAATGACAGTAATTAAATAATGGTACAGCAATATGCCTGCTCATGCTAAATCGACATTGAGCGGTGTCAGCATCACCATCCCCATCACCGATGGCCGATTGAACCTTGGCACATGGCAAGGCATCTACTTCTGCGAGTTCCGCAATTTTGGCGGCTCCAGAGAGTTGGTAGTAACAATTATTGGAGAATAAGGCCATGACACTCCCCAAATTCATCATCACAATGGACGGCTACTTCCGCCTCGGAATGGTCAACCAGCATAACGTCTAAGATGATTTTATCTTTTATAAAAGACATCTCCCCTGAATTTCACATTCTATCGAAGAAAAATGTGTAAAATATCACACTTTTCGACGATAGAATGTGATTTCGGCTATTGACAAAGAGATTACCTGCAATCGAAAAGGATCTTGCGGCGGTTATCCTTCGGACGCACGGCGAAGTGAATCCAATAGGTGGTGCCGCGCTTCTCGAGGATTAACTCATCAAATTCGCGCTTGGTACCATCAGAGATGTCGAGCAAGATGCCAGCCATGCGGATCATCTGCTCAGGGCCATAGCACTTGATATCCACCGCACAGCCCGTCAGATGATTCGAGCCCTTCGCCCCACCACACATCCGATTCACCTCCTCGCTTCGATACCCGCTATTGATAATAACGGGTAATTCTTCTCCTGCCTCACCATATTTTCGACTGTATCGCTCCCTCAGAATCTCCAGCCAACCGCAGATCCTCTTGAGATTTTCGATTGCTACATGCGATGGGATGTTCCCATCTAAGGGATGATAACTCGTTTTAATGAGCTCCCCCAGCGAAAAATGTGGGGAGAGCTTTGCTTGTTTATTCATTTCTACTTCGTTCATAATAATAATGTTTAATTAGATTCAGTTTTATGCCTATATTTATCGCTCTTAAGAAAACTGTGCGCTGTGCGCTGTGCGCAGTAGCCGCGACTCTTCCAAGTACGAATCATATGCAGCGTTTCTTTCTTACTAGCATCCAGACCTTGTTGCTGACGCACGTGTCTGGCTTCTTCAAGGGTAAACTCATCTGGCAGAAGTTCCAGGAGGTTACGTGGTCCACGTTGACCAACACGTTCTCCGGCATTATTGGCAAATTCGATATCTGCGCCGAAGAAAACCATCTTGCAGTACATATCATACTCCAGACTCCAGCGGACAAAATCCTCAATCGACTTTTCCCACTTCTGCCCGTTGGCCACGAAAAGCACACAGGCTTTCAGCCAGGCAATCACGATGGCTCGGTGTGAGAGATTCCAATACACCACACTCTGACTGAGTCTGGCAAACTCGGCACATTCTGCCTGCAACTTCTTCGCCAGTTTGTACGCCTGCGGACAGTCTATCAAGCCACGCGCCGAGACCAGATTGTCGATGTAAGGCTTCAGCGCCTCGTCGAACTCCGCATCATAGACACCATAGATGGGCTGCTCACAACCGATCTCCTCCTGAGGAATAGTGCAGAAGTTGATACGCGAGATGGGACCGTCGGTCAACACACGATTGAAAAACTTGCGACCTTTCTGAATCGTGGTACAGGCATTCCAATTGAAACGACACTCCGGTCTGGCTGTCACACTTTGCGTTCCCACACGTGTCTGTCCGTATTCCGCCCTCGGGTCGAAGGCCAGACACATCAGCTGGAAATGCTGCTTGCCGGTCTGACCCTTCAACTGCTCAAAGAGATCCAACTCATTCAGCTTCACGTAGACGAAATGTCCCTCAGCCTCATCCATACGGGTGACCAAAGCGGGCTTAGTCATATCAGCATCGATGATCTGGATTACCAGACCTTCCGGTCGCACCATCTTATCCTTGTTGGCACCTTTCTTCTGACAGTCTTTCTTCCACTCAGCCTCACGCTTCTCATTCTCCTTGTCTCGGGCGCGAATATCGGCCATGATATGACTGATAGGCTCATCGATACAGCCCTTTCCGGCTCCCGTTCCTGCCATCAGACAGTTCATAAGCGTGGCCTCATGCTCCACATTATCTGTGTAGCAGAACCTGACATCACAAAGATGTGTGGCTAAGGGCGGAAACACTGCATGCGCCACCGCCGCCTTATACATCTCCGGTGTCTTCGATGTCAGCAGCTGAATCAGCTTCGGCAGTTTCTTCGGCATCTGAGGAGCATACGGTAAATGGCTCTCATCTGTGTTCTGTATGGAGGTTACAACGGTGTCTTGACCCTGTGTGCGGAGAGTGTTGCCTTCCTCCAATTTCAGGCTCTGCGAAAACACCTTCCTCTCAAACACCGACATTTTCCTATTGGGATCGGTATAGTTATCGTAGAAGTCCTTTACCAAGCGCTGGATATTATCATCCTGCCAGTTGTTAGGCATCTTCTCCTGAAGCACGCCCAGCAGCTCCGGCTTTTCCAACAACTGTGTAGCGCCGACGCTCAGGATAGATTTCAGGGCTTTATGTCGACCGCCTTTCACATTCAGGTGCTTCAGCTCAAGCCCAGCCTCCTTCATGCACTCATCGAAAATAAATCTCGTCCGCTCGTTGGCTTCGATGACCTCAGTCGCACATGGGGACTGGCTCATCTGTGATGTCGCTTGTGATGTCACAGAGGTGCCTGTCCCCTGTGTGCGACCAGCCTCTTTCTTCAGCGGCCTTCCATCCACATCGAGGCCTCTATTCAGAAACGCCTCTCTGCGTTCTTCGATCTCCTCTTCACTTAATGGCTTCAGCCAATTCTCCGAACGGTACACCTCCTCATCGATACCTGTCAGATAGATAAACCTCTCAGGTGTGCAACACGATTCATCATAAGGTACATCGATCTCATCACAGAATAGTTTCTGTGTCTCACTGATGGTCTTACCGACTGGCATCCTCAGCCAGATATGCACCTTCTTACGTGCCGAGAAGTCGATACGCAGCACCATTCCCTGCCAATCGCCCTCTTCATCGTTCAACTCCAACGAGCGTTTGATGGCTTTCTTCACCAGTTTTTTGTCATCCACATCCACACATGTCATAAAGGTAAATGCTTCAGGAATGATGTCAGCCTGGGCACGATGGTTATTGCGGAACCTCTCATAGTGCGGACAGGCATAAGGCAGATCATCTTTCTTCTCTTCCTGACCAGAACGGATATCAGCCACCATCTGCTTGAGCCAATCATCGGAGAGCAGGGCATCCACCTGCTCCGAAGTAAATGGTTCCGCATAGCCACGATGGTCCTTCTTGGGATCACCCGTATGCTTCGTGTTAACTGCTAATTGTCCTTCCATCATCTATCTCCTCCTTTCTCTTTCAACATCTCCCTCACCCTCTCAGCAGCCTCGTGAGCCTCCTGTTCCAACAGATCCGGAAGGCGTTCTGCCTCACTGTCTGGGATATAGAAATTATAGTAATACACCGCATTCCTGCCATACGAGAACGAGCTGTGCGCCAGTCGGAACAAAGGACTGTTCCTAATGCGCTTGGCCAGTTGCACCAGATGCAAATAGCCGTTATTCAACAACTGCACCTTAAAGCGCCCGATATAAGGCGTTACCTCCACATGTTCGCAGGGTGCGAAACTTGCCTGGTTAAGGCCGTTATCCAACTTGCCGAACGTCATTAATCCGTCGACGATAACATCTCTCGAAATCTTCTTTAAATTCTTTTTCTGTGTCATAATCCAGCGAATTTTTAGAGTGAAGGTGTGTCGGAATATTTGGTACCATTTATTTCACATCGATGACTTCCTTCACCAGTCCTTCGCTCGATTACTTTTTACTTTTTTACCTTTTTACTTTTTTACTTTTTAATTAGTTCGGTAGCGACGATGTCCATATAGTTCTGACCGTTGTACTCACGGCCCTGAAAACGCATCGTAGCAAACACGAGCTCACCTTCAGAGAATTCCAACGTGGCCGTATCCCCAAGGGCCGTCACCACGTAGGTCGGTTCATACTTGCCACCCAGTTCCTGCAGAACCAGCTGGCGTTTGTTCAATTGGCCGCCTTCGGCCTTCTCAGACTTCACGGAGAACATGTCTCCGCAGCTGACAACTTTCAATAACATTGTTTGCATAAAAATTAAAATTTAAATTGTTAATAATGTCACAATGGGGACTGGACCCAGTGTGATGTTTTTTAAAATGTCACAATGGTTCCTGTCCCCAGCGTGACATAGATGGAACCGTTCTTTTCTTCATAATCGCGCCTTATCTGCTCGATGCTCTTGTGCGGGTACTGACTCAATCCCAGCTGTTCAGCTAAAGACTCGTCTTCCCTCACCTCGATTACATACTTCAGATACGCCTTTTTCTTAACCTTGCCCCTGCCCGAGCCCGCAGCTTCCATCTGCTCACTCATCTCCCATTGTTTGCAATGTCCTCGGGGCTTGACGCTTTTGTGATGCTGCGTACAGAATCTTGCGGATATCAACCTCGTCGAATCCTTAAACCTGCAACTCGCGCAGCACTCTTTGATTTCTATTCCATGTTCATTTCTCATATGCTTTCTTTTTTTATTAATGATGTGTATTAACTCTCGTGAAAAAAACACTCTATTCTCCCGAACCGAGTGGTTGTGCGGCGACGCTTCACCGCTGAACTCAAAAGTGCAATCTTTGACTCAAAACAACAAAATCTATGAGTAAAAAACTAATTCTCAATCTACGTTATCTTTGTCATCCTGAGGCCTTCCTCAGCGATTCTTTTGTATCAGTAAGTCAATGAACGTGCAAGCCGAAGACAGAGCCAAACTCGTTTGAGCTTTGTTGAGGCGCTGCCGTTTATGGAGGTGCAACCTCAATGACTTTTTGTCTTTCGACACTGCAAAATTACGCATAAATCGAAAGCAAACATTCAAAAAAATCACGTTATACAGACCCCGCACGAAGCACACGAAGAACCGCCCGCAATCTGCACGAAGCA
>Ga0247610_10002601_pt1 | contig 20565 bp, 15 predicted proteins | sample 174DNAGHGhighgp2_FD_193483 | JGI IMG/M metagenome (GOLD analysis project Ga0247610, IMG submission 193483) | Sheep rumen microbial communities from Palmerston North, Manawatu-Wanganui, New Zealand - 1742 DNA GHGhigh gp2 | ecosystem: Host-associated > Mammals > Digestive system > Stomach > Rumen...
GGCCTTCGACCATCCGGTCGACGATCTTCTCGGGCTTGCCTTCGTTCAGCGCCTGGGCCCGCAGGATTTCCTTTTCCTTCTCGAGCTTCTCGGTGTCCACTTCTTCACGGCGGACCGCTTCGGGCTTGGCGGCCGCGATCTGCAGCGCCAGGTCATGCGCGAAGGTCTTCACAGCGTCGTTCTGGCGGCCGGCTTCATCAGTGGAAACCTCGACCATAACGCCGACCTTGCCGCCCAGGTGAATGTAGGTGGAAACCACACCGGCGGTCTCGTACCGGCTGAAGCGGCGGACGCTGATCTTTTCGCCGATCGCGACGGTCGCGTCGCTGATCAGGTCGGAGATGGTCTTGCTGTTGTCATCCACGAAGGGCTGCACCAGCAGGGCGTCCACGTCGGCGGGATTCGCCAGCGCGACGTGCTTCGCAACGTTGTTGGCAAAGCCGATGAAGTTGTCGGTCTTGGCCACGAAGTCAGTCTCACAGTTCACCTCGACGATCGCGCCGATGGTGCCGTTTTCGTTCACATACTGGGCAACCACGCCTTCAGCGGCAATGCGGCTGGCCTTCTTGGCGGCCTGGCTCAGTCCCTTTTCACGCAGCCACTCGATGGCCTTTTCCATATCGCCGTCGCTCTCGACCAGCGCTTTCTTGCAGTCCATCATGCCGGCGCTGGTGCGCTCGCGCAGTTCCTTAACCATGGCGGAAGTAATTGCTGCCATTGTAAATCATCCTTTCGTTGTTAGCGTATATACACATGAGCGGTTTCTGCCATGCGGTCTGTTACCCCAAATCCAGGATTTGGACAGATCCTCATTAAGCCTCGGTGGCTTCTTCGGCCTTGGCTTCCTCAGCGGGAGCTTCGGCTTCTTCGGCTTCGTTCTGCTCACCCTGCTTGCCTTCGAGGACGGCGTCCGCCATCTTGCCGGCAATCAGCTTCACGGCGCGGATGGCGTCATCGTTGCCGGGGATCACGTAGTCGATTTCATCGGGATCGCAGTTGGTATCAACGATACCCACGATCGGGATGCCCAGGATGCGGGCTTCGGTCACGGCGATGTGCTCCTTGCGGGGGTCCACAACGAACAGGGCGCCGGGCAGCTTCTTCATCTCACGGATACCGCCCAGGTTGGTTTCCAGCTTTTCCCGCTCGTGGATCAGCTTGATAACTTCCTTCTTGGGCAGGACGTCGAACTGGCCGTTCTGTTCCATCTTGTCGATCTGGTTCAGCCGTTCGATCCGGGTGCGGATGGTCTTGAAGTTGGTCAGCATGCCGCCCAGCCAGCGGTTGTTGACATAGAACATGTTGCAGCGCTTCGCTTCGCTCTCGATGGATTCCTGCGCCTGCTTCTTGGTGCCGACGAACAGGATGGTCTTGCCTTCCATCGCGATGTCGCGGACGAACGCGTAAGCTTCGTCAACCTTGCGGACGGTCTTCTGCAGGTCGATGATGTAGATGCCATTGCGTTCGGTGAAGATGTACTGCGCCATCTTCGGGTTCCACCGGCGGGTCTGGTGACCAAAGTGTACGCCGGCTTCCAGGAGCTGTTTCATGGAAATGACTGCCATTAGGGGTTCCCTCCTTGTTATTTTCCACCCTCTTCCCCGTTGCGGCCGGCCACCGCGTCATCGCGGCACAAGCAACCGCAGGGAAAAGGTGCGTAATCGAATGGATTTTAGCACAGAACCCGACCAAAATCAAGGGTTTTCCGCTTTTTGGGATGAAATTCCATGTTCGTTCCTCCCCCGCGGAAAAAAATCCCCTTCCCGCGGCGGGGAAAGGGATTTCTGGATGGAACCGGTCCGTCATCAGATCGGCGCGACCGTTTCGCCTTCAATCAGCGTGCCTTCCACGGTGACCTGGTGGAACTGGTGCTCTTCCGGGTTTTCAATCGCGTCCATCAGCATATTGATGGCTTCTTCCGCGATCTTCTGCACATTCTGGCGGTAGGTTGCCAGTTTCGGCTGGATCAGCTGGCCGATATTGATTCCGTCATAACCGATCAGGCTGATATCGTCCGGAACATGGATTCCTTCGCTTTCCAGTGCCAGCACAGCGCCCAGGCAGCTGTAGTCGTCCGGGCAGAGGATGCAGGTCGGGCGGTCTTCCATTTTCATCATTTTGTGGATAATCTCCACACAGTCTTCCGGATTCGCGAACAGGCCTTCCCGGACAAAGCCTTCCTTCACCCGGATTCCCAGTTCCGCGCATACCTTGTAGAATCCGGCCAGCCGTTCCCGGCTCACGGATCCGATTTCGCCGTGGATCATGGCAATCCGGCGGTGTCCCTGGCTCCACGCGTAGCGGACAATCCGCTCCATGCTCGCCCGGTTGTCGCTCGATACGCAGTCGCATCCTTCATAGAAATGGTCGATAATCACGGACGGAATTGCGCTGGTTACCAGGCGGATGACGTTGGAGGAATCGAAATCCGCGGAGATCACTGCGACGCCATCCAGGTTCCGGCGGCGGACATGCTCAAAGTAATTGCCGCTCTTGTCGCCCCGCCAGTCGCCGATCATCATCAGGTCATAGCCCCGCATATCGGCCTGCCGGCGCAGCGCTTCCAGCACGGAGCTGAAGTATTCATGCGTCATTACGTTTTCATACAGGACGCCGATCGTATTGCTGCGGCTGGTTTTCAGTGTCCGGGCGGCTACGTTGGGATAGTATCCCATTTCCTTGGCGGTCCGGAGGATATAGGCAGTCCGCTCCCGGTTTTCATTGGTCAGGCCGTTCAGTGCACGGGAAACTGTTGCAACGGAGACCCCGCATACCTCCGCGATATCCTTTAGTCGAACCATCAGTCAAAACCCCTTTCCGGTCGTTATGAAATTGAAAACAGAACGTAAACGAACGCAATCGATTTCATTTGCAGTTTATCTTATTATTTTCAATATGTCAACAGTTTTTTTGAAAAACATGAAATTATTTTCGTTTTTGCATTCTGTGTAACTTCCGGGGAATCCTAAAAGCCGGGGAAATGCCTTCCCCGGCCTTACGCTGCCTGTGTTTTCGGTTTTTATTTTTCGGCGAAGATGATATCGTCCCGCAGCCGGTAAATCGTTGCGCCGCGTTTCTTTTTGCAAAACGCGTCCGCCCACCATTCAATGGACTCCGATTCATCAAACTGCACTTTTCCGTACCGCTCGCCGTTGATCTTCCCGCCCACCATATTGCTGTCCATCCAGCGGACGGTATCGGTTTCCGGATCATAGTCGGCGATCATAATGGCGCTGTGCGCGCCGCTTCCGTGGGAATACTCTGCCGTCATCTGGAAGAAATCCCCCCGCCGGACCTGGCGCATGAATTCCAGGGCTTTCTCCATGTTCTCGTCTTTCGTCAGGTTCGTATCATACAGGAATTGCGCAGCGATTTCAAAGGGATTTCCCTCGGAAGCCGGTATTTCCTTCCAGGCGTATCCGTACGCGTACGGCCGGCACTGGGCCGACGGCAGGTTGTCCGGTATTTTCAGCTTCACGTCGGGGTATTCCGCCATGCGGTATCCGTCCCGGGTGGATCGGAACAGGTATACCGTAAAGTTCTTGCAGATATAGATGTCTTCCTTATATTGGGCGCGCTGCAGTTTTCCCCGGGTCTTTTCGAATTCTTTTTTCCCCCGCGCGATAATATCATCGATAAACGCAGTCCGGGCAGGATTCTCCGCCTCCGGTTCCGCCTCCGGTTCCGCTTCCGGTTCTGCGGCGTCCTCTTCATCGCTGAAAAGCGCTGATAACCAGTCTTCATCTACCGTGTCTTCCAGGATGATCTCCTCGATTTCAAGCTCCGTTTCATCTGTCCCGGCCGCGGCTGCTTTCGGCGCGGGCAGCAGGAACAGCGCCGCCAGGATCAGTGTGGCGATGGAAATCCATCCGGGCTGCCGGTTCATTCTGCCTCGCCTCCGTTTCGGTCGTTCCTTGCTATTGTACCGCGGTTCTCCGGAAAATGGAACAGTTTTCATTGCATACTGTCTTTTTTCCGCCCCTTTCCATGGAAACTGTATGCACATTGGCAAAAACATGATATAATGAGATGATGCGGATTTGCATCGGGGCACATGATTGATTGATTATATACGCCATTATTACTGCTCCGGTCTTTCCGCAAAAACGCTCAAACTGAAATCCGAAAGGAGAGACCCATGAGCAATAAGGATACCCTGGCTGTCACCGCGCGGATCGCGGCTGACAAAACGTTTGCTGCACTTTTTGACACAATCCGGGAACACGGCGATGCGCCTGCCGCATACTGGCTGAAGGGCGAGGAGGAGCTCTCCATGACCTATGCGGAGATGTGCCGCCGGGCGGACGACTTCGCTTCCTTCCTGGGTTCCCTGGTGCCGGACTCCGGCTGGATCGCCATCGCGGTGGATACATGCCGTGACTGGCCCACCCTCTTCTGGGGTGTGCTCCGGTCCGGGCACAATGTGCTGCTGCTCGACTCTGCCGCCCCGGATGCACAGATCCAGGGCCTGCTGGATGAGGCCGGATGCAAGGTCATCATCTCCAAGAAGCCCCGCGGCCTGGCCGGCAATGTCCGCCAGCTGGATTTCAAGGCGATCATGGACGCCCCCCGCACCATCGGGTTCACCCCGGTCTGGGGCGAGTACGTCGCCATGTGCACCAGCGGCACCACCGGCCGCAGCCGGATCTTCGCCTATTCCGGTGAAGCCGTCTGCGAGCAGGCCCTCGCTTCCGTGGATATTTTCCGGCGGAACAGCCGCGTGATCCATGCGGAAAACCACGGCCGGAAAGCGCTGGCCTTCCTGCCGCTGCATCATGTGCTCGGCTTCATGGCCAATATCGTCCTGGTCCAGAGCCTGGGCGCGGCCAATGTATTCCTGCCGGACCGTACGCCGAACTCCATCCTCAATGTATGCCGCCACTTCCCGCCGAACCTGCTCATCGTCGTGCCGCTGGTGGGAAACAGCCTTGTCAAGTCCATCGACAAGACCCTGAAGAAGGAAAAACCGGCCCGCCGGGCGATGTTCAAAGTGCTGAACGCGGTCTCCATGGGCATCCAGCGCGTTGCGCCGGCTGCGGGCCTCAGCCTCGCGCAGAAGAAGCTCTTTGCCCCGGTCAACAGCCGCCTGTTGGGCACTGAGGTGGATGCCGTCATCCTCGGCGGCAGCCATACGCCCGTCGAAACCCTGCGCGCCCTGAACGCGCTGGGCTACTATACCATCAACGGCTTCGGCATGACCGAGACCGCTATCGACGGTTTCGAAACCTCCATGAGCCTGAAGAAGCGGCTCTGCGGTTCTGTCGGCCAGTCCCTCGGCGCTGCCGAATACCGGATTGTTCCCCGGGAAGGCTCCTCAGACAACAGCGGTGAACTGCAGATCCGCGGCGGCGTCATCCATTCCGGCCGGGTCGTAAAGGGCGAAATCCTTCCGCCGGATACGCTGGATGACGGCTGGTTCCCCACCGGGGACGTGGCTTCCATCGATGCTTCCGGCCGGGTTTATATCCGTGGCCGCCTCAAGGATGTCATCATCAACGAATCCGGGGAAAACGTCTATCCGGACGACCTGGAAGACGCCTTCTCCTCCCTTTCCGGTGTGGAGCAGTTCTGCATTGTCGGGTTCCGGCGCAACAAGCGGGACAACAACGAAGATGTCGTGCTCGTGCTGAATGTCGGTGAGAACTACACGGACAGCGCCTACCTGAATACCCTGGCCGGCAAAGTCGCCGCCGCCAATTCCCGCCTTCCGCTCTTCTGCCAGCTGGACCGCGTACTGGTTACGCCCACGCCCCTGCCGCTCGTCAACGGCATCAAGGTCCGCCGGATTGAGCTCAAGCGGATGTATGATGAGAAGGAACTCATCTACCGCGAGCTGGACCTCAGCTCCGCAAGCGTCGGGTCCGAGGTCGGCTCCGTCCGGAAGGATTCCACGGGGGCCACGGCCGTCCGCGAGGATATCCGCCGCAAGGTCCGCGCGATGTATGCTGAAGCGCTGGACATGCCGGAAAGCGAAATCAGCGACACCGCCAATTTCATTGAAGACCTCCAGGGCGACAGCCTGCAGGTGCTCAGCATCGCCCTGAAAGCCGAAGAGGAATGGGGCATCACGATCCCGGCCGAGGAATACGGCCAGTGCGCCACGGTGGACAGCATGTCCCGCGTGGTGGAATCCCTCCTGAACGGTTCTGCCGCCAGCAACAAGCCCGCGGAACGCGTTCCGCTCCGGCCGATCACCCGCTTTGAGGATACGCCTGAATACCTGCACTTCCTGGAGCGCCAGAAGGCGCTCGTGGGCAACGGGGACAACCCCTATTTCGTGGCCCATGAATCCCCGCTGCTGGATACCGGAATCGTGGACGGCAAGGAAATCCTCGAGTTCGGCAGCTACAACTACGTCGGGATGTCCGGCCGGAAGGAAGTCAAGGACGCCGCGAAAGCCGCCATTGACAAGTACGGCACCTCTGCCAGCGGCAGCCGCCTGCTGGCCGGTGAAAAGCAGGTCCACAAGGACCTCGAGCGTGAAATTGCCGACTGGAAGCATACCGAAGACGCGATTGTCTGCGTTGGCGGCCACTCCACCAACGTCACCTTCGTCGGCAACTTCTGCGGTAAAAACGACCTGATCCTGTACGACGCGCTGGCGCACAACTCCATCGAGCAGGGCTGCAAGCTCAGCGATGCCACTTCGCGTCCCTTCCCCCACAGTGATATTGCCGCCCTGGAATCCATCCTGCGGAGCCAGCGCGCGTATTACGAAAAGGTCCTCATTGTCATTGAGGGCGCCTACAGCATGGACGGCGATATCGCCCCCGTACCGGACTTCGTCCGCGTCAAGAAGGAATACGGATGCTTCCTCATGGTCGACGAAGCGCACAGCGCCTGCGTCATCGGCAAAACCGGCGGCGGTGTGGATGAATACTTCGGCCTCGACGGAAACGACATCGATATCAAATACGGCACCCTGTCCAAGGGCCTTGGCACCTGCGGCGGCTACCTGGCCGGCAAAAAGTGCCTGATTGATTACCTGCGGTACAACCTGCCCGGCTTCGTGTTCAGCGTCGGTATCTCCCCGGCCCTGGCCGCCGGCTCCCTGGCCGCCATCCGCACCCTCCGGAGCCATCCGGAAATCATGGAACACCTGCGGACCGCCATCAAGGCGTTCGCGGACAGTGCGCGCCGCCGCCACCTGGATATCTGCCTGGCCGGCGAAACCGCGGTCCTGCCCGTCCTGGTCGGCAAGGACGAGGATGCCTGGCTCCTGTCCAACGAACTGAAAAAGCGGGGCGTCAGCGTTCCCCCCGCCATGTATCCCGCGGTTCCCAAGGGCAAAGCCCGCCTGCGCTTCTGCGTCATCAGCGAGCACAAGCCCGAGCAGATCGAACGTGCGCTGGATATCCTCGAATCCACAGCCCGGGAGTTCGGTATTGAACTGCCCCGCCGCAATTACGACTGATCATCCCGGTTACATGAATGCCGGCAGGATTTCCTGCCGGCATTCCTTTTTATTCTCCCTGCTGTTTTTCTTCCTGTTGTTTTTCTTCCTGCTTCCGCCGTTCCAGCCACACCGTCAGCACGGCGACGTCCGCGGGATTGACCCCGGGAATCCGTCCGGCCGCTCCCAGCGAAACCGGCTTCTGCTTTGCCAGCTTCTGGCGGGCTTCCAGCCGCAGGTGTTCAATCTGCTCATACGGGATATCTGCCGGAAGCATGGTTTCTTCCATCCGGCGCGCCTGTTCAATCAGGTGCTCCTGCTTCTCCAGGTACCCGGCATACTTGATTGCGATTTCCGCCTGCTCCGCCGCGGCGGGCAGGGCATTTCCCAGTTCCGGAGCCAGTTCCTGCAGGTCCTTCATCCCGATTCCCGGCCGCCGCAGGAGTTCCTCCGCGCTCAGCGAACCGGCAGCTTCCGGTTCTCCGCGCTTCAGCAGGAAGCTGTTCAGCGCTTCGCCGGGCGCGAACCGTGTGGTCCGCAGCTGCCGTTCCAATTCCCCGGTCTTCACCCGCTTTTCATTCATTCGTTCCAGGCGGTCCTTCCCGGCCAGCCCGGCATGGTAGCCGACCTCCGTCAGGCGGAGGTCCGCGTTGTCTTGCCGCAGGTACAGCCGGTGTTCCGCGCGGGATGTCATCATCCGGTATGGTTCATCCGTTCCCTTCGTGGTCAGGTCATCAGTCAGCACGCCGATATAAGCCATATCCCGGGTCAGGATCACCTGGGGTTTCCCCTGGATTTCCAGCGCCGCGTTCATACCGGCCAGCAGGCCCTGGCAGGCTGCTTCCTCATATCCGCTCGTTCCGTTGATCTGCCCGGCAAAGAACAGCCCGCCGATCCGCAGGCTCTCCAGCGTCGGCCGCAGCTCGCGGCTGTCGATGCAGTCATACTCAATCGCGTATCCCAGCCGGGTAAACTCACAGTGCCGCAGTCCGGGAATCGTCCGGTACATGGCCCACTGCACGTCCTCCGGCATGGAGGTGGACATGCCCTGCACATACCATTCCCGGCTTTCCTTCCCTTCCGGTTCCAGGAATATCTGGTGCCGTTCCTTGTCGGCAAACCGGACCACCTTGTCCTCAATGCTGGGGCAGTACCGCGGCCCGATTCCGTGAATCTGCCCGCTGTACAGCGGCGCCCGGTGAAGGTTGTCCAGGATGATCCGGTGGGTCTCCGGGCTGGTCCAGGTCAGGTAGCAGCTGTAGGTGTTCTCCAGCTTCCGGTCCGTCATAAAGGAAAACGGAACCACCGGATTGTCGCCCTTCTGCTCCTCCATCTCGTCAAAATCAATGCTGCGGACGTCCACGCGGGCCGGCGTGCCGGTCTTGAACCGGCGCAGCTCAAACCCCAGCTCCTGCAGCGAGGCGGACAGGAGCGGGGCGTTCATCAGTCCCTGGGGGCCGCTTTCCTTCCGGTATTCCCCGATGATGATGCTGCTCTTCAGGTATACGCCGGTGGAAGCCACCACAGCCCGGCATGGAATTCGTGCGCCGGTCGCCGTGGTCACCGCGGTGACGTGCCCGTTTTCCGTCTCGATGGAAGCGGCTTCTCCCTGACGCACGGTCAGGCGCTCCTGGGTCAGGAGCGCCCGCCGCATCCGGTTCTGGTATGCCTGTTTGTCCGCCTGGGCCCGCAGGGAATGGACCGCCGGTCCCTTCCCCGTGTTCAGCATGCGGCTCTGGAGAAATGTATCGTCGATTGCCAGTCCCATTTCTCCGCCCAGGGCATCCAGTTCCCGTACCAGGTGTCCCTTTGCGGAACCGCCGATCACCGGATTGCAGGCCATCAGGGCCACGCCGTCCATATTCAGTGTCAGCAGCAGGGTATCAATTCCCATGCGCGCGGCAGCGAGTGCGGCCTCGCACCCTGCATGCCCCGCGCCGATAACCACCAGATCAGCCATTCGCGCCTCCGTCGCTGCCCGGTACCGGCACCGGGGTGGGAGTAGGTGTCCACATGTTCCGGCTGTATGCCGGCTGGGTGGCGACCCAGTATTCCTCCGGGATCTTCCACTCCTGTCCGTTGTCAAAGGTGAACCCGGTAATAATCAGCGTTACCGAGCCCAGCGTTCCGCTCTCCCGGTAATTTCCGAAATTGAACCGCCCGTGCTGGGTCCGCTCGCCGGGGTTCAGGGTCAGCGGATAGCTTCCGTCAAACCCGTTCGTCACACCGTCCGTGTTGCAGATCAGCGGATAGTTCATCGTATCGTAGCACAGTACGCGGAACTTCACCCGTGTGATCGTGTAATTGCTGGTGTTCCACAGCACGAGCCGGATCTTGTTGTCCGCTGTAATCTCGAGGTTTTCCAGGCGGACCGCGTTGTCATAATCGCCGACTTCCACATTGGCGGACGCGGTAAATCCGCCGTCCTCCGTGGTTGTGGTGACCACAGTGGTCCCCGGCCAGTTACCGGTCACCTTGCCGGTCGATGTGCCGTTGGAGCGGACCGAAGCGATCGTCGGGTCTGCGATATCCCAGCTGACCTTCTGGTTGTTCGCGTCGCTCGGCTGCACCGCCGCCTTGATGTTCACGCCGCGGCCGATCGGTACATAGTAGGTATACTGGGGCAGGTTCACGCCTTCCACCGGCTGGGTAACGTTCACCTTGATGTTCGCGCTCTTGTTGGAACCGTCCGCCGTGGTCACGGTAATCGTCGCGCTGCCTCGTTTGATACCGGTCACCACGCCGTATTCATCCACAGTCGCGATCTTCGGCGCATTCGATTTGAACGTCACCGCTTTGTTGGTCGCGTTCGACGGTTCAATCACCCAGTCCAGCTGCCGGCTGGTTCCCTTGTGGAACGAAATGCCGTTCTGCGTCGTAAAGGTGATCTTTGTTGCCGGCTGGTATACCGTAACCATCAGCGATGCCGAAACGGAGGGATTCGAAACGCTCCGGGCTGTCACATAGCAGGTACCGGGACTGATGCCCGTGATCGTTCCGGATTTGACCGTTGCGATGGATTCATCGGAGGATTCCCATGACACCTGGCGGTTGTTTGCCTCCGCCGGCTGGGCGCTGGCGTTCACCTGCACCTGGCGTCTGACCGCCACGGTTACGTTATCCTGTTTCAGTGTGACCGATGTCACTTCCTGCTGCACGTTCACGGTAAAGGATCCGGTCACCTTCGATCCGTCCATGGCGGTGGCTTCAATCGTAGCCTGGCCCTTCGCGATGCCGGTCACCACGCCGTTTTCGTCCACCGTGGCAACACCCGGGCGTTTGGATGACCAGGTCACCTTCCGGATGCTGGCCTTGTCCGGGGAGCAGACCGCGTCCAGCTGCATGGTTTCCCCGGCAAACATCGTCTTGTCCGGCGCCTCGATCGAAATCTTCTTCACCGGCTCAACCACCAGCACGCGGTACAGCTCCACGATTTCCGGGTTCTGCACGCTGGAAACCGTCAGCACGCACTCGCCCGCTTCCACGCCGCGCAGGTTGCCTTCCTTTGTGACCTTGGCAATGCCGACGTCAGAGGATGCGTACTCAACCCTCCGGTTGTTCGCGTCTTCCGGGGTGCAGGAAGCGCTCAGGTTCACTCCCCGCGATACCGGAATCACAATCACCGGCAGGTCCATGTCGTCCGCGGCAGTCAGCACGCCGTCCAGCAGCGGATCCCCTGCCTCCATCACCGTCAGGCTTTTCCGGCTCAGGGTCACCTTGGTCACCCGCCGGATCACCTGGATCTCAACGGTCGCCCGGCGCACGGTTTTGCCGTTCTGCTTCAGGGTGGCAGTCACCGTTGCCCGGCCTTTGGCCACCGGGGTTACGGTTCCGTCATCCGACACCGTCAGTGCCCGGGCATTGTCGCTCGAGAAGGTGATTTCCCCGTCCGCGAATTTTCCTTCCTGGCGAAGCGCCAGGGTCACTTCCTCGTCCTCAAAGATCCGGATACTTCTCTCGGTAAAAACAAATGTATCCGCGGCCAGTGCCGGCACAGCCGCCAGCAGGCAAAGCACGGCAGCAAGTGCCATGATCAGAAGCTTCCTCTTCATTCCTTCAACCTCCGTCCTTCTGTGACTCCGATCCTTCGCCGGGAACCCGGAAAGCACGGACCCCGTTCATATCAATCAACGAACAGAAAGCCCGGCTCGTTCCCGTTTTTTAACATAAACAGACGGCGCCTCCCGGGCGCCGTCTGAAACCGTCAATGCGTATCCAGATAGTATCGGACAAGCTCTTCCAGAATCTCGTCCCGTTCCAGCCGGCGGATCAGGCTCCGCGCTGAATTGAAGCTGGTGATATATGTCGGGTCTCCGGAGAAAAGGTACCCCACCAGCTGGCTGATCGGGTCGTATCCTTTGGCCTGCAGTGCGCGGTAAACGTTAATCAGAATATCGTGCGCTTCATTTCCCGTCTCAACGATGGCCGGAAGCTTCTGGGTTTCCTGATTATCCACGCTGATCACCTCCTGATTCTGCCGTTAAAGTATTATACCCTATTTCGCCCCGGGATGACAAGCGTTTCCGGCACGCAAATCGCCATTTTTTGCGCTTTTTTTGGAACGATTCCGGTATCCGGCAGTCCGCATGTCCGGAAACAGCCTGCGGAACGGAAAACCGGCACGGATTGATTCGCTCCGCGCCGGTATCTTTCATATCCTGCGGCATGGCTTCATGCCGCGGTGAATGTTACTGCCAGGGGGTGTAGAAGCGCTCCGCGCGCACCATGTTCCCGTCATCGTCAAAGGTAACCGTCACATTGTCCGAGGCGAAGTCCGGGTATCCGCCGGCCGCCAGCATCGCGGTGAACTCCGCGGCGGTATGTTCGGTCGGCTCTTCCAGCATCTCGCCGGTTTCCGGATTAATCCCGTCCACAAAAACCATGTTCTCCGGGATTTCCAGCGTCAATGTCGCAATCGTGTCCATATATTCGTGCTCAAAGGATGAAACACGGACGTAATCCTCCTCGCGGGTCAGGTCAATCTCGCCGTTGACCACCGCGCCGAACTCATCCCGCTCCAGGGTTTCCACCTGGATAACCTCCTGCCCGATGGTCAGCAGGTCGCCCTCTTCCAGGCTGTCCAGGACTTCCGTGTCCAGGTGGATCGGCCGCTTGACTTCGGCTTTCACGGTATTGTCTTCCGCGTTGTATTCCGTCAGGTTGGTCGTGAAGGACTGGCCCGCAATCGTCTTCTGGTTCACAACCGGGGTATTGGCCGGGATGAAATCCAGGTCCGTCAGGAAGTCCACGCTCAGCCGCAGCTGTTCTTCCGTCAGGTTCTTGTCCTCCGCGGTCATGGACGGCGCCAGTACAAATTCAACGCAGTACCCCTTGTAGATCGAGAAGAATGAGATATAATCCATCTCCTCGGTCTCATGCCGGGCAACCAGCAACAGGGTGCCGTATCCGGTTTCACCGTAGGTGATCTCAACGATCGGATCGTCCTCAACGTATGTTTCTTCCAGCTGGGCCAGTTCTTCCTCTGTCAGGTCGTTCATCCGTTCCACGTCAGAGTATTTCTCGTCAAAAGCCACGGACAGCTGCATAATCGGCGCGTTCGGATCCTGGGAGCGGATGACCGCTGTCACCTGGCTGGGGGTCACCTGGCCGGGAACCGGCTCATATCCTTCCGGGATACCGCACTGCAGGGTAAACTCTCCGTTAATGCTCACCGTACCGATTGTCACCTTGCCGGTGGATTCCGCCATGGCGGAAACTGCGCAGAGAACCATCATGATGCTCAGAATAACCGCAATCAGCTTTTTCATATTTCGTATCCTCCTGCCATTTCCTGATTACTTCACAACGTATTTCTTGCTGATGAAGCCTACGGCTCCGGTACTCTGGTCTTCCACCTGGTACCAGTTTTTCAGTTCCTTGATCACCAGCAGCTTATCATTCTGTTTGTAGGTCGCCATGATCTCCGCGGACAGGCTGGGAGCCCACCGCAGGTTGACCCATCCGCTGGCGCGGGAAGGCCGCACAGTCACGGAGAAGGGTTCGACGTCCTTCGCGCTCCTGAATTCCTTGTTCACGTCCGCTAGGGTATCCGTGGAGGTGGAAGAAGAGGAAGAGGAGGAAGAAGAGGAAGAAGAGGAAGGAGTCGGCCTGGCCGCAGGCTTGCTCTTCTGCAGGTAGCGGTTGGAAACGTAGCATGCGTATGTTCCGTAACCGTATGTGGGATGATTGAAGGTGTAATCAATCATCGCCCATCCGTTGCCCGCATCCAGGTAGTAGCAGTAGACCCGGGTTCCGTATTTCAGGGAGCCGACTTTCTCACCGCCGGGGGTAAAACGGACGTTCAGGCTTTTGCCGTTCTCGGTATATACATAATAGTGACCGGAAGAGGTATCAAGCACCTGGTCCTCAGCCGTCACAGCGGGAACCAGCAGCATCAGGGACATCATCGCAGCAAGGATCAGGGAGAAAAAACGCTTAGTCATGATAGGTAAACCTCCTTCTTGTTCCTGTCTGTCCGGATTACAGGTGCACCGGGCATTTCTGGGTCGGCTGGTTGTTCTTCCGGATCACCTTGATCCAGTCATGGTCAATCTCAAACTCGGTGATCTTCACCACATATTCATGAACCGTCAGGGATTCCGGAAGCTTGAAGTTGACCGTCTTCCAGTCCTTCTCCTTTGTGACGTCACCGGGTTCCAGGGTCTTTTTGTAAGTCATCACATAGGTGTTGCTGTTGTCCTTGCTGTTGCAGGGAACCGGTTTCCCTTCATTGTCGAAAACGGAAACCTCCACCTTGATGGATGTAATCGTCAGGTCGCTGACGTTTTTCACCTTCAGCACCGCGTCCGCGCCCTTCACCTTGGCTTCCTGGATCTTCAGTGATTTCTCCCAGTGGCCGACCAGGACCGGAATGGACGTCTGGAATCCGCCGTCCTCCGTTGTGCCGGTGATCACGGTAACCCCTTCGCTCACACCGTGGATGGAAATCCGCTGCGGCTGGTTCCGGATCGGCTCCACCGTCGCGATGGAGGGATCGGCGCTCACCCAGGTCATGTTATGGTTCGTGGCGGTATCCGGCTCCAGCACCGCGGTGGTGTTGGACTTGGTCCGCAGGTCGATATACGCGGTATGCCGCTTCATATGCACGCCGGTCACATGCTGGTATACCTTCACCTTGACCTTGGCCTGGCGGTTGGATCCGTCGGTGCTTGTCACGGTTACCCAGGTCTCGCCGGCTTTCACGCCCGTAACGGTCCCGTCCTCGCTGACCGTCAGCACCTTCGTGTTTCCGCTCTTGAAGGCGACCGCCGGGTTGCTGGCATTGGCCGGTTCCGTGGTCCAGGTCAGCTGTGCGGTTTCCCCGGCATATACTGCCGGCGCTTCACCGAGCTTCACCTTTGTCACCGGCTGCTGCACATGGACAACCGCCGATGCCTGGACCGTGCCGGTCTGCTTGTCCGTGCAGGTGACCGTGCATTCGCCCAGCGCCACGCCGGTCACGCGCCCGTCCGCGTTTACCCTGGCAATGTTTTCATCGGAAGACGCCCAAACCACATTCTTGTTGTTCGCGTCCTTCGGAAGAACCGTGGCCCGGATCGCGGTGCTCCGCCCGGTATCAATGGTCACTTCCGGCTTGTCCAGCGTGATCTCCTCCGGGTTCTGGTTCACCTGGATGCTGATGCTGGCTTTGATATGGCTGCCGTCCCTGACCGTGGCGGTGATTCTCGCGGTCCCGCGCTTCACGCCCGTCACGTTTCCTTCTCCGTCCACGGTGGCAATTCTCTCGTCCTGGGAAGCCCATTCCACTTCCTTCATTGCTGCGTTTTCCGGCAGGATATCCGCTGTCAGGCGGATCGTCTGCCCGACCGCCACCGCTTTCTCGGATGCGGTCACGGCAATCCGGGTCACCGGCTGGTAAACAATCACCCGGTACTGCACCGCCGCGGCCGGATCCATCGCGCTGGCAATCGTCAGCACGGTCTCCCCGGCGTTCCGCGTATACAATGTATTTTCACGGATCCGGGCGACTTCCTCATCGTCCACGGTCAGGACGCTCTTCCTGTTCTTCAGATCCTTCGGCATTACGGTTACGCGCAGCTCCAGGTTCTTCTTCAGCGGAACCAGCAGCACCGGCAGTGTGTTTTCCTCTGCTCCTTCTGCCCGGAACAGTTCCACAATGGGATCATCCGCTTCATAAACCGGGAGTTTCGCGGTGTTCAGCTCAACCGTAATAGCTTCGTCCCCTTCCGCCAGCGCGGCCAGGCTGACACAGAGCATCACCAGCACCAGCAGGGGAACCAGAATCCTCTTCATTCCGAAGACCTCCTCTTGTCTTTCCATCGTGTCCCGGAAAAGTACCGGACGGCCGGTACATCTTCCGCAATCATTATTTCACCCTGTGTCCATCAGATGTCCATCTGTCAAAAAAGTATTTTTCGATTATTTTTTCTTGCTTCCGCGGTTGCTTTCCATGTATAATGAAAGTTGTTATATTCCCGGATTCCCGGGGACCCTTTTTTGGCAAAGGAGCTGTGCGTGATGGAAGAGAACACGGTACGCAGTAATTTTATCTGGGACGCGATTGACCAGGACCTGGCGGAAGGCCGGTATACGGAAATACATACCCGGTTTCCCCCGGAACCGAACGGATATATGCATATTGGGCACTGCAAGGCCCTGATTATGGACTTCCTCACCGCGGAGAAGTACGGCGGAAAGTGCAACCTGCGCTTTGACGATACCAACCCCGCCAAGGAAGACACGGAATACGTAAACGCCATCAAAAAGGACATTCACTGGCTCGGTTTTCACTGGACCGGCGGGGAGTTTTACGCTTCCGATTATTATGACAAATGCTACGAGATCGCGGAGGAGTGGATCCGCCGCGGCCTCGCCTATGTGGATGAGCTCAGCAAGGATGAGATGCGCGAATACCGCGGCACCCTCACCGAGCCCGGCAAAAACAGCCCCTGGCGCGACCGTCCCGCGGAAGAAAGCCTGGACCTGTTCCGCCGCATGAAAGCCGGCGAATTCCCGGAAGGGAGCAAAACCCTCCGCATGAAGATCGATATGGCCTCCCCGAATATCGTCATGCGCGATCCGGCCATGTACCGCATCCTGTACAAGGAGCACTGGCGCACCGGGAACAAGTGGTGCATCTATCCCATGTACGATTTCTCCCACCCCATCGGCGACGCGCTGGAAGGCATCAGCCACTCCATGTGCTCCCTGGAGTATGAGATCCACCGTCCCCTGTACGACTGGGTCGTGGAAAAGAGCGCGGACATGCTGCCCGCCCGTCCCCGCCAGATTGAATTCTCCCGCCTCAACATGACCGGCACGGTCATGTCCAAGCGCTACCTCCGCCAGCTGGTGGAGGGCGGCTATGTGGCCGGCTGGGACGATCCCCGGATGCCCACTCTCTCCGCCATGCGCCGCCGCGGCTATCCCGCGATGGCCATCCGGAATTTCGTGGACACCATCGGCATGAGTAAGGCGGATTCCACCGTGGACTACGCCGTGCTGGAGCACTGTGTCCGCGATGTGCTGGGCGACACCGCCCCGCGCGCCATGGCGGTGCTGAATCCCCTCAAGGTGGTTCTCACCAACTGGCCGGAAGGCGAAACGAAGACCGTTACCCTCGAAAACCACCCGGATCATCCGGAAATGGGCGAACGCACGCTGGCCTTCGGCCGGGAGCTCTGGATCGAGCAGGAAGACTTCATGGAGGTCCCCGCCAAAAAGTACCAGCGCATGTTCCCCGGCAATGAGGTCCGCCTCAAGGGCGCCTATATCGTCCGCTGCGATGAATGCGTAAAGGATGCCGAAGGCAATGTCACCGAAGTGCACTGCACCGTGGACCTGGATTCCTTCTCCGGCAGCGCCGGCGCTGACCGGAAGATCAAGGGCAAAACCCTGCACTGGGTGCCCGCCGGGGACTGCATCCCCTTCGAGGCCCGGCTGTATGATCCCCTGCTGAACGATGAACTGCCCGAGGATGAGGAAGAAGCCGATAAGAAGGACTTCATCTCCCGCCTGAACCCGGAAAGCCTGAAGGTCTGCCGCGGCTATGCCGAAAAGGTCATCGCGGATGCCGAAACCGGCGCTTCCTTCCAGTTCCTGCGTACCGGCTATTTCTGCAAGGATCCGGATTCCACCGCTGAACTGCCGGTATACAATCGTTCTGTCGGTCTCAAAGACACTTTCGCGAAGCAAAAGTGACTTTGAGAACTCTTAACTCTCACCTCTTCACTCTTCACTCAACCAAAAGGAGTTGTTTTCCATGACTGTTCGTACCCGTTTCGCCCCCAGCCCCACCGGCTTCATGCACCTGGGCGGCGTGCGTACCGCGCTTTACGCATATCTCTTTGCCAAACAGAACGATGGCCAGTTCATCCTGCGCATTGAGGATACTGACCAGGAGCGTTTTGTGGAAGGCGCCACTGAAGTGATCTACGATACCCTCCGCGCCTGCGGCCTCAACTGGGATGAAGGTCCCGATGTCGGCGGCCCCTGCGGTCCATACATCCAGTCCCAGCGCAAGGATACCTACCTTCCCTACGCGAAGCAACTGGTCAAATCCGGCCATGCCTATTACTGCTTCTGCTCCAAGGAGGAAATCGAGGAGCGGAAGGCAAAGGTGGAAGCGGCGGGCGGCACTTGGAAATACGACAAGCACTGCCTGCACCTGAGCGAGGAAGAGGTACAGCAGAAGCTGGATGCCGGCATCCCGTGGACCATCCGGATGAACGCGCCCACCGAAGGCGAAACCAGCTATACCGATGCGGTTTTCGGCGAAATGACCTTCCAGAATTCAGAAGCCATGGACGACATGGTCCTCATCAAGCAGGACGGAATGCCCACCTACAACTTCGCCAACGTCATCGACGACCACCTCATGGGGATCACCCATGTCATGCGCGGCATGGAGTATCTTTCCTCCACGCCCCGTTACAATTACCTGTACACGGCGCTGGGCTGGGAGATCCCGACCTATATCCACCTGCCCACCGTCATGCGCGACGCCACCCACAAGCTTTCCAAGCGGGACGGCGATGCCTATTATTCCGATTATATTGAGAAGGGCTTCCTCACCGAGGCGCTGATCAACTACCTGGCGCTGGTCGGCTGGAACCCCGGCACGGATCAGGAATTCTTCACCCTGCCGGAGCTGGTGAAGGCGTTTGATATCCACCGCATCAACAAGTCCCCCGGCATCTTCGATGTCAACAAGCTGGAGTGGATGAACACCCAGTATGTGGCCCGGATGGACTTTGAAAAGTACCTGGCCATGGCCACCCCGTGGTTCGACAAGGTGCTGGCCGGGAAGAACATGGACTACCGCCGCCTGGCGGAGCTCATGCAGAGCCGCACGGACATCTTCTCCCGCATTCCGGAAAAGATCGCCTTCCTGGCGGAAATGCCGGAATATGACACCGCCATCTTCTTTAATAAGAAGCAGAAGAGCGATGAAGCCGTGGCGAAGGAAGTCCTGCCCATGCTGATCCCGGTGCTCGAGGGCATCAGTGACTGGACGGAGCAGAACATCCACGATGTGGTCATGGAGAACATCCAGGCCTGGGAGCGTAAAACCGGTTCCGTGCTCTGGCCCATGCGCATCGCGATTTCCGGCCAGGAATCCACTCCCGGCGGCGCGTTTGAAATTGCGTACCTGCTTGGCAAGGATGAAACCCTCGCCCGCATGAAAAAGTCCCTGGCGCGGCTTTAAGCATCCGCCTTTCGGCCTTCTGCCGCAAGGCTTTTCCCCGGTGAAAAATCAAAAGGGGTGTCAGCAAAAAAACTGCTTGACACCCCTTTTCCTGTCTGCTATAATATCGCCTGCGGCTAAAGCCGATGGGGAATGGTGTAACGGCAGCACCTACGACTCTGACTCGTATTGTCTAGGTTCGAATCCTAGTTCCCCAGCTTTTCTTTTTCTGGCTCCGTTGTCTAGAGGCCTAGGACGCGGCCCTCTCAAGGCTGAAACACGGGTTCGAATCCCGTCGGAGCTGCTCAAAACAAGTTCCCGCCTTGGCGGGGCTTTTGTTTTGAGAATTTCAATCGAGGATTCGAACGGAGCGGTAGTGAATGACAGTCCAGTGGACTGTCAGAGCCGCGAGTGGCCTTTTTCCGCAGAAAAAGTCGAATCCCGTCGGAGCTGCTTTTTTTTATGCCATGCAAATCATCGTTTGCAGGTTTTTTTTATTTCATCAAATATCATTTTCCATACATCCCCTGTGCGATGGATTTCCCTTCATATACCGGGATCTGTGCATCATAAAAATATTCAAAAAAGCCTTGACCTTTCACTGAACTGCAATGATACCCTTCATCTGCAGGAACGAAAGAACACCCGTTATTCAGTGAGGAGGTATGGAGAATGTTCAGATGGAGGCGCAGAAAAAGGGAGCGGAGTCTGGAGGAAATCATCCGCATTCGGGAGATCCTGGAGGAAGCGCGCATGAAGTATCGAATTTATTGCAGTGGCCGGTTTCTGGCAAATTCCTTCCTGTTTACGGCCTATGAGAACCATGCTGAAATCCGATTCCGGTGAAACCGGCATCTGGCAGCAATCCGGATGCGGGAGTCTTTTTCGCGCCCGGCCGGTCTTTCGGAGGAAAAGGCCGTTCCCGGAATGCCTGCCGGTGATGAAAGGAGAAAATTGCTTTATGAATGCCCCGTTTCTCAGAAGTCCTGCTGTTACGCAGGTGAACGACCACATCTGGCTGATGGATGACAATCAGGAGGCCACCTGGTTTGTCGTCGCCGGCATGGAAAAAGCAATGGTCATTGACACCTCTATCGGCATGTCGGCCATCCGTGCGGAGGCCGCAAAAGTCACAAGCCTTCCTGTCATCTGTGTCAACACCCACGGCCACGGCGACCACATGGGCGGCAACTGGAGCTTTGATAAAGCCTACATGCATCCGGCCGACCTGCCGCTGGCCGAGGAAACCATCAACTATCCGGAGCTGAAAAACGCGCTGGACCAGTTCGGCCTGGGCTTTCCGCCCTTCGAGCCGGTGGAGGACGGCCAGGTTTTCGATCTGGGAGGCCTGGTAATCGAGGCAATCCACTTCCCGGGACATACCCCCGGTGAAATCGTCCTGCTGGACCGGCAGGACAGGATCCTGTTCTCTGGCGATGGCATTCTGGAGCACCTGTGGCTGCAGCTGGAGGAATCCCTGCCGGTGGAAACGCAGATCGCCAGC
>Ga0247610_10002602_pt1 | contig 20565 bp, 11 predicted proteins | sample 174DNAGHGhighgp2_FD_193483 | JGI IMG/M metagenome (GOLD analysis project Ga0247610, IMG submission 193483) | Sheep rumen microbial communities from Palmerston North, Manawatu-Wanganui, New Zealand - 1742 DNA GHGhigh gp2 | ecosystem: Host-associated > Mammals > Digestive system > Stomach > Rumen...
CTGAAATGAACATTCCCACATAAACCGGATAGAATCCCCATTGGATGCCCGGCTGAATGGCCCGCGCCGGCGATGCCAGCCTCACAACAAAATTGATTATGCCGAGAGCGGCCACAAACAGCGTGGCGCGCAGTGCCGCTGTCTGCTTCCACAACTCGGAGAGCAGAGGGTCGATGCTGGGACAATATTTCTTATAAATGGCATAGCCCAACTCCATTGCAAGCAACGTGGCCACAAACCACATTGGACCGAGCGTGAAATTTGTTGTAAGCTGCTCGCGCACAAATGATAACCAACCGGGGGGCATCCCATTCGAACGCGCTATGAAGTAAACCACAGTTGGATGGAATAATACCGCATAAACCAACAACGGAACACCAAGCCGCACCAACCGCCTCTTGACAAACTCGCGAAAACCCCATTTCTGATACGATGTGTGAGCGAGCATCGCCGATATCAGAAAAAATAACGATGCCAAAAACGACAGATTCACCGTTTTGATTGTGTTGACCGCTATGAGCGCGGTGCCGGTGAAACTATCGGCCGAAGTGTAGTACCACAGCCCTATTCCGCCATACGCTATCAGCGTCTGATGAAAAACAATAAGGCATATTAAAAACACCTTCAAGCGGTCGATATAATAGTATCGGTTTTCCATTTTAAACTGATTCTTGTGTTTGTGCACCTCATTTTTTTTGGAGTCAGATACCTCACATTGTGCGCACAACAAAAACAAAATTACTACTCTGTTCTTAAAAATCAAACTTGCGGGCATTTTTATCGGCGCCGACACCGTTTATCACCAACCAAAACAAATAATGATACGGCTCAGGGTGGTTTGCGCCGATCTTGTTGATATTGTGTTTGTTTCTGTCGTTTTTGATTCGACAATTATTTTTCAATGCCGCCGCCGCAAAAAATATATTTTTGCCGGAAAATTTGTTTGCTGATGACTTTTATCGACACTCACTCGCACCTCTATGCCGAAGAATTCGATAGCGACCGCGACGAAGCCGTTTCTCGTTGCTTTGAGTCGGGTGTCGACAAGCTCATTTTGCCCGATATCGATGCCTCTACAAGACAGGCCATGCTCAGCCTGGCGGCAGCAAACCCTCAACATTTTTTCCCTTGTGCCGGCTTGCATCCAACATCGGTTGACGCCGATTACAAGACAGCTCTCAAACAAGTCGAGACGCTGCTTGCAAGCGAACAGCGCTTTTATGCCATTGGCGAAATCGGCATCGACCTCTACTGGGACCAGACGTTCGAACGCGAACAGTTCGATAGTTTCACCGCTCAGGTCAAATGGGCCAAAGAGTTGGGGCTGCCCATTATAGTCCACATTCGCAATGCCATCGAAAAAACCATTGCCGCGCTCGAACCTCTTGCCGACGAACGTCTGCGTGGCGTTTTCCACTGCTTTTCGGGCTCCGTGGAACAGGCACGGCAGGCCATTCAAATGGGTTTCAGTCTTGGAATTGGAGGGGTTTTGACATTTAAAAAATCAGAATTGCCATCCGTTATCGAACAAATTGATATTCAACATATTGTGTTGGAAACCGATTGTCCCTATCTGGCGCCCGTTCCTCATCGCGGACAGCGCAACGAAAGCAGCTTTCTGCCGCTGGTGGCACAAAAACTTGCCGAAATAAAACACATCGGCATTGAGGAGGTTGCAAAGCAAACAACCCTAAACGCCGAACAATTATTCAAAATTTGACCATTTTCAACATTTCTGGCTGAGAATATTTGAATTGCTTTATAAAATGGTTTGTTATCGGACATTCTATCAAAAATCAATACCCTATTCTTATTTTTCGACACAATTTAAGTTGTAATCACCACTATTTTTGGCTTAAATACCAATAATTTTGCTTTAGTTTGATACAACTTTAAAAACAAACAACTACATTTGACAATAATTTATTAACCAATTGACTATGAAAGCATTTTTAAAAATTTCAAATTTAGCTGCGTTAGCAATGCTGTTTGCTTTATCGGCAAATGCGCAAAAAACTGAGACTTACAAAGTTGTGAAAGTTCAAGGTGAGATTCTGCGTGTCAAAACCGGCAATGCCTTGGCAATAGGTGAAAACGTTGTGAGCAACGAGAACCTGAGTTTCAAAGACAACTACTCGCGCGCCATGGTGGTGAATCAAGAGCGCGGATGTCTGATTCTGAGCGCCCGCTCCGACAACGGCGGCCCGCAGTTTCTGCCCACGCCCAACAACATGAGCGTAAGAGCCGCTGTTCCGACACAACCATCCGATGTGCTCGACTTTTATTACGGACAAGTGGCCATTACCGGCTCCGATAGTCTGAAAATCGACAGCGAAAAACTACAAATTGGCTCTGACAACTATTTTACTGTCAATTACAGTGTTAACGGTAAGGAGAAAACCGAGAAAATGGAGTTTAGAAACGGCAAGTTGGCACTGCCGGCAAGCCTTGTTCAGGACAAACCGACCAAAGTTGAAATCTGCTACAACAATGAGTTCGGGCTCAGAAAAAAATCTGAATTCGTGCCCGTTTACGTCAACAACAACGACTTGAAAAAAGAAATCGGTCTGATTTTAAGTTCTTTGCAAGGCGAAAATGATAAAAAAATTTTGGCTTCGGTAATTTTTGTGAACGATTTCTACGGAAAAACAACCATCGAAACCATTGAGCCGTGGATTGATAACAACATTAAATGATATTGATAGTTTTTCGATGATAAACGATTGATACTGAATTTGAACATTATTGCATAAACATAACTTAATTTGATTATATTTGCATTTGTTTTATTATACACTTATGACTATGAGAACAATTACAAAAATCTCGTGTATGGCCGCGCTGGCAATGTCATTGCCATTCACGGTTTCTGCCCAAAAAGCCGAAAACTACAAGGTTGTGAAAGTACAAGGAGAGATTCAGCGCGTTAAAACCGGCAACGTCCTCTCGATTGGCGAAGATGTTGTGAGCAACGAAAATCTGAATTTCAAAAGCAATTATTCGCGTGCGGTTGTTGTGAACAAAGACAAAGGCTGCATGATTTTGAGCGCCAACTACGACAACGGCGGTCCGCAGTTTATGCCATCTCCCAACAACCTGAGTGTGAGAGCGGCTCTGCCTGCTCAACCTTCGGAAGTGCTCGAGTTCTTCGACGGAAATGTGGCCATTACTGGTTACGACAGTCTGAAAATCGACGATGATAAACTTATGATTGGCGATGACAGCTATTTCACAGTGAATTTTGAAGCCAACGGCCAAAAAGTAAACGAAAAACTGACTTTGCGCAATGGTAAACTCGCACTGCCAGAAAGCGTTCTTAAAAACAAACCCGAAAAAGTTGAAGTTTGCTACAACGACGAGTTTGGCGTTAGCAACAAATCGGAGTTCACTCCGGTTTACATCAACGATGAGGTTTTGAAAGAGGAACTGAACGTGATTTTCAACACGTTGAAAGGCAAAAAAGACAGCAAGGTGTCGGCCTCGGTGAACTTTGTTAACGATTTTTACGGAAAAACAACACCGGTATCGGTAGAATCGTGGATAAACAACAACATTAAATAAAAACGTTATTGGAACTGAAAATGCCCGATTGTTAATGCAGCCGGGCATTTTTCGTATAAACGGCAATCTGAGAAAACAACTTACTTCTGCATCACAAAATGAAAAAACTGGTATCTGCCATCTTACTCGCCTCGCTGTTCAACATGGTTGCGGCTCAAAACTGCAGCGTGTCGGAGGCGACAAAATATTTCAACGAGGCACAAAACGCCGACGATGAGGCCGCTGCCGAACTTTTCGAAAAGTCGGCCAAAATCTTCAAATGCGCCAATCAGAACGAGAATTATCTAATTGCAGCCTACCAGTCGGGCGTGGCGTATGTTAACACCGACAGATACGAAAACGCCGCCGCCATTCTTGAAGCGGCCGTTGGCGATACCGAAGGAAAGACCGATGCAAAATCGGAAGTTAACGTTCTGATTTATCACACTTTAGGCGAGGTTTACTATGGCCTGAACAACTCTCAAAAATCGATTTCCTACTTCAAAAAAGTACTCGGCATTATAGGTGACGAGGATTCTGAAACCCTTGCCATCTGCCTTTTCAACATGGGAAACGCCTACGATGCGTCTGCCGACTATGATGCGGCTAAAAAATGCCAGTTGCGGTCGATTGAAATGAAAAAGCGGCTCGAAGTGGCCGACAGCAGCGATTTCTATCAGGCTTACTCATCGCTGGGAGGAATCTATGAGTCGCTGAACAATCCCGACTCCTCACTTTTCTACTACCAGCTTGCGGGCAAATATTCGGGCGGTACGGTGTCGGAAGAAACTGCCATGGTGAAATTCAGAGAGGCACAGAACAACTACAACAACAAAGACTTCGCACAAGCCGAAGCACAATTTGGCGAGGTTCGGAACATTTGCGAAACACTTGGCCTAAAGGGCGATTTGTATGTCAACACCTGCTTCTATCTGGCCCTAATCAACGAGCAGCAGGATAATTACAGCCGGGCTGAAGGTTTTCTTGCCAAAGCGTTGGCTGCCAGAACAGTTAAAGACGACACCTACTATAACGTACTGCTCGCCTACGGCCGCGTTGAGCAATATTTGGGCGGCGGAAACCCGATGCAAAAGTTCACCGAGGTGGCAAACAATTCAAAAAATGAGGAGATTAAAGGGCTCGCCTTTATTGAAATGGCAAAAATATATGAGCAACAAAATAACCTTGATAAGGCCAAAGATTTGTATTCCAATATTTTATCCTCAACCGACAGCGTGCGGCAACCAATAATCTATGTTCAGGCAATTTTAGGGTTGGGCAATTACCTTTCGGCAAAAGGACAACCGAATGCTGCTGTAAACCAATATCTTAGAGCCAATCGTGTTTTGGCCGAAAAAGACAAGGAATTAGAGGCCACCATTTATGAATCGATTGGTAATGAGTATTTTAACGCTGGCAACACTGACAAGGCAAAAACAAATTATCAAAAATACTTCTCGATAATAAAAGAGCTTTATGGCCTGCAAAGCCCGAAAACAGCATCGGCTGAGGAGAAAATTGCGGCAGTACACATGAGCCAGCAGAAGTTTGCCGAGGCGGTTGAAATATACAAACGCAGTCTGGCTGTGAAAACGGCCAAAAACCTCGACCGAAGCGCACAAACTATTGATTTATACACCAATTATGGTAATGCCGAATACAATTTGTCGAACTATGACGAGGCCGGAAAGATTTATGACCGCGCCCTGTTAATAATTGAAAATGAAAAAATTGCCGATAGCAAACTTGACATTTTCTATAACAACTACGGCCTATTCTGCAAAGCCATTGGCGACTACAAAAAGGCTCTCGAGTTCACACAAAAATCGCTCGAAATCAAGAAAAAACAATTTGGTGAGAACAGCTCGAAATACGCCAGCACCCTCAACAATTTAGGAACAATCTACAGTCGTTTGGGCAACTTCAATCTGGCTTTGGAGTGTTTTGAAACGGCTGAAAAGATTTTTGTTGAAACCGAAGGGGCATCGTCGGAAAAAACTGGCGAGGTTTATCTGAATATGGGTAATCTCTATAATCGCTTGGGACAAAACGATTTAGCACTCGACTACTACAACAAAGCCATGACCATTGAAACAGCAACCAGTGGGCAGGCAAGCAAGCAACTGTCGCCAATCTACAACAACATGGGCACCATTTATCAAAACCTTGAGGAATACCGCCAGGCTATGTTTTATTTCAGAAAATCAATTAGTTTGCTGAAGGAAAACGGCGACGAAAACACTCAGGAAATGGCCGAAACATACAACAACTTAGGAAATGCTCTGCTGAAAAGCGGTAACAACAGCGAGGCTATTTCTAACTATAAGACAGCCAGTAAGATATATTCAAAAATACCTTCGGTTAACCAGACTTTGGTTGCCAACACCGACAACAACATTGCCACAGCCTACCTACGAGCCGGAAAACTCGACTCGGCGCAGGTGTTCTATAGCAACGCCGTTGACATCTACATAAAAGCGTTTGGAACTAAACACCCATATATTGCATTGGTTTACAATAGTATGGGCGATATTAATGTGAAACTGGCAAAATACAACGATGCCATTGACAACTATGGTGTTGCGCTGGAGGCTAACCACGAAAAATTTGACCGGAATAAAGAAAAACTGCCTGCCGAAACCGGCTTTTTCGACCAAACGGTGTTTGTTAACACTCTTCTATCGCGCGCCAATGCGCTGACGCAAAGATATTTGGCCACAAAAGACAAGAAAGATTTGGAATATGCGCTGGAGCATTTCAAACTCTGCGACAATCTGATTGCGCAAATGCGCCGCTCTGCCTTCACCAAAACCGACAAATTAGAATTGGGCGCTTTGGCCATCAAGTGCTACGAAGGCGCTTTGGAAGTCTGCACAGAATTGATTATTAGTAAATTACCTGCAGCCGAACATGAAAAATACGAGGAATTGGCTTTCGCCTACGTTGAAAAAGGCAAATCGAACAACCTGCTCGAATCGATGGCAAGCCAAGATGCGCTTAAGTTGGCCGGCATTCCCGACGACCTTCAGCAAGAGGAAAACAAACTGGCTGCCGACGTGCTGTACTTTGAACAAAAGTTGGCCGAAAAACCTAAAAACGCCTCTCAAATCCGCGACAGCCTTTTCAACGCCAACAAGCGACACGATTCGTTTGTGAAAAAACTTGAGAAAAAATATCCTGAATATCACCAACTTAAATATGCCGATAACAATGTCGGGCTTCGCGAGATTCAGAAAAACATTAAGCCTAACACTCAACTTCGAATGTATCTGCTCAATGGCGAGATGATTTACATTGTCTGCATATCGAACGGCGCTTTCAACATTGTTACAAGCAAAATGGCCGGCAATCTGGCCGATACCGCAAAGGCATACAGAAACTCAATGCTGCAATCGTCGCAAAACGCCGCCATCAGTTTCAACAACATTTCGAGCATGCTCTACAAAAAACTATTCCCCGACACGCTGCCCGATGAAATCACCAATCTGGTAATTGTCCCCGATGGCGCTCTGAACCAGATTCCATACGAAACACTAATAACAAGCAAAAAAGAAGGTTCGGTTTTCGACTATTCAAATTATGACTATCTGATTAAAAAATACTCGGTTAGCTATGCCTATTCGGCCACTCTCTACAACCGCGATATCACACGCAAGCGCGACAACGGGACAAGCGGATGGTTTGGTTTGGCGCCAGTTTTTACAAAAGGAAAATACAGTGGCGTGGAGCTGAACAGCTCTCAGAAAAAAGAGAAAACCTTTGCCGACCTCGATTATCAGACCAGCAGCAAGATAGAGCCCCTTGCTTCGTCGGAGCAGGAGCTGCGTAATATCTATTCGATGTTTACAAAATCGGGACAACGGGCAAAAGCCTGCCTGTGGGGCTGCGCCAACAAAAACGCCTTCGCAAGCGATTCAATATCGAACTACAAGTATATTCACCTTGCCACCCACGGAATTGTCAATTCCGAAAAACCGGAGTTGTCTGGCATACAATTCAGTCTGTCGAGTACCGACGATGGCATGATGTACTCAGGCGATGTTTACAATCTGTCGCTCAAATGCGATTTGCTTGCGCTGTCGGCTTGCGAGACTGGTTTGGGCAAGATTATGAAAGGCGAAGGTATTGTTGGCCTGACGCGAGCCTTCCTCTATTCGGGAGCATCGAACCTGCTGGTGTCGCTGTGGAAAGTGTCCGACAATTCAACTTCGCAGATGATGGTTGAATTTTACAGACAAATGCTGCTCAAAGAGAACAACAACGCCAATTATGCCGCACTTTTGCAAAAAGCAAAACAGATGCTGATATTTGACAAGAATTACTCTCGCCCATACTATTGGGCACCTTTTATTCTGATTGGTGATTAAAACAAGATAAAAAATGATACGCAAAAGGCACTTATTGTACACATTTGCAGTAGTTTTTGCAACCTTTTCCGGACAGGCCCAAACCGACCTCTTCCCCGCCTTCGACGGCATGGTAACCAATGGCGCCATTACTCACACTGGCGACAAAATGGTGTTTATTGGTGAAAAAGGCGAAGGAAAGGCTGTTTTTGAATCGGTTAAGAACGGCGATAAATGGAGCGAGCCGAAAACCATTCCTGTTCTTACAAAATTGATGGGAAATCAAATAGGCGGATTCTCATTCAACCACGATGGAACACGGCTTCTTTTCCATGCCAAAACCGATGCCTCTTTCGACATAATGTACGCCACTTTCGAAAACGGCGATTGGAGCGAAAAAATCGTGAAATTCGAAGAACCGATTAACTCGCCGGCCGATGAATTCTCACCGACAATATCGGCCGACAACAACATTATCTTCTTTCTAAGGCCAAAATCTGCAAACAAAACCGAAGAACAGTGCAAACAGCTGGTAATGTACAGTCGCGAGAACGATGGAAGCTGGATGGGACCACGCGAACTACCAAAAATCTTCAATAGCGGCTGTCAGGAAACACCATTTTTGTGCGCCGATGGCCGGACTCTGCTTTTTGCCTCGATGAGAGCCGACACCACCCCCCTGGGCAAAAAACTGCCCGATGATGTTTACAACATCTACCACACACAATTGAAATCGGAGGTTATTTTCGAAAACGGTTGGACCATACCAACTTATGTCGCCAGTGTAAGCACCGACTACAACGACCTTTCGCCAAAGATGACAACAACCGGTTATTTTATTAAGAACACCAATCCTAAAAAACCTTCGAAAAAGAACCCCAACAAAACGTTTCAATATGCCATTGACGATGTGTTGAAACCCAACCCGACAATGTGCCTGAACGGAACAATAAAAGACCGAAACACTAATAAGCCTCTTTTGGCACAAGTTGTTGTTTCTGACCTCATTACATCGGCTGTTTTGGGCGAATATTCAACCAACGAGAACGGACAATACTCAATTTACCTGAACGAAAACGGCAATTACAAAATTGATTTCTTTAAAAAAGGATATTCACACTCCTACCACTACGAAAAAACCGATTATTTCACTAAAAACATTAATAAACAATTCGATACAACTCTTTTTTCAACAATCGAATTTGACCTTAATGTTTTCGACGAGGAGATGTACTATCCGCTTTCGCCAAAAGTTTCAATCTATGATTCAACAACCAGCGAATTGCTTGTCGACAGCCTCATTCCCGTTGAAAAAGGAAAGTTCAAAAGCAAACTCGATATTGGTAAAACCTACAAAGTTCATGTCGATTGCAAATACTATAAGCCGCAAGACATCTATCTGAACACCATTGCCGACATTTTCTATAATGAGTTTGAAGAAGATTTGGAACTGAGCCCATCAAAAACATCGATGGTGCTTGACATTAATGCCGGCGAAGGCGGCGACTCGGTGTTGGTTAAGGTTAAGAACCTGAGTCGCAACGAGACCAAAACCGTTGTTGCCAAACGCGACAAAGACGGAAACCTGATTGTTGAGCTTCGCGAAGGCGACAGCTATGAAATTGACGTGGCCAAAAAAGGTTATACCTACAGCAGTACAAAAGTCGACATGTCGAAATCGAGAAAAACTCAGAAACTCAACATAAAACTCGACCTGCTGACAAAGAACACCAAAATGACTTTCAACAACATCACCTTTGAGGTTAACTCATCGGAGCTCAATACCGACTCATATGCCGAGCTGAACCGAATAATTGATTTTCTTAAACTTAACGATAATGTGAAAATCGAGCTCTCGGCCCATACCGATGACCTTGGCTCCGACTGGTACAACATGCGCCTGTCGGAAAAAAGGGCAAAAATGGCAGCTAAATATCTGACCGATAACGGAATAAAAGAGAGCGTGATTCTGGCGAAAGGATATGGTGAGACAAAACCCATTCTGCCAAACACGTCCGACGAAAATCGGGCTCAGAACCGAAGAGTGGAAATTAAAATTATTGAATAACACTTAAACCTCCGAATACAATGAAACGTTATATAACGCTTGTAATCAGCCTGTTATTTTGTTTTTCGGCTTTTCCGCAGAAATACAAAGATGTGTACGAGAGTCTGAAAACCATGTCGGACAATGAGGCTTATCAAGTTCTGCAAGAGTTCTCGCGCAGCAAAAAAAACGCCCATGCGGCATCGCTCTACAAAATGGCGCAAATAATCGAAAAACGCCTCGACACTTATGACCCGTTTTTGCAGGAACGCGCTATAAATCAGAATGTTTATAATGCCGAATTATACTTTTCGCTGGCAAAACTGAATTTCGATGAAAAAATAGCACGTCAGGATGGACGCTTCTTTGACGATGTGGTGCCTGCCAATCCGAAGAAGGGACCAACTTTTGAGGAAATCAACGATTCGATTGCAAAACACATTGAGAAAATAAAAAACTTCAAGGCCATTTTCAACGAGAACAGGACAAACCTCTACAGTGCTGCAACAAAATACAATAAATGCATCAGCATTTACAACGAAATAAACCAGAAAAACAACAAGCTTAAAGACCTTTACTTTTTGGTTGACAACGATTTGGAAAATAAACTCGATGAGCTGAAAATAAACTTCGACTCAACCACTTTTTATCTGAAGAAACTACAAGAATCGCTGAAAAAGCACCCAATGTTTAATTATACGTTTGATTACAAACTAAAACCGATTGTCATTTACAGAATGCACGGTCTGACGCCGGCCAATTTTCTGGCGCAAACCATCGAACTTTGGGATTTCAACCTGTGGATAAAATCGTTTAAAGATGTGTATAACAATGACATAACATATCTTTACAAAATGATTGACGAGACCGATTCGCAAAACAAAAAATATGTCGGCCTGCTTGAGAAACAAAATATCGACGAGGTTCCTGAAAACTACCGCATTCCGGTTTTCTTGATTAACAAAATTTACAAATACGATTATGAGTCACTGGCCAATTCGCTTCTGCTCTTTCAAGAATCGCAAATAAACTATTTGTACCAATTACTGTCATACAAACCCGATACCAGTTTTAATGCATTTGGCGTTAACTATCCGGGTGCCGACCATTTTACAAAGGCTCTCCATTTCCGGCGCGAAACCGACTCGCTGCTGACCCTGCTCAACCAAAACATCAGTACCGAGGGCATTAAAAAGTACAGTAACGTTTTCGATAAAAAATACAAAGGCGAAACTGGACTTAAAGATTATACAAAAAAACAGCAACTTTATGATAATGAGGCTTTTGACGAGGCTGTAAGCAATTATGCGAATCGGCTGTTGACAATTGGTACATGGGATTCGAAAAACCACAACAAAATGGTTTACAATGGCGACTCTGTTTTTGCACAGATTGTTCGTACCGACAACATAACTAAAAAAGGCTATTTTGTTCATTGCAAAGAAGTTGCCGATAAAAACATGATTTTGTTGTCAGGAACATACGTCGATAAAAAAGGTGAACGCTCCGCTTTTGTGGCCAGCTGTGATACTTTGCATAACATTAAATGGCTGAAAACCATTAAACAAGGCGAAGGCAGCCGCTCTTGCCTTTTTGTGGCTCCTGTCAACGATGAGATTGTGGCAGTTGTGACTTCGACGGCAAAAACCGGTAATATTCGCAATTTTATAGTTCTATTCGACAAGGCAGGCACTCAAAAACAAATTGTTGAAATTAAAAACAACAGCCTTCCTCGTAAATTATTGGTTGACGATATCGACAATAAATATATTGTAATGTTCTGTGGCACAAGTGTTAAGCCGTTTGTTAACGAACCATGCGACTTGCACGTATGCTGTCTCGATTCGAAATTCAAAACGTTGTGGGACAAACAACTCAATTTCAGCGGCTACGCTTGCAACATTTTGAAAACAAACAACATTTATTACATATTAGGTGCTTTTGGCAAAATGAAAAATCTTGACAATGAAGATGTTGACCTAAATGGAGGTTCGGGATTGTTTATTTACTCAATTGATGCCGAAGGAAATTGGCAGATGGGTGAAAACTATGAGTCGGAGCAACCTATTTACCCAATGTGGATTTCGAAATGCGACAATACGACCTTCGAAGTTGTGTCGGCTCTCGACAGCGAGCCTCAAGCCGGTAACACAAAAGCATCCTACATGCGGTTCACTTTCGATGGTAATAAAACTTACAACAGCATTGGTAAGTAACTTGAAAAACTATAAAAAACCGCAGGCCGCCTCACTCTTGGCAACCTGCGGTTTTTTGTCGTCGTTCGGCGCTTAAAAAATCTATATCCTTATTCCTATCACCAGAATATCGTCAATTTGTACGGTATCTCCTTTAAATTCAAGATGTATACGGTGAAGTTCTTCGCCTTGCTTTTCCATTGGTTGTTGCCACAGCTCAAGCAAATGCCGTTTGAACCGCGCTTTCATGAATTTCTTCTGCCCATCTTCGCCGCCAAACTGGTCGCAATAGCCGTCGGAGAAGAAATAGTAGCAGTCACCCTTCTGCATATCGATGGTTTGAGTTGTAAACATGATTCCTTTTTCGTATTGGTCAGACAATGCGCAAGGAAATTTATCTACCTTAAACTCAGTAAGTTCGCCGTTGCGGATTTGAATCAGTGAATTATAGGCTCCGGCAAACATCAGTTTGTTGGTTTCATTGTCAATAGTCAGCATGCAGATATCCATACCATCTTTGGCGGCATTCGGTCCTTTGTCGGCAAAAGAGCGTACGACGCTGGCACGCAAATCGTTGAGTATGGCACCTGGATCGGTTGTTCCACGCACTTTAACAATGGTATTAAGCGCGTTCATTCCAAGCATACTCATCATGGCACCAGGAACGCCATGTCCGGTGCAGTCGGCTGCAGTGATTATCAGCTTGTTGTCGGCTTCGGCGCACCAGTAAAAATCGCCACTGACAATGTCGCGCGGCATGAAAAGAATGAACGATTCACTCACATAATTATTCACAAACGATGTGTTCGGCAGCGACATTTGCTGGATTCGTGCGGCATAGTTAATGCTATCGGTAAGAGAATGGTTCTGCTCTTCAATCTTAACTAATTGTTCTTCAATTTGTTTTGTTTGTCTTTTAACTTCAAGGTCGAGCAAGCGGTTTCGTTCTTTCAGTTGATAAGTGTAGTATTTGATTATTCCGAAAACAGCAGCCACAAGTAACAGAACATAAGCTATATATGCCACAATAGTGCGATACCACGGCGGACTGATACGGAAAGAACAAACGGCCTCGGTGCTCTTGTCGCCGAACGCGTTGCGTGCCTTTACTGTAAAGGTATACGTTCCTTCGTGCAAATGATTGAAATCAATTGTGCTCTGCCGTGTCCATTCAGATGAATCCTCGTACGACATACTTGTCAGGTAATATTTGAACTTGACACTGTCCGATATGCTGTACCACGATGCTGAGTAACTGATAGAAAGAGAATTATTTTTGTAAGGAAACTTTAGGTTTTCGGATTCAAGATTTATTTCCTGGTTATTGATTTTCAATTTAATCCCGCGGATTAACCCCTGAAACTCCTGATGTTTGTATGGTTCGTTAACGCACATGACAAGTCCTTCGGTTGTTCCCAACCAAACAATCTTATTATCAGTGGTGTAAATGGTGTTAACACGACCGGCATTAAGCCCACGGAATTGTGTGTTATGCAAGTTTTCTTCGCCTCTAAAATGGTAGGCAATGTTTGTTCCGTTCGAAATCCATGATATTGAGTCGAGCGAGCTTATCAGGAAAATATCGAAACACCAAGGATTTTCCTCATAGTTTTGAAATCCTTCAAATTCTTGATTTTCAATAATATCTTGCGTAAATTTCAATAATGCCCCTTGGTTTACAAAACAAATTTTACCATCTATTTTTGTCGGGAACGATAAGCCTCGCTCAAGACCGTTGTTTTCGCCATACGAGAAAAGTTGCTGCTTTGTGTCGGCTCCGTTGAACGTGATTCTTATCAATCCATGGTTGGTCGTTCCGAGCCAGGCAACCAACAATCCATCGCTATTTATCTCTGTTTCAATTTTTTTAATGTCGAAATATTCGGCCAGCGTTTCTTCGTATTTCCATGCACCCGATTCGTTTTTCAACACCGCAACTCCGTTATTGTATCCAACCAACAGCGTTTTTGTTTCGGCATTGAATGATAGACACGATACCTCACATTGCATATCTTTCAACGGAAATATCTTTTCAAATTTGCCATCGTTGGTCATTTGGTACACACCATCGTCGGTGCCAACAAGCAACCGGCCTAAGCACACATTCAAACTCGACACCTTACGGCTCATCGCTTCAACCGGCAAATAGAGTGGCTCGCTGTATGTTTTAAGATTCTTGTTCTGCACCAACAGACCATTTGTCGTACCAAGATAAAGTTTTCCTTTGTATTCAGTGATTGCGAAAACACCTCCTTCAATTCCGCTTTCGGCCGAAAAATATGATGTGTAATCATTGTTAGGCAACAACGTTATTCCCTTGCTGGTGGTGAACCACAAGTTTCGCTCGCGGTCGCAGAATAATTTATTTATCAGATTATCATTCAACCCATTATCAGTGGTTTTGTGTGTTATTATTCTTCCCTTGGTAGTTATCACCATAATACCATTATCGTATGAGCCTAATGCCAGTGTGGTGTCATTAAGCATGACGCAGCTTGTCACGTTGAAGCCTGAACTTTTAAGCGCCTTGTTGAAAGCCTGGCTGTAGCGGGTTATGGTTGTGCCATCCATTATCCACGAACCATCCTCGTAACTGATTATCAAATATTTGTTATCATCGATTTTCTCTATTCCAAATATTCCAATGTTGGCGAATATCTCTCCGCCAGGAATCAATTTAAACTGAGTGCTGTCGAGCTGGCAAAGACCTATTTCGCGCTGGCGTACAAACAATTGATTATGAACGCAAAACGAGTTATGAAAAACTGTTTCGGGTTCATAAATATGAACATTCACGCCATCGTACATGAAAATATAATCGTAGCATTGAAAATATATTTTTCCGCTGATATTGAATATTTTCCAAATGTCGGAAAAAGGAAAAACTATGTCTTTAACCGATTCGTAAAGTGAAATGTATTCATATCCTGTGCCATTCGACACAAGAAACCCGAATTCGTTTTGTGCACCAACAAAAATAGTATCGCACGTTTGCGAAACCAAAATAGAGCTCACACTAATGCCGGCTTTAATCTCGATTCGCTGCCAATTTTGTCCATCGAATTGCCACACAGCATTGGTTGTACCAAAATACATTATGCCGCGTGAATCTTGCGCAATGGCATTGTTGTTCGGGTCGTAATGAGTACCATATTGTTTTGGACCGTAGTTTACTGGCGAATAGTTTTTTATTTGTGCCGTTGTCTCAATAAATAATGAAACGGCAGTTGTCAGAAGTAAAATCCTAATTTTTTTCATTATCTGAATTTTAAATATTTCAAATATGCATATTTTTTGAATTCATATCCAACTTACAAATAAAAAGATAAATGCCGTTTGCTCGTCCTTTTGTTTAAGTTTGCGTTTTCAGTTTGTGTTTTCTATTTGTATGTTTGCAACTTAATTATGAGAGCATAACAGACAATAATGAAATTGAGTGGAAAACAGTTGGTTTTTGGTTTGGCGGCATTAGCCGTTTTTGGTTGCGCAAAAGTATCGGCTCCAACCGGCGGCCCTAAAGATACCGACCCCCCGGTTCCGTTGCGTAGCCACCCTGTCAATTACTCAACCAATTTCAAAGACAAAAAGTTTATTGTTGAGTTCGATGAATTTGTCGATTTAAAAAACGTCAGTCAGGAATTACTGGTGTCGCCGCCGGTTGAAAACAAACCTAAGGTTGTTATGCGCGGCAAAAAAATGATTGTCCGAATAAATAACGATTTGGCCGATAGTACCACTTATAACTTCAACTTTTTCAATTCGATAACCGACCTCAACGAAGGTAACATACTCGAAAATTTTCAGTTTGAATTCTCAACCGGCGACACCTTCGATTCTACATATATGGGCGGAATTGTCACCGATGCGTTCAATGGTATGCCTTTGGCCGGCGTGAGCGTAATGCTTTACCGCAATTTTTCCGATTCGACACCCCGCACTCAAAAGCCAGAGTGCATTGGCCGCACAAACAACGACGGGCTTTTTATTGTTCCAAACATGAAAGCAAACCAAAAGTATTATGTTTTTGCTTTACGCGATATGAACAACAATAATAAGTTCGACCTTCCAAACGAATCTATCGCATTCTGCGACAGCACTATACAACCATCATTCAAGCCTGTGATTGTTTACGATACAATTACATTGATTGAAAGTATATCGCGAGATAAAAAGGACACCGTTTTCCGCGATTCCATCTACTCTTATACTGAAATGGTTACAACACTCGATGATATCAGTCTGAAACTTTTCACCGAAGAAAACCATATTCAGTATCTGCACGATGTTTACCGTCCTAACAACCGCATGATTGCAGTGGCTTTCAACGATTTTGTCGATAGTACATTCTCAATAAAACCAATTACCGATTCAGTTTTCGACACCAAATGGAGCATTATCGAAAATAAACTGCCAACCGATTCGGTGCTAATATGGATTACCGACTCTGTTCTTTATAAGCAAGATACGCTAAAAATGCAGGTAAGCTACACTATGAAAGACTCAAACAATGCTGATTACCTTCGTATTGACACTCTTGAATTTATATCGAAGAGTGTGAGCAAGAAACAAACCAAAAAAAAGGATAACAACTTGTTGTCGAGACTAAAAAAGGACGATAAAGAAGAAAAAAAGGAAGAGAAAAAGGTATCGGAACTGAAGTTGCAACACAATCTTGAAAGTGAGTTTGATCTTGTTAAACCAATTGTTATCAAAACTAACTATCCTATCGATAGTTACAATGATAAAATGGTTTCAATTACTAAAATAGAAGACGAAAAAGAATCGGCTGTCAATTTTAAAATCACAAGTGGCGAAGAAAATATGCGCACAATAAATATCGATTTCAAACGCGATGAAAACACAAAATACTGTCTGGTTGTTCCTGCCGGCTCTATAAGCGATGTTTACGGAAATATCAACGATACGCTTAAATATGAATTCAGCACTATTTCGAGCGGATATTACAGCAGCGTTCTGCTGAATATCGAAAATGTTCCATGCGACAATGCTATTGTCCAGCTTCTCGACCAAAAAGAAAAAGTTCTTAAAGAATATACAATCAACAGCGATAATAAAATAACTATCAACTATTTGGAGCCTGGTACTTATATTTTTAAATTAATCTGCGACGACAACCGTAATGGCAAATGGGATACGGGTAATTTCAAACTCCTACAGCAGCCCGAACGTGTTTTTTATTTCAACCAAAATATTGAAACAAAATCGGGTTGGGATATCGAATACACATGGAAAGTGCAGTAATGAAAAAACTGCTTTTAATATTGCTTTTAATCAGTGGCAGCTTAACATCGGTTTTTGCGCAGCACAACTATGCGTATGGTAAATTCGGAGCAGGCGAAAAATTCAAACTCGACATTTTCTATAACTGGCACTTTATTTGGCTTAACGCTGGTTGGGTAACTTTCGAAATTAGAGACACATCTTGGAACGGACAACCGGCTTATCATCTTTTCAGTCAGGGAGCTACAAATACTGGATACGATTGGTTCTATAAAGTCCGCGATACATATCAAGCCATTGTAAATAAAAATGACTACCTGCCTTACTGGTTTAAATGCAACACATACGAGGGCGGATTTTGGGACAACGAAGAAGTCTCGTTCAATTACCAAGATAGCATTGCAATCACCAAAACCGAAAATTCAAAACAACCATACAGAGTTGACACATTGAAAATCACTAAAAATATAACCGATTTGCTATCAGCTATATATATAAGCCGATCTGTAGTTTTTAATCAAATAAAAATAGGTGAGAAAATTCCCGTTCCTGTCATTATCGGAAATAAAATATACAATCTTCATTTCAGGTATCTAGGCACCGAGCTTGTTACAACACGCACCGGAAATTGTTACCGCTGCCGTAAGTTTGCTGTCATGATGGTCGATGGCACTATATTTAGCGGTGGCGAAGATCTTACTGCCTGGATTACCGATGACCAGAACTGCGCTCCTGTTTTGCTTGAGGCAAAAATTGCCGTAGGTTCAGTAAAAGCGTTTTTAGTTGAAATGAGCGGAAACCGCTGGCCTCTCGAAAATGTAATTAAAAATAACTGATAATCAAATCTTTTGTAGTTATTAACATTGTTATCTTTCAAAAATTCAAATGATTAATTATCTTTAAAAATGTAAGATACTGATTATCAAAAATTGAATATTATGTTAAATAGTTAATAACGTTTTACATTGCCTGTTTACAAAAATCAAATTGTTTTGCTTGCATATTTTGTTTGAATCTGGCTTATAAATCGTATTGAAATTTCAAACCGTTTTTTTTCATTTTTTAATCTTTAAAATCAACACCAGTATTGGCTTTTCAACTGTTCATTATATTATGCTTTTTAATAACTGATGAGTTTTAAACAAATTGTTTATAATGTTGCTTAACCAACTGATATTTAAAAAGTGTAACATTTAGTAAAATGTTAAATAAGACATCATAAATTACTTTTTTCATTAATACCAAATTTTTCTTCGCTTTATTTTAAACCTTTTCACAGCCACATAAACATCAACATAAAATTTTAAAAAAATAAAAAATATATATTTTTATATGTGGCTATCGTTGTTTCTAAATTTTGCGTATCGCTCTGTTTATCGTTTTTTCTTTTTTTACTTTTGTCCAAAAATATCGGTTTGAGCTATTCAGCGAAAATCTTTCGGCCGAAAGTTCTTCACTTGTTTTAATTCTCAACCGTTAAATTGTAATGCTTGATTTGTAAGATGGGTTTCTTCAGCAATTTTTTCAAAGGTCTGGCCGGACAGACGATGATTTACGGCTTGGGCACCATTGTGCCGCGGCTGATGAACTACTTGCTGCTTACGCCTTTCTATACTCGTATTTTCACCAAGGCTCAATACGGAACTGTTTCCGAGCTTTACGCCTATTCGTCGCTGCTGCTGGTGCTGCTCATTCACGGAATGGAAACTACCTATTTCCGCTACAGCGTCGATAAGAAGGAAGAGCCGAACACATTCAACCACGCCGTTTTCAGCACGTCGGTTTTTGCAACAGCTTTTCTGCTCATTGCTCTGATTTTCAAGCAAGATATTGCCGAACTCATTAGGTATGAGCAAAATGTGAATTATATTGTCTGCTTTGCTTTCATTATTTTCTTCGATGTAATTACGTCGATTCCATTTGCAAGAATGCGTAATCAAAACCGCGCACTGAAATTTTCGGTTATAAAACTGATAAACGTCTCGGTAAACATTCTGCTCAACATTTTCTTCTTTGTGATTTGCCGCGACTCTGAAAATGAGTTACTTGCGTCGTTCTACAATCCTGATATAAATATTGGTTACGCCTTCATTAGCAATATGGTGGCGTCCACGGTAACGTTCCTGCTTGTTCTGCCCGAGTACCGCTCTTTTAGGTTCAATATTTCGCTGCGCAAATATCTGACTATGCTCAATTACACCTGGCCGTTGATTGTGATTGGCATTGCTGGCGTTATCAACGAAGTGTCGGACAAGATTTTCTTGAAATATTTGTCGGATGGCAGCCTGGTTGCCGAAGAACAGGTTGGAATTTATGCGGCCAACTACAAAATTGCCGTTTTGATGACCATTTTCATTCAGATGTTCAACTATGCGGCCGAACCGTTCTTCTTCAAAAAATCGCTCGCAAAAGACGCCAAAGAGTCGTACAGCGTTGTGATGGACTATTTCGTCATTTTCTGCCTGCTGATTTTCCTGATGGTCACAATGTATATCGATATATTTAAATACTTCATTGGCAGCGAGTTCCACGAAGGACTCGATATTGTTCCTGTTGTTCTTCTGGCCAATATGTTCCTTGGAATTTACTACAACCTTTCGGTTTGGTACAAAATCAATAATAAAACCTACTGCGGCGCCGTAATTTCTGTCATTGGAATGATTATAACGCTTGTAATGAATGTTTTACTCATTCCGCGAATTGGCTATTGGGGTGCTGCCTGGGCAACCATTGCCTGCTATTTTGCGATGGTTGTGGTGTCGTACATTTGGGGTCACAAGGTTTATCCTGTTCGCTATAGCGTTGGCAAGATTCTTTGCTACATTGCGCTTGCCATTTTAGTTCTTTGCGGCCGAAATTGTTTCAGTTTGAGCAATACGGTGGCGTCACTTTCAGTTAGTACATTTTTTATGATGTCATATATTGGCATTTTATATTACTTTGAGCGGAAAAACATAAAGAAACTTTTATGCGTGTAAATATTATAAACAAATCGAATAACGCGCTGCCTGCCTACGAGACAGCAAGCTCTGCTGGTATGGATTTGCGGGCTTTTGTCGATGCTGACGTAGTGCTGAAACCTTTCGAGCGCAAGCTCATTCCGACTGGTCTTTACATTGAGTTGCCCGACGGCTACGAAGCGCAGATTCGTCCGCGCAGTGGTTTGGCAATCAAAAGCGGAATAACTGTTCTCAAT
>Ga0247610_10002603_pt1 | contig 20557 bp, 51 predicted proteins | sample 174DNAGHGhighgp2_FD_193483 | JGI IMG/M metagenome (GOLD analysis project Ga0247610, IMG submission 193483) | Sheep rumen microbial communities from Palmerston North, Manawatu-Wanganui, New Zealand - 1742 DNA GHGhigh gp2 | ecosystem: Host-associated > Mammals > Digestive system > Stomach > Rumen...
GCGTAGCAAGACAAAGCATAACTATAAAAATTCACTGTTCTGGGACATCAATTCGATGTTGCTGGCGATCAATCAGGAATGGATCATTCTGGATGTCGCCTGGTATACGACTGTCATAAAGGGTGTGTTGGTCGGTATCACTATACTAGGATTCATCTGTGTCGTGATTTCCGCAGTCAGTACGATAGAAAATAAATTAACAGAAGTTCAGGACATTGAACCATGTGAAACTGCTGAAGATGTTATTAAGAGGGAAGGATGAGAAAAGTATTATTTATTCTGTTAAGCCTGGCTATCGCAGTTTTCGCAGGAAATTTCCAGAAAAAGAATGATGATACTGTGAAACCTGGTGATTATTACCACTCTGAAGAAGAATATGAACCGAGAGTGGACACGGTATACATCGAGAAACCGGTTGAATACCGTTATGGTAGGGTATATGTCAGGAAGAAAACATACTTTACTGGAACGGAACATAACCAGGGTGTAAGGGTATATTACAAGTCAACAGCCCCGTCTCATTGTATTAACCCTAACTGCAAAGACAGACACATTCACAATAGATAAGATATGCAAGTAAGAGTTGAAGAATTTGACTTGGAATCAATGAAGAATTCATTGGGTGATAATACTGTTGAATTACCCGAAGAAATAAAAGTTCATTGGCAATCTTATAGTGACCATTGGGATTTTCCCATTAAGTATATTAATACTTATGGCGCCGGTTTTCCACGCCGCTGGGATGGGTGTAAGTATGTCAGTATCAATGAACACACAAAATGTACGATGCCGGATGGAACAGTTTTCGATATTGATGACAGTAGCTATGGTGAAACAGAATCTATTAGGGTCCATACATTTGTTAAGAAGATAATTGAATGGGCAAATAAACACGCGAAACCGAAGCTACGGTTGAGTGATGAAACAGAATTCATGGATATCTGATGTATAAACTATTAAGTTCCGGGTTTACAAAAGACTCGGAACTTTCTATATTATAGATATGCTTAGGATTTATGATTTAGCTGAATATCGTACTGAAGATGAAATTGATAGATTTATCGAACATCGCAAGAGTATTCCGACAGATGCTTCGTTTCGTTGTTATAACCTAAATACTGTTGTGGAAGATGATTGCCATGCAGGTTCTTTCTATTTAGCTGAAAATGATGAATGCGTTTGGTGGTTTGGACCTAGAGATCGTAGAGGTATAGCTCAAGCAGATGATTATAAATGGTTCTGTTTCAGGACGGAAGATGGTAAATATCATAAGTTTAATATGATTGATATTCCACATTCCCGTGAGGCAATGAATAAGATTCTAGGATGGATTGACAGAGGTAGTGCAACAGACGGACCGATACTGAATCTGGCATCTGATGAAGTAGAGTTCATGGATATCTGATTAAAAGAAAATATAGAATTCTGGTTACTAAAATGACCAGAATTTTTTATATTATAGGCATAGTGAAGGAATTACCATGAAATTTAACATTGATTATTTTAAAGCACTTAGCAACAACAATTATGATATTTATGAATTACCTGAAGCTATTAAGGTACATGTATGGTCATCTAGTAGCGGTAATGAGTATGATTTTTACATTAAGTTCGTTTGGGAATATGCTGTTGGATTTCCGGAATCTGATGGCGGTTGTTCCTGGTGTTCTATTCATGTTGATTCTGTTATGACGATGCCGGATGGAACAAAACTTATTATGGGTGATCCAGGTGAATTTATAAAAGAAGTATTTAATTGGTTTGAACGTCGTAAACATCAGGAAGTAAAATTGGTGACTGATGAAGTAGAATTCATGGATATCTGATTCATTAAATTCTGATTATATTCATTTACAATATAGTTAGAATTTTTTATATTATTCATGTATAAAGAATGAGGAATGTTTATGAGCCGTAAATTTACACTTAAAGAAATGAAACCGATGTTGGGTAATGATGCGATTGAATTACCTGAAAGTATAAAAGTTCATTGGATTGGTCATCATCACGATTTTGATTTTGAGATTAAGTTTATTAGTAAACGTGGTGTTGGATTTCCGGAAAGAATGTGTGGTGGTCAGTGGTGCGGACTATATACTAACTCCATTTGTGTTATGCCGGATGGAACTAAAATTCGTGCGGAAGATTTTTCTAAAATTGGTGGCAACTGGGAAGAACGATTTATAAATGCTATATTGGATTGGGTAAAGGGTCCTGAACTAAAAATAGTTGATGTAATTGAATTCATGGACATCTGATTAAATAATTCTGTTAATTTCTTATTTAAAGTATTAAGAGTATTAACTATATTTGATATAACAAGAGGTTAACATGGCATTGACTAAAGATTATTTCAGTAAGTTTACTAATCATGAAATTACCGAATTGCCGCATGAAATTAAATTAACTGTTATTGATAAGACTCAATTTAATACATATGAATATCCTGTACGATGCAAGTATGTCTGGGACTGTGGTGTTGGTTATCCGGAAAGTAATGAAAGAGGTTGTACATATTGTTCTGTTATGAATGGTAATATAGTAAGACTGGCTAATGGAACGGAGGTCGTATATCAGAAAGGTAAAACGAATTTGGTGGAATTGATTTTAAACGCAGTAGGTCCTGAACTGAAACTTGCTGCATCAGATGAAGTTGAATTCATGGATATCTGAATAAAAGAATTTACAAGTTTAAGGGTTACAAGTCTAGCGAAAAAAACTATATTATAAACATAATTGAAGAGGTTACAAAATGGCAAATACAAAAGTTCGAGAATATCCTGCAATCGTTAAGGAATCGGTTTGCGGTCCGGAGATCGTAATCGGTGTTAATGCAACGTCCATCACTGAAGCTCATGAAATGAGTCTTGCATATTGTAAGGCCCACAGCATGTTCCTGGATTCTGTCTGCATGCCGCAACGATAATGAGGGTTATCTGAAAGAAAAAATTCAAATCTAATCTGTTTACGAGTGGATAACAATTAGCTATATTTACATCGTAAACAAAACAAATTGCGAGGTAAAATAAAAATGGCAACTGTTATCTTTTCGAACGCGGGTGATACTGATACCGCAGTTCTGAAATTCATTTGGAGAGGACTCCCCAACGTTAAGTTGGTTGAAGTCAACAAACAGACGGTGAACGCTAAGGAAATCGTTGAACAAGCGATTGAAGCTGAACATGATACGCTCATCTGCTGCGGTCATGGTTCACAGATGGGCTTGTACAACCCTGCAGGAACCGGCTACTCGTTTTTGGTTAATCGCCAGAACTACAAGAAAATTAAGGTAAACCGATTCATCGGAGTATGGTGCCATGCATCTGAATTCGGTGAAGCTGTTCACCTTAAGGGATTCTACTCCAGCATGTTTATTTCGAACAAGAACGAAGCAGAAATGAACCACTGCTATCAGGCATCTGCAAAGTGCATCACTGAACAGGAAATCCTGTTTGCACTCCGTCTGAACGAACTCATCAAGACGTATGTCCCGATGAAAAAGTGGGTCGGTATGCTCAACGAAGCTGCTGACAAGACCATTGACATCGTGAAGTTCAATTACGATGGTCTGAAATATCTCACCAAATTTGAAGGAGAAGTACCAGAGTACACTGAATATGGCTACAGAGCCTATACAGGGTATACTGGTGGTGGGTTTTACGGAAGCGGAAGCACCTACAGCGGATCCACTTACGGAAGTTCTACTAGCACTGGCAAATATCGATCTGGACACTGGAACTATCAGCTGAATCGCTATGTCTATGACGACGAAAAGACTGAAACCAAGAAGACCACAACTACAACTCAACCGTCGCTCTCCAGTCCGTCTGTTGAATACTACCGTAATGTCTACGGTGCAGGTGCAACGAAGAAGGAAGAACCGAAAAAGGAAGCTGCTAAAGTTGCTCCGCAGTTAGAAACTGATTGGGATGACGATGATTGGGAAAATTATCGCTGCTAGCTAAAAATTAACCTCGCAAACCTAGGGATGTCTGGATGAAAATTCTGGACATCCCTTTTGTGTTATATCTTGAAAAATTTACTATATTATAGTCATGAATGAAAGAAATCCAATTGTTTATTTTGAAGAAGACGGTGCTGAATGCCTGACTAGTCATGATTGGTGTGGTAATATTTTAGATATAAAACCGCATCTAAGCGAAAGTGGTAACCTCAATTGGGTTGAATTCGTATTAGAAAAATGCTATGATTATGGTTTATATTTTATTGCTTACCAAAGATCATTTAAGATTCGACTCCTAGATGGTCAAGAATTCGAATTCAAGGGAACAAGAGGTGATGTTGAAGACGATTTGGAATTTAACAAAGAGTTTCTCAAGTTCGTTGAAGATTTCCATGACGGTAAGTATGAACCCAATTTTAATCTCCAAATAACTAATGAAGTGGAGTTCATGGATATTTAATATGGAAAATAAAGTTGTTATTACCGAGATACATGAAATCTCTGCGGATTCGTCTGAATTCTATGACGTTTTATATAGGCATTGGCCGATTGTGAAACTTTCGTATGATGTCGATAGGGAACGTAATTATTTAAAACGTATTATCATGACAGGCCATGATAATTGGGTTGCCAAATGGAATATGTCCTATCAAAAGACATTTGTATTCAAGCTTTCCAATGGTAAAGAAATTAGATTCGATACCACGGACGGTGAAGGTATTGGTCATACCATTACTAATGCCGAAGTAGGTAGGGATATAATGAAATTCATTGACGAATTTAATAATGGAAAGTTTGATGGTTCGCAATTAGAGGTGACTAATGAAGTGGAATTCATGGATATCTGATTAACAAGATATACAGAATTACTATTTACAATTCACACAGAATTAACTATATTATAATCATAACAACGAGGTTATCAAATGAATCACGACAAGGCTTACTTCACCAAACTCCAGCAGGACAATTTTATCGAACGTGGTTTCGACATCATTGTGAAGCAGAACAATGAACACATGGGAGTGTGCGGACCCCGAATCTATTACGGAATGACTCATGAAGTACGTGTGTGGCCATCGGTACGTTACGTTTCCACTGGCATCGTGCTGGAACATCTCGGTACGAACATGACCATCCAGGAACCGGCAAGCAAGCGTGAAGACAGTGTGATTCTGTTCTGCAATGAAAAGTCTCTCCAGACTCTGACTATCGGCGGTTGGACAATTGAACTGTGTAAGTATAACCGCGAACAGGTTCTGGAATTTCTCCGTAAAAAAGGTATTAAGTTTGAAGATCCTGATGTAAAGGTTTAAAGAATGTTTGAGCAATTCACAAGGAAATTGACTAAGGTCATGAAGGGTATGGAAACCTTTTCTGATGGTGACTATGACCTTCCAGCCTATAAGAAGATGGATGAAAAGATTGGTGACCTATTAGACGGAATCAAAGCCAAATACATTAACCAAGGCTCATCCAGAGTGACATATAGGCTTAATAAGGATTATGTAATCAAATTGGCCATGAATGACATTGGGGTTGCTCAAAACTTGAATGAAGTGGCTTATTTCAAGCTTAAGAACTCGGTATTTAACAAGAACGTTTCCAGCAGCAGGAAAGGTTATTGGATTATCGCGGAATACGCGGCACCGGTAACGAACAAGAAGATTGTGGAATTGTTTGGCTGTACCAAAGGACAATTAGACAGCATGATTTCCCATGCATTGACTAATTGTAAGTTCAGAAATAAAACGGTGAAAGAACTGTATGAAACTAAATACTGTAACCATAAGTTCTTTAAGGACTTGCGAAAGCTTCCGCAAATGGGCTTACTTACAGATGACATTTATGCATTCTATAGTCAGAATTACGGAATTAGTAAGAAAGGTCTCGTAATCTTGGACGGTGGTCTGACTGCAGAAACTGCTCGTCTCTACTATTGACAATTCTGATAGTTTTTCTATATTGTGAATATGAAGAGCTTAGTCGTCTAGCATCGACATCCTAGTAGAGTTGGTATATTATATGTATATACTAACGTATGCCGAGACTGGTTTCTCGTTAAAAAGAACCTGGGTTTAGTATTCCTATCAAAAAGCTGTCATTTTTGCTGTTATTGACATTAAATATAACAGTGGTAACGCGACCGGTTTCCTGAAGGCAGGTTGAACGAACTTACTTCCGTTATGATATATTTTATAGGGTTGGTGCAAATCCGACCGTCACTGCTTATAATAGTGATTCTTAGGTGGATAAAACAATATATCGAAGTAAGACTAAGTGATCTGAACGAAAGTTTGGATCACTTTTTATTTTACAATTCTGATAATTTTTTCTATATTATGAATATCAACAAGAACAACCAATAGGAGTTAAAAACAATGTCCAATATCATTACTCTCGTTTACCTCGCTGATGTCGTTAGCGCCGTTTTCGGTGTCGCCGTTGCATTTGCGGTCGTATTTGGAATCGTCGCCGCAATTTTTACCATTCTGGGTTATGCCTATGAATGTTATGATGATACGAAACAAGCGAAACAGCGTGAAGAATTCGCCAAAACCGGCAAACGTTTCTGGTGGATTATGGTCGTACCGATGCTCATCGCAGTATTCATTCCGTCTGAGAAGATATGTTACATTGCGGCTGGCGTCAAGACTGCAGAATATATTGCAACGGAAACAAAGGTTGGTCAAGCACTCAACGATAATACGGTAAAGATTATCAATGATGTGTCCACAATCATTCACAATTACGCCCATCCCGAAGGTGAAAAGAAACAGCAACAGTAATCTGAAACAGAAAAACCAGAATATAACCGGTTACAAAATAACCGGTTTTTTCTATATTATGAACATAAGCAAGAGGTTAATTATGAACATTTCTGTTGAAAATAAGGGTTGTGACGGTTTTGACGTTCGTATCGGTGGAATCGATGAAGGACAGACTCCGACTACTCGTTTGCCGTATTACACGAAGGTAATGAAGCATGTTATCTCCCGTATGGACAACTATTATGATGCTAACGGACTCGTAGGTATTGAATGGAAGTTCGCTGAAGACAATGAAGACGAAATTGAAGTGATTATTGAAGTCTGTTGGTCTGCAGATATGAATGTTCCGGGTGATATTGACATAACCAACAATGTGGAACGCTGGTTAAAGGAAGTAATCTAATGACTGATCAAGAACGTTTCAACCTGGAACAGGAGATTCTCGACAAGCTGAAACGTATCTGTGAACCACCATCCCATTACCCATTTGACCCCGAAAAGGTCATGGAAGTGGAGAAGGAAGTAATGGAACGGAAGATTCAGGATGGTGAATATCCATACGACATTGCGAAGGAAATGTGTTATTCGTACCTGTATAAGATCCGTTACCATATAATAAAGGGTTGACAAAATCAGAATTGTTTGCTATATTATAATCAAAAAGGAAATAATATGAAGTGTTCTATTGCAGTGATTGTTAAAACTAAAAAATTTCGTGACCAATTTGCAAAAGAAGAAGATTTTGTTGAATTCCGTGAAAGGATGCAGAAAGACCTTCAACGATATATGCATCAATGTCATTTTGGTGATACTGTGTATGCATCTAATTGGGTTGAAGAAACAATAGAAACGGCAAAAGAACATAATTGTCCAATTGGTAAATTGCGTGGTTGGGATGCAACAATGACTGGACCGGCATTTTATATTGAAGGACAAGATGATTATTTTTGGACGGTTCTTCCCATAAAAGGTTGACAAAACCGTAACCTTTTTCTATATTTAAATAAAAACTGGCGGGAAAGGAAAAAGAAATGGTTGATAATTTTGATCAAATCAGAGATTTATTGAAGTTTGAAGAAGATGGTGACTGTTATTACGTGCAGTTACTGAGACGACAGTCCGATGATCCACACACGGATGGCAAAGCTGATCCCAGATATCATGGAAACATGCATTCCAGGTCCGTAAAGGATTATCTCGTTCCATCATTGGAATATTTCGACAAGATTAAAGAAGACATTATTGCCATATGCAAGATGTTCAATGTCAGAGCATATATCAGACTTAACAAAAGAACATATAAAAGCATCGCATTGGAAATGATGATGCATATTGCTCAACAATGTAAGTCTGGCGAGACTTTTAACTCACCATACCATCTGGTAGCTTCCGCTGCTGGGGAAACATGCGCTGCTGGTAAGGATAAGACATGGATCGTTGATCTCGATGAAGAGTATGTTCCATATCAAGACGACATGATAAAAATGATGTTTGAATGCGAACCTTATGTAAGAAGTATTCAGGAACTCTCTAAAGTCTATATCAATTCGTCATATCGTGACCCAGAAGACGCTTTTAAGATTGCCTATCAGAATGTAAAGGTTTCGACTCCAATTGTCCACACAAAGCACGGAAAGCATATTATTGCGAAACCGTTTAACGTTCAGACATTTAGTGAGAAATGGAAACAGTATTGTCAGGATAATGGTGTTACATTGCCATTGCCCAGAATGTTCAATGACCCGGACTATACATATACGGTATTTGAATTGACTGATGCATACTTACCGATTTCAAAGGAATTTGAACAATTCTTACCGGAACATGAAACATATCAGAAAGACAAGAACAAGATTTCATTCAAGATGCCGATTCTCACAGACTGGGATGTCCACATGTTGGATTTTTACTGGAAAGGTCATTGTCTCAAGAATAAGTATTGGATGAAACAATGCGATATTCATAAAGATAACCCTACAATTCTGTATGTTCCATAGTCTACTGCAACAATAATTCTGATAATCTCTGGTTAACATGACCAGAGATTTTTACTATATTATGAATATGATGAAGAAAATGAATGCTATTAATATTGTCCGTTATATCAATAATGAAGTTGGTATGGATGTCGCACATATTGATGATAGCAATAATGTACTAATATGTGCTGATCGTGATTTTCTCGGTAAAGCGATTTATTTCCATGACTATCTGTTCTGTGGGGATTCAATTTACTCCTATATTAACCAGCATGGGTTTAATTGTGAGATGCCGGAATTTGGTACCAATAGTTATAGTGTAACAGACGAACCGGATTATGGATTCGGTTGTTTTAATCCTGACGGTGTACATGGTCATGACTGTGAATTTGATGATGATACTGGAATAAGGAAATTTGATGAGGAAATTTTAAAGACTGCTGTTGAAGGATTAAAGAAAGCTCTCAAAGTTGCTAATCAGTCTAAATTCACAATTAGTAACGAAGTTGAATTCATGGATATATGATATCTGAATGAATAATTCTGATAATCTCTAGTTGACATGGCCAGAGATTTTTACTATATTATAAACATAAACGACAGGAGATTAGATGAGACATTTTACAAGAACACATAATGATTTGAAGTGGTTGTTCCCGATTGCGAAGACCAAAGCGAAAGCAAATGAAGTATTCAGTTACGTGGAAGAAAACGCGAAGAATCTCGCGGATTCCGCGGGTATTACGGATAATGACCAGCGTGACCTGGCGATTGATGCGTTTATGAAGGGTTATTCGTATGCTCTCCAGATGGAAACACCCAGTCTCATTGACCGGATAGTTGGTAACATTTATCAAGGAATATTTAAAGTAAAATACAAGAGTGCAGCAGTAAAAACACCCAAAGCAAGAGAAGAAGAAGTAAAGTATTTCCGGTTCTATCGATTCAAGGATTTGCTCAAAGCATTTTCCTGGGGACCGAATAAAGAAAAGGAAAAGGCTCGCAAGTATCTCTGTAAGATGCTGGAAGGAACGGGATTTGACCATGAAGCACCACTCGAAGAACAACTAAAGGTCTGGTAACTATGGGATTAGGAACGTGTAAAGCATGTGGTGTTCCGTTCACCGATACGGTACGATTGGGCGATGCCAAGAAGACGTATGGTAAGAAGGTGTACGACGATTTCAAGGAACGGAACTATAAAGACTACAACAACATCTGTCGTGAATGCCTAAGGGAATGCAGAACATTACTGTATCACAAGTAATCTGCATATAGAATGAATTAAGTTCTGGGTTTACAAAAGACCCAGAATTTTTTATATTAAGCATGTAACAACGAGGTTTAATAATGAAGAACACGAAGAAAGATGAATATGACCACAAGTTGTACCGGTTTGTACAGGAATTGAATCGAATTCCGTTCTCCCCGTTTGGTGAACATGACGCGAAACGTACCGCATTGTTGAAGAAGTATGGGTTTACGGAAGAAGATGTACAAAGATCATTTCGAATCGTTCGATCCATTCCCATGAGAAAATGTTTCTGGGATGGAATTGGATTGAAGAAGGATGTATTAAATAAAAAGGAAAAAGTCGCAATGAAGATTGAGGAAATGGAGGCATATGATGAACGATGCACAGAGACATGAATTATTTGTTAAATTGAATAAGGTTTCCGTTCTCATCGCGAAGAATGCCAACAAGATTGAACAGGGAAAAGATTTAACAAATGAAGACTGGAAGGAAGCAGCAGCACTCTTTAATGAATGCATGAACCTTTTCTATCCCTAGGTCGTCTGAATATAAAAATTCTGATTATATCTATTAACGATTTGATTAGAATTAACTATATTATAGACATAACGAAACAATCAACAAGGATGGTTAAATGTTCAGTCTCAATTTCGGCACTCTCTGTAAGATGTATTCTCGCCAGAAGATGAATACTATTATCAACAAGTATGTTGAATTGGTAGGACACGAACCGCGAGTCGATGTGGTAACGTTAACCGGTGAACAGTATCAGACGATGCTCAACACCATTGCGGTTGCATAAATCAGTTAAGGTTACTAAATCAGTTAAGGTTATCTGAAGAAAAAAATTCTAAAGATTACCACTTACGAAACTCACAAATTTAACTATATTTACATCGTAAACAAGAAACAATTAAACAATCTAACCACGAGGTTATAAAATGACTCAAGAACAGATCAACTCTCTCCGCCAGGACATCACCAACGTTACCCGTCAGATTCAGATTCTCTCGGGTGCAGAATTTGCGGACACTGTCCCGGAAATCGAAACTGCAAAACATGCGCTCGAAGCCTACAAGGCTGAAGCCGAACGTCAGATTGCGGCATACGAAGCTGCTAGTCGTCCCGCACAGGCCACTGCTGCTCCGGCTGTCGGTGGCGTTGCTCCGGGTCAGGTCAATCTGTCGGCTCTGACTGCTGCAATCCAGTCTAACCCGGCACTGCAGTCTATTCTCGGGGCTCTGCTCCAGAACGCTGCCGCTCCGGCACCGGTTGCCCGCTAAGGGTTTTCTGACCTATATACCTGAGGACTGGTTCATCCAGTCCTTTTTTTATCTTCTCTCCAGAACTTCAGACAACTAGGGTACAACCAGATTATAAGGCTCCAAAATGACTGGAGCCACCTGAGTTGTCTGAATGAAAGAATATACAGAATAAGTATTTACAATTCTAATTATTTTTTCTATATTATAATCAAATAGTTAAACATCATCAGGATAAACAACATGAAAGACATCAAGATTATTGAAAACTGTGCAACCAAAATCGAATCGACTGGTCTGAAACGTCATCTGTCTGAAGACATGCCCGAACTGAACGACGTTCATCACTACGTTATCCAACTCGATTATCAGAAGTCAGAAGAAGACGAACTGATTGACAATTTGCCCGAATCATTTGAAGTCTGTTTCGAGAACGAAAACGAATCTGGTAAGTGTGATTCTGTCTGGATGTTCTATCTGGAAGACCAGACTGAAGAAGACGTCGAAAAGATCGTTAACTGGTTGAAAGAAGACAAACATTGGTCGACTTATCAACCGTAATCTGATTTAAAAGAAATATAGAATTCTGGTTGACAAAACGACCAGAATTTTCTATATTATAATCATCATCAAACAGGAGATATGATTATGAAGACTATTAGTGTTGAAACTCTCATCAAGACCGTTCGTGATAACTACGACAAGTATATCGAAGAAGGATTCGACGTACCCGAAGTCAAGATTGAACACGGAAACGGATTCGTGAAACTCGAAACCGACGACAAGGACAACCAGATCAACTCTCTGTTGTATATCAAGAAGGATGAATACGGAGTGGAATTCACGGGTCGTACCAAAGACATGTATGGTGAAGTGTACAACTACAACATGGTTACTACCGAAGACGAAATCAGTGAGATTATCGATGGTCTGTTCCAGTTCTATGTTGGATTCCAGTATGTCCAGTTCTCTAATCTGAGTGAAGACTATTACAAAGAATTCGAGAACAAGACTGGAGAGTTGTTCGGGAAATATGAAGGAATGACCTTTGAAGTCTAACTAGATTGTGTGTCCTGAAAGAACCTGGAAGAAATTCCAGGTTTTTCTTTTATATCATCTGTGTCTACTCAAGTCGACTGTCTCTGCCAGCTAGGGTAAGTCCAGTAACCCAATATAAATAATATATGATTGGAATCAGAAAAATTGATGTCAAATATGCCCATGCCTTTTATGATTGCACACGATTCATTATGGAATGGCAAAACGAAGAAGGTATAACGGTTAGCAATATCGTTCCTAAAGACAATACCTTTGATATAGAGTGGGAAAATAATGGTTATTTAAAGGAGATAGACTATTTTAATAATAGGCGTAGCGAGACCACACTGGATTCAGACTGTGATGGAATATGTATACCTCTTCCAGGGAATAACCATTATGGTGACCAGACAATTACCATTGAATTCACAGATGGTACAGTAATAACCTATAATCTTCCGGAACAAGGTGATAAGATGTTACGTGACTTAACGGATTACATGGGTTCGCATCATGAAGTAGTTCCGAGTCGTTCAGAAATGGCCGTAGCAGCGCGATTGCTTGATGACGATATGGTATATGAGATTTAAGGAGTACTTATGATAAAAGTAACTAAAGTAGAATTATTTACCAATGATATTCATGGCGAACCAGTAGATCTTAATCGTACCCTACAATGTCCGTCCGGAAATATTTTTGTCGAATGGAGTATGTATGAGAGTGACCTTATGTGTACAATGCTTAAAGTAAACAGTATTGATGCGGAAGGATATTATTTCACTGGTAGATACTTTAAAAGAGCGAAGTTTTATTTCGATGATGGATATGTCTGGGACACGTTATTGAAAGAAGACGATGATTGGCGTAGAATGATTTATGAAGAGTTAAAAAAGTATATTGATTCCGGTTATGAAGACTTGCCTGGAGAACATAAATCAGAATTGTCTCGTGCCGCAAGGTTATTGGATGATGAAATGCAGTATGAAATATAAAGTCATTTAGAAACTATTAAGGGAATCTGGATTTTTTAGTCCAGATTTTTTTATTTACAAAACAATTAAGTTTTTCTATATTCTATTAAAAGAATTAAGGAAGACAATTAAGATGTTCACATTCAAGATTCAATATCGTGACCAGAAAGGTAGTGTCCGTGATATGACTGTTTCCCTTCAAGGAGATAGCATTGACCAGGCAAAGTTCAAACTGGAAAGACGATTCAAGGAAACGTTCCCACTCTGTGATTTGATTCATATCGGAGGTTAATAATGAATCCAATTGTATATGTTAGCCTCAACAATTCCAACGGTTGTAACTGTGAGAACGAGGATTGGCGTGGATGGGTAAGAGGTCATGAATTCGGTAATCCCAGAATGGATCAAAATGTATTGATTGTCGATGATCTCACCGATGGAATGAGTGATATACGGAAACGTTTGGATTGTTTTCATATCGACAGACCAAATAATTATGATTATGTTAATTTAATATTTAAATTTAAAAACGGTGAGGAAAGACGATACGACCTCACAAAAAAACAACAATTAACCGAATGTCTCCAGATGATGGAAGAATATACATTAAATGGAAATGATCTGGAAGCACCGTCGAAGTTTGAAGTTGCGAACGAAATCGAATTCATGGACATCTAGTTAACTGATTAAAAGAAAATATAGAATTCTGGTTATCAAAATGACTGGAATTTTCTATATTATTGAACAAGAGGTTATTATGGCAAAGCTTATCGGTTTTAGTGAAAATGTTAGAACGTCAAGACCAACATTTAGAGTAAGCGATTTAAAAGAGTTAAGACCAGATGCAACTCCAAACAATTCATATACAATGATTCATAATGGACCATTATGGGGTATTGGTTATCAACGGGAAGTTAGATATTTTCTGGACGATGGAACGCATGTTGATTTTATAGATGACTTTGATGGTCAAATACGGTATCTTAAGGATTATATTGCCAATGACGGTAATACTCCGACACCACAGAAGCTTGAAATTACATCTGAAGTTGAATTCATGGATATCTGATTAAAAGAAAATACAGAATATCCATTACCAAATTGATTAGAATTTCCTATATTATTGGTATCAACAAGAGAGGTTAATATGTACACAGATGTAAGAAAGTATACCAACAAGTTGCTCGAAAAGCTCGAAACCGGTGAACTCGACTGGGAACAGGTATGTCGTGAATGTCTCTCCGAAATGTCCGAAGACTCGGTGAAAGATATGTGTGTCACCACGGAGTTCGTTGAAGTTGATGATGAAGACTGTTAGGAATTGTTCCTAACTCATGGGTTGACAAGAAACATGGAATTTACTATATTATAGTCATCAACAAGAGGTAATAATATGATTGAATTTTGGAGAACTACTGAAGAAAACCCGTTTGGAGATTCTATTGAATTCTACAAACACATCGCGGAGTTTTTCGAAACCAAAGCGAATCAGTTTGTGAAGAAGTTTGTGGAAGCAATTCCAACGAATATTCTGAAGAACGAACTGTATGTATGGAACGATACGAAGACGAAACCTGCGATCAGGGTTGAATTCCACGTGGATGTGACTGACACATGGAGAGATTGTATTACATACTCTCTGAAGGAACAGAAAGATGGTTCGTTCCAGTATATCGTGGAAAGGTCCAGGGTAGAAGAAAAGTTCAAGTTTAAAACAGAAGAAGAAGCACTGAACTGTGTAACAGAGATGTGGAACAGAATCTTTAGTGAATAACTGAATTTTTCTTTCTAATCTTTCGGTATTTACAAATGTAGGGAAATAACCTATATTTGTAATATCAAAGGAGATGATTATGGCAAGAGCGAAGCTGACAACGAGGATTAAAAACTATATAAAGGACGTGAAGGAACTCCAGAGGATGAGAACCCTCCGTTCTACTAGACTCGGAGATATCGATAGGAAGTATGACTCGTTGGTAAAGAGACATGACGTTATCACTGATCTTGCCATCAATAAGTGGTTGGATGGACAAATGACAGGTAAGGATTTCTCTCCGTTCATCACATGTGCACAGAAAGCTGATTATGGTGATTCATGTCTGGAGTTTGTAGAGAACAATCTGGAATACGATGATGGTGAGGATTGGCTCCTCGGAAATAAATAGAATTTAACCTCCTGATGATGAAAAGACGACGTGATCCTACCCCGGATTGCGTCGTTTTTCGCTTATATTCGCATTCTGGACTCGTTTTTAACTATAATAGTATAAGTAATAGGGTTAATGAATTTTTTTGGTTTAAAAGGGTTTACAGATTCCGACATCTTTAGTATATTTAGATTACAGGGTTGGGGTAATAAATATATTATGGAAATGACACCGGAAGAACATAGAGAATTCATGCTTGCCCAGAAGGAGGCAATAGAGGTCGCCAAGTGGTTACTCGGTGAGAAGATCGGTCGTGACCCTGGTGAAGAGTACATTCTACAGTGGATCAAGGAGAACGCAGAGGATTTCCGTCGTAACTGGCCAACATATTCTGCAGAGTGGCGTGCATCTCATAATAAATAATATATGAGAAACGGAATTAAAAGCATCTATGATTATAACGGACATGAGCGATATGAACAACGTCGCGAGCCTCACTCGAAAATAACCTTCCTCGAACCATGTTTTCCAAAATTATATGCCCCATGTAGACAGTCTAGGTACTGGAGACTTCGTTGGACAGATGATATTCCAACAGAAGAAGAAATTTCTAATAAACAATGGTGTATGGTATACACTAATAATATTTACCAGGTCATAACACTTGAAGATGGTACGGAAATGGTTGTATCGGGTGAACACCGCGATGAAGACATGCAAAAGCTTCAGGAATACATCAATAATGGTTATGATACTAGAACTGAAATGTCTCGCGCTGCCCAATTGTTAGACGATGAGATGATGTATGAGATTTAGGAGAGGTTATGGCAAACGGAATAAAAAAGATTGTTGATTATAATGACGATGATGATTTTCGCAGTCATAGTAAAGGACCGGAATGTACCTTCACAAGACCTTGTTACCCAGAATTTCATATAGGTGATGGTGTACAGGAAGACCGGTATAACTATATCCGATTCACTTGGGGTGAAGATACCAGAACGGAAGAACATTCTTCAGAGATGCGTCAATGGGCTTTATTCTACAAACCACACATGCATCAGATCATTACATTTGAAGATGGTACGGAATGGGAAATCACCACACAGAACAAAGATGCTGACATTGAAAAGATAAAGGATTATATTGCAGGAGGTCATGAATTCCGTTCAGAAATGTCTCGTGCAGCCCGACTCTTGGATGATGAGATGATGTATGAGATATAGTGTCTGAATAACAGAAAAAATTAGAATACCGGTTTACAAATGACCGGTATTTTACTATATTATAGTCATCAAGAGGAAATGAAATGAATAAGATTATGAAAACAGTTGACAAAATCACCAGTATCGGTGAAGTTGTTCTCGGAATTGCATTCTGTGTTGCATTGGCAAGTATCGCTGTTTGGTCGTAAGGAGATGTAACAATGCTTAGACATAAGAAAGAAATGAAACAGCATCACCTTGCGGAATTCCACAAGAAACTGGAAGAACTCATGCAACGGTATAACATGATGTACAAGGCGAACCCGACGCTTAATGACGATAAGTCGTTCTTCCGTCAGCGTGAACAGGAGATTGATGCTCTTGCGAAGGAGTATGGTGTCAACTGGAAGAACCGGGAACAGATGGGATATTACTGGTCCCACGTTGTACACAAACCAATCGGAAGAATCAATCCCAAGCACGACAGGGCACGCCGTTGTCATCGTGCATCTACGAAGAACGGCATCAAACCATTAAAGAAACAGTTTAACGAGGAAATTAAAGACTATGACCCAACCTACGAAGCATTCTGCGCCGCATACGGAGACGACAACTACTAAGCGCCCGACCCACGAACCAGATTTGTTCCATCCCGGAATGAGTTGGGAAGAACTACGTGAACAATGGGCTAAGGCTCAGCGCGGTATCTAACCTTTCCATAACCTCCTGATGATGATAAGAGATGGCTGAGTGAAATACCTCGGCCATTTCTTATTTACGGGAAACACAGAATTTACTATATTATAGATATAACCTAAACAACAGGAGACAATCACATGAAGAAGTTTGAAATCACCTACACCATGAAGAAGACGTTTACCATCCCCGATACTGCGACAGACGAAGACTACGATGCCGCACGAGATACTCTGGTCGGTGTCATCAAAACTGATGGTGGTACGGACATTGACATCAAACTCGTCGATGCTCCTGAAGAAATCAAAGCAAAATATATCATCAACAAGGAGTGCCAGGACTAATGAAGTAAACTGAACAAAAGAAATTCTAGATCCAGGGTTGATAAAACTCTGGGTTTTTTCTATATTATGAATATAACAAGGAGGTTACAAATGATTATAGTTAGTTCTATTGGTTTAGCAATTGTTGCTACAGTAATGGCTGTAACAAATCCCGACATCTATAGGACTGATGAGGAAAAGAAGGAGTTGAAGAATGGCAAAGAAGTATGAATTGTATGTGAAGAATCCGGAAACGGGTAAAGTCGGTAAGGTAAAGGAAGTTCCTGAGGATCAGTACGATAATCTCTGTAAGGAATGGAGAGATGCACAAACACACGGTTTAAGCGCATTCATCTGGGAGATTTAAAATGAATGAAACACTGGCAAGTATGAATCGGTATGTTCTGCGATATAATCCGTTCACTGGTGAATCCTACAGTGATGCCGTTTACAGTGAAGATGGCGCGATGGGTTATTTGGAAAGCTGGCGTCAAGCTATGATGGATCATTACCGCGGACTCGGAATGCTGGATGAACCCGAAGAAGAGATTGATTTCTCTGCACCTGAATGGAACAACCTTGTTCTGAACTAAGATTAGTAACCTCCTGATGATAAGATGACTGGGTGAAATATCCCAGTCATTCTTTATTTACAAAATATCTAGAATTAACTATATTATAAGCATAACAAGAGGTTAATATGGCAAAAGAAAATTGGGCAACAGTTAAAGACTTAGCCGAATGGTTCAACAAATTGGTATCGGAAGGCAAGGGGGATTATTTCGTCGATGTTGACGATAATTTCGGCGGCAATTATGGTTTGGACAAGGGTGAACGTTACGGATACGTGAATGACAAGATCAAAAACGTTTCCATCGGCGATTTTAACAAATACATTGAAGGTTAAAGGAGAATTACATAATGAATAAAGATGGATTTATAACACCTCCCAAATGGTGGAAACAGACACAACCGAAGAAAGAAATGAAGCCTAAGTTCTCTGCTCCTAGGATGGAGATCAAGGGAAACGAGCTCGTTATCGTCAATAACAAGACTGCTGAATAAAAACATCTAAATCTTTTCGATTGACAAAAGACCAGAATTTAACTATATTATAGGCATAACGAAACAAGAAGAAAACAAAAGAGGAAATAAAATGAAGAAAATCATCATCGCAATTCTTATGGTCGTTGCAATCGCATTTGCATCTGAAACTGACAGTGGTATCGTGAACGTTACCAAGAACAAGTATGGAACGGAAATGACATTCTATCCGAACACGTCGTTGGATGGTATCGGTCACGTCTATTCCATTATCATGAACGACTGTTACGGTTTCAAATCCGTTGAAGTGAAGTTCATGGACGGAACGGTTCAGTACTACTCGTTTGACGAAGAAAAGATGCCGTCGGTAACGACCAAACATGAAGACCGTGTTCTCTCCTGGGAATCACTCACAAAACCGAAGTTCATGAAGGCATGGAACAATTACTACAAGTTCTTCAAGGACCACATCGGTTAACTGAGAAAAAATCCAGAATATCTCTGGGTTTACAAATTCAGAGAAAAAACCTATATTTACATCGTAAATCAAACAAATCACTCATCAAGGAGATAAAACATGAGCACTCTCAATCAAGAACAAATCGCAACCCTCCGTCAGGAAATCCCGATGATCACCCGTCAGATCCAGCTCATTTCCGGTCCGGAATTCGCAAACACTGTGCCCGAAGTTGCTGCAGCAAAGCAAGCACTCGAAGCCTACAAGGCTGAAGCTGAACGTCATGTCGCTGCATGGGATGCCGCACATCAACCGCCTATCCAGTCTCGTCTGCTCAATCTCGGTGCGTTCTACAACCCGGGTGCTACTCCCGCTCCGTCCCCGACTCCTGCACCGGCTCCGGCTCCGACTGCTGGTGTGAATCCGGAACTGATTGCGTCGATTGCACAGAATCCGGCGTTTGCTGCGCTCCTCCAGGCGCTCCAGGTTCGCCCAGCTCAGGGTTAATCTGAAATAAAACAAACATGACCCAGGGTTGACAAAACTCTGGGTTTTTTCTATATTATAATCAAGAGGTTAATATGAGTGCACAACACGATTGGAAACACAACTGTAATCAAATTCAACGCCGTAACAATAAACAATTCATCGACATTACCGACGAGGATGATACCAAACAGGTAAGACATTATGGAAAGACTCGTTATGGTGACCTTTGGGGTTCCCCGAACGATGGTTGGAACTATAAGCGCGGAAAAGGTCACGACAAACGCAAACCCTGGAGGGATTAAATGACTAAATACATTATTGTTTGTCCAAAGAACGGTAAGGCGGTACAGAACTGGTCATTCGCTGATAGAAAACATATTATCTACTGTTCCAGTCCTGAATGGGCAATGAAATGGGATGATGAAGATTCTGCTAAGCGTAGAATGGAATTCCTTAAAGCTAACTTTCCAGGTCAGGAATTAACTGTATTAAGAGTTACAATCAATACGACGATTACAATCGGTTAAGGATTTACTATATTTAGAAATGTATGAGCATTTGGAAAGAAATAAAAGAGAGATTTAATTGCGTTGTATACACGCTAAAACACCGTAAGGCATTGAATGACCTTGCAAATGGTTATGGATATAGTTTTCCATTCCATGACCTGGATAAGGTGATTCTCTACCCCATCCTGGGTAAAAAACTAACTCATAAACTCCACCGGAACTGGTCTAAACACCATTATAAGAATGGTGATATAAAGAATAAGGTGGAAGCTATGTTTGACTGGGAATGCGCCAGATTTACCAAACCAGATAAACCATTGGATGCGTATGATACGTGGAAAAAGTATTATCCGGATGTAGATATGGCACCGATTCTAAAACGATTCGGTTTCTGGCATAATCAAAACTAAAGTGGTCAAATGACCCTTTTTCATTCGGCTCGGGTAC
>Ga0247610_10002604_pt1 | contig 20557 bp, 18 predicted proteins | sample 174DNAGHGhighgp2_FD_193483 | JGI IMG/M metagenome (GOLD analysis project Ga0247610, IMG submission 193483) | Sheep rumen microbial communities from Palmerston North, Manawatu-Wanganui, New Zealand - 1742 DNA GHGhigh gp2 | ecosystem: Host-associated > Mammals > Digestive system > Stomach > Rumen...
ATAAATGTATTATAACGGTTTGATTAAGTTGATATTTATTGTTATTCACTTTATCAAAAAAATCTTCCATCTTATGAAGAATTGTTTGTATATTCGAAAAACCAACCATTCTCAAAGCACCTTTAAGACTGTGTAAATCTCTATACACAATAGCAATTAGTTCTTTGTTAGCCGGAGTTGTTTCCAACGAAAATAAATTAGCAAAAAGACGCTCTAAAATGTCCTCTGCCTCAGTTTGGAATATTTCCATTACCTCTTTATTATTTTCGTCATTAAAAAAATCCAATGATTAATCCTTTGTATAACAAATATTAAGACAACTCTTATCCTTCGTTTGCGGAATTCTTAATTTCTTCCGATAAAGAATTTATTTGAAATACTTTATCAGAATTATCTTTAATATTTTTTTGTAAATCTATTGTTATTTTTGAATTTTGTTCATCCAGATCTCTAAATTTTTCCATTAATTCACTATATTTTCTTGCATCTGTGCTTATAGTATTAATAGATTCAAGAGTATCTTTTACATTACTCAACAGAGTTTCTGAGTCAGAGAACAAAACATTAATGTCTTTAACCACAGATTCAATTTCTTTTGACCCTTCTTCTGTTGCCATAACTGTTGAGTTTGTAGTGTATTGAATACTGTTAGTCAACGATGTTATTTTTGTTATGGCTTGCTTAGACTCATCTGCAAGCTTTCTGATTTCACCTGCAACTACCGCAAAACCTTTACCGTGTTCTCCGGCACGAGCTGCTTCTACTGCAGCATTTAGAGCAAGCATATTTGTTTGTTCCGCTATATCATCTACAACGCTGATAGAATTTCCTATTTGCTGAGTATGTTCTGAAAGTTCAAGAATAAGCTCTGCTATCATTTGTATTTTTTGTCTTAATACAAGCATTTTATCAGAGCTTATAGCAATAGCATCGTGTTCTTTTTGTGAAAAATTAATTGATTGATTAATTTGTTTTTCCGTATTTTTAGAAGTAACTGTTAAAGCTTCTGACAAATTTTGCAATTTTGTCATTAATTCAGATATATTTTTAGAATTATGGCTCAAACTTTCAAATGCCTTGTTCTGATTAGTTATAGACTCATTTAATTCATCTGCTGTTTGAGAGATTGTACTGGACTGAAAAGAAAAACTGTTTTTTAATGCTCTTAATGTCCAATGCCTTGTAATTACAAAAATTATTGCATTAAAAGATATTATTACAAATAAAAATATAAACGTATCATATGGCGGAATACCTTTTATTTTTGCAAAAATCATAAACAAAACACAGGTTATTATAAATGTAACAATATCTGTAAAAAACTTCACATTAAATTTTTGTTTGAAACCGAAACTTTGTCTGCTCACAGCTTTCTCTCCTATAGTTTTTTTTTCGAATTTATTATATAATCATTTTATACTAAAATAGACAAAATTGGAATATATAAATATATGACATCAAAAATTTTGCTGGTAGAAGATGGAGAGACCCAAAGACGTTTTTTGAAGGACGGGCTTGAAAAAAACGGCTTTATTGTAGAAACGGCAGAAAACGGAGCAGAAGGGTATAAAAAGTTTTTTGAATTTTTACCTGATTTAGTCCTTTCTGATGTTACAATGCCTGTTATTGACGGCTTTCAACTATGCAGAATGATAAAAAACAAAGATGAAACAAAAAAAATTCCTGTAGTGCTCCTAACTATACTTGATAAAAAAATTGACAGTTTTTGGGGTAAAAAATCAGGAGCTCAACTGTTTTTGTCAAAAAATATCGATATGACAGAGCTTGTAAATCAAATTAATTTAACACTCAGACGTTATCCCGTTACGGAAGAGTATAAAAATAATGTTTCCAAAATGGCGAATTCCAGAGATTCCGCACAATCTCAGTTAAACAATATACTTAATGATTTATTGATGAAATCTGTTTTTGCAAGCGATTTTAGAAACTTAGGTGACTTCTTAAATTATGAAAGAATTCTTGTTGAAAAGTTGTTTTCTCTACTTAGTTCTTTTGTAGAATACAGCGTTGCAGGAGTGTTTTTTGCATCTCCGGATGAATTTGCAGAAAATATTTTATATATAGATACATTGGGAAGAAACTTCTCAAAAAACACTCTTTCTGATATACAATACGATTTCTTCAGGAAAATGGAAGAACTTCGCAAATTTAATAACAACAAATTTGAAGTTGTCAGAATTTTAACAGGAAAAGAAACCGATTATTCTTTTTCGGATTTTAAATCTAAAATAATTATTCCATTAATATTTGATAAAAAAATTATCGGCGGTATTTGTTTCTATGCTCGACAAGACATAGATTATTCTTCTTTCAGATTCTTTGACATTATGATAAGCGAATTACTTGCCATTTTTAAAATGAAATATCAATATATGGAAAAAGAATTTATGTCCGTATTAGACGGTCTTACCGGGTTATACAACAGACGTCAATTAGAACTCAATCTGGAACAGGAATATAACCGTACAAAGCGACACCCTTCGGACTTTTGTCTTGCAATTCTTGATATTGACTTTTTCAAAAAAGTTAATGACACCTATGGACACCAATATGGTGACTATGTATTAAAAACTGTTGCAAATCTTATGAAATCTTGTTTCAGAAAAACAGATTTACTATATAGGTATGGCGGCGAAGAACTTGTAATTATAATGCCGGAAACAAACATTGAGGGAGGTTTAATACCTGTTCAACGTTTAAGAAGAACCGTTGAAGAATATGATTTCGAATATAACGGAGTTAAGGCAAAAGTTACGGTTAGTATCGGACTTACTATGAACTATCAAGACTTTAATAACCATACAGAAATGTTAAAATCTGCAGATGAAGCACTATATAAAGCAAAAGAAAGCGGACGAAACAGGGTAATAATTCATGAACAATAATTATATTGAGCAGAAAAAAAATACACATTTATATTTTAAAATTGGTGATAATAAATACGCCATAAACTCTGACAATGTTTTGGAAATAATGAAACTTCCTGCTTTAGAATATCCGCAAAAACTTCCAAACAATATTGTCGGACTGTTAAAATACAACAATTTTGTTATTAATATTATTGACATCAGATTTTACTTAAATATAGATGTACAACCATATACAATTAACAATGAGCTTTTAATCGTTAAAACAGATGAAACAATTTTTGGTATCATAACGGATAAAGTTATCGGAGTTTTGCCATTTGATTCTTCTATGCTGGATACAATACCATTTGTTGATAACAGAACGATTATTGATTCTTTATACAAATTGAATCAAGAAACAATTTTTATCGTTAATATCTATGCAATAGAAAAACTTCTCAAAGAACATAATGACAACGACAAGTACGATGTATCTTCTCTGTTTCCAAAAGACTTACCGTCAAAAGAAATAATGAGCAGAAGAACATTAGATATTGCTCAAAAATCAAGACTAAAAATTACATCAGGAGAATTACACGCAAAAAACAAATACATTTCTTTAATGTTGAATAGCGATGTGTACTGTATTTCTCTTGAATATGTTAAAGAAGTGCTAAAAGACACTGCCATCACACATGTTCCGGGGACTCCCGATTTCATTGAAGGAATTATGAATCTTAGAGGAGACTATATTACGGTTTTGAATTTAAAGAAATTTTTTAACATTCCTAATACCGTAAATTTTGAAAAAAGACCTGTTATTATTGTTCAGGCAAATGATTTTAAATTAGCTCTTTTAATAGATAAAATAAACGAATTATTTGAATTTCAACAAGATGACATTATAGAAACCGGTGACGGATATTTTTCCAGTGAATTCATAAATAACGGCACATTGTTTACTGTATTAAATATAAACAAAATTTTAACCGACAAAAAAATTGTTGTTACTGATATGTAATTTATCCAAAAGATAAGCAAAATATTATAATTACGGATAAAGTAAGCGTAGTCATAACAAATGCGGCTCCTACTTTTATAAGAGCGTTAAAATTCATTGATTTTGTATTATTTTCTCTTATTTGTTTCACTATTTTTTTGGAAAAATCATTTTTGGCCTGATTTTTTGTTTTATTAAAAGAATCATTCATTAATTTTCTTATATTGTAGGCATCTTCTAATTCTTTGCGCGCGTTTTTATTATTAATAGTATACTTTTTCAATTTAATACTGTCCTCCGTGTTTAATTCATTATCAATGTATGCTGAAAGATTATTTTTAAAAACACGATAATTCTGCGATGTACAATTTGATGTATTACATATATCATTCTTTTGTAATTCTGTATCATTTATACTCCTCATTTCTGAAAAAAGAGAATATATAATATCGTATTTTGCTCTACAATTAGGGCATTTTTGCAAATGTTCTTCCACTTTTTCTTTAAGGGATTGACTTAAATCACCCTCTATATAAAAAGATATAAGTACATCCATTTGTAAGCAAGTTATTTCCATTTTTTCTCCTTTTCTATATAAAATCTTTCAATTCGTTTTGTAATTTTAATCTGGCTCTGGAAATTCTGGATTTTACAGTTCCTAGAGTTGTGTTTGTTATTTTAGAAATATCTTCATAGCTAAGCCCTTCGTATTCTCTCAAAATTATTGCAATACGCAAGTTTTTTGGAAGATTAATAAGCGCCATTTTAATTATTCTGTCTATTTCCGAAAACAAACATTTCTCTCCGGGTTCACATCCGATTTTGTCACGCAGAGCCAATAATTTATCTTCATCATGGTCTATATTTTTTTCTGCAGAATTTTTTCTTCCAAAATCGAAAAAAACGTTAGTTACAATATGATTAAGCCAAGATTTAAAGTTTGAAGGTTCGTTGAGCGATTTTAGCCCTTTTGCTACTCTTATTAAAACTTCTTGGGTCATATCGGAAACATCCTGACTGTCTCTTGCAAGATAACTAAACATTGTATACACATTTTTTTGTATACGCTTTAAAAGTTCTTCAAGAGCTGAAATTTCACCTTTTTGATAATAGATTATTAGATTTACAAAATCCGTTTTTTTTAAAGAAATTCGACTCATAATAATCCTTTCCGGGTTATTATAAATTGAGCAGATATAATTTAAATCGCCTAACAAGTTATTAAATTCGCTAAAATTCTTATAGAATTTTTAGCAAATGTATTGAAAAAGGGATAATATCGTCATATAATTTTACTGTCACAAATCAAGAAGAGAGTTAGGAGTTTTTATGAAAATTTTATTTGCTTCCGCTGAAGTTGCACCTTTTTCTAAAGCAGGCGGATTATCAGATGTTGTAGGCAGCCTTCCAAAAGCTATTGAAAAAGATGCTGAAATTGCTATTTTTACACCACTTCACGGATGTATAGATTACAATAAATGGGGGCTTAAAGAACTCGAAAATTCAGAAAAATGGATTTCTTTCGGTTCAAGTCCGCAAAAATTTAAACTTCATATCGCAAAACTTCCTAACACAAATATAAACGTATTCTTTGTTCAAAATGATTGGTATTTTTCTTGTTTTAAAGAAGTTTACCCTCGCTGGCTTGACCCGAGATACGAACACGAAAGATATATAGCCTTTTCTCTTGCTACATTAGAATATGCCAAAGATTTAAACTTCAGAGCAGATATAATCCATTCAAATGATTGGCATACCGCTATGATACCTTTGTATATCAAAGCTAATTACAAATTTGATGAGTTTTGGTCAAAAACTAAAAACGTATTTGAAATTCATAACCTTGCTTATCAGGGCGTTTGGTTTGAAGATATCTTGGATTTTGCAAATATGAGAAAAGATATCGTATTTAATGAATGGGGTTGTGAACACTATGGCCGTGTTAATTGGATGAAGGGTGCAATTAATTATTCAGACAGAGTTGTTGCGGTATCACCCAACTATGCTCGTGAAATCTTAACGGGCGAATATGGCGAAGGTATGGATTATACTCTCCGAGGACATACAAATAAGCTAGTTGGTATTGTGAACGGCATTGATTATGATGCGTTTAATCCGAAAACCGATAAAAATCTGGTTAAAAACTATGATATAAAAACACTTAAATACAAAGAAGAAAATAAAAAGAAAATTCTTGCTGATTTTGGACTAAAATATAATCCCGAAAGACCATTAATCGCTATGATTTCACGTCTTGTTGACCAAAAAGGTTTAGATTTAATAAGACAAGTAGAAAACGATTTAAAATATCTCTATGCCGATTTTATTTTCCTTGGAACAGGTGATAAATCCTATGAAAACTTGTTTATTTGGTTATCAAATAATACTCCGAACATAAGAGCATATGTCGGATACAGAGGTGATTTGGCAAACCGGATTTATGCGGGTTCTGATTTCTTCCTAATGCCTTCAAAATTTGAGCCTTGCGGGTTATCTCAACTTATAGCAATGCGCTTTGGGTCACTTCCTATCGTCCGAGCAACAGGCGGATTGGAAGATACCGTTACCGGATATCCTTTAGATAATTCTACAGGATTTAAGTTCTGGGGTTATGACGGCTGGGCGATGAAAGATGCTATTATATGCGCAATGAGCGTATACAAAGACAAATACACTTTTGATGCTATGCGAAAATCCGCGATGAGTGCTGATTTTAGCTGGAAAGAAAGTGCTAAAAAATACTTGGCTATGTATAAAGAACTTGCACAGTAATAAAAATCATAAAGTGGCAAAAAATTTATTTACAATTTTTATTTAATTTATGAGTCCTATAAGTATTATACCGATAAATTCGCTGAATTTACAAAAAAAATACAGCACTTTATCAAAATATGCACAAAGAGTTATAAAATCTCAATGCAGAAGCATTCGTTTTACATTGGAAAGATTTTTTTTGAATATTAATCCTCAATTAATATCCGAAAACAAACAAAAATTAGAAGAAATCGGTATTAAACAGATTGGCAAAGACATCTCTGAAGGAATTATATTTTCAGATAAAAAAAATGATTATCACGTATTTTCTTTTAATAATAATTCTTTAAGCATAAACATACTTGAACCCGATAGCAATAAAGTTAATCAGCATTTCACTCTAAGCCAAAAAACAGATGAATTTATGCATGCAGGGAACTTTTCAGGCTCAAATATAGAAGATACCATTGGTAACGTTCTTGATTTTGTTGACAGGAAAATTATTATTGCAAAAATGCAGCTTGCACCAACAAAAACTCAACCTTTGCTAATTAGACAAACAACATTTCAAAAGCCCCAAAAAGCTGTCGACGTCCAAAAGGACTCTGTTATTAAAAATATAGGATACATCGGTTCTAAAGAAGAAGAGCTCATTAAATCAATCATTGAAAAGTTTAAACTCAGTCAAGAACTTTATAAAAAAATATCAGACATGCGAACCAAATATAAGGTTAGAAGCTCTTACAAAAATTATATGCCTCAACCTGTAGCAAATAAAATAGGATTTAAAAATATTGGTCAAAATGATGAATCAATAAGTTTCTTTGATACCTCATTCAAAAATAATTCACACTTTGTATTATCAATTACTGATTCTGAAGGAAAAGACCAAAAATTTGTAATCTCAAAAGATAAAAAAACTGTGCAAAAAAATCTGCCAAGCAAATACATTAAATCCGATATTTCAGAATTCCGCATCCGCATGGCTCCTGACTATTATACACAACAGGAAATTGATAACTCTAACCTGCATTCATACCTCTCTTGCTTTAATAAAGAGATGGAACTATTTATAGAACACACCCAAAATTGGTTCAAACAAAGAGAAAAAAAGAAACTGATACAATCAAATTATGATGCTGCAAATCTTGAGCAATACGAAGAACTTTTAACAGATATTCATTCAAATTTTGAAAATTATCGGGGAAAATTGAGAAAATATCTGAGAAAAACCAATAAAAGCAGAAAATTTAAAATTGAGAATAATATTTCTACTAAACTTGCATCGAGATCAGTAAAATTTGATAATATAACCCCTGAAGGATACGACCTGAGGCTTAGTTACCCAAAAGTAGGGGAAAATACTGCTACACAATTGTTGGTTATGCTTGGTGATAACATCAAAAAGTCTTTTTTTATAATTAACAACAAACTTCTGAGATTTAATATAAAAAAATTGAGTGATAAAATTATTCATTCTAATCAAAAACAGTATTACTATGATAATAAATATCTTAAAGAATCAAAATTACACAGCTATCTTTTGCTTCTTAAAGACAAATTAAATGATCTTAATGTAAAACTTGATGCAATCCGAAGACAACAAATAAAAAATCGGATAAAATATCACATAAAACCTTCTAAAAAACCCCATAACGTATAAATTTATTCATTCTTTTTGTCATAATTTGTAACAATCTATTAATATATGTGAAAAATCAGGCAATATTTGATAAGAAAAATACTTTTTATATTTAGTAGATTTGTTAGGTAGTTCTATGGACAAAATAAATAATATACCATTATATAACTATAATGTTACTTTAAAAGGTAACAATCCTGAAGCAGAGCAAATTGATTGCTCTGATAACAAATGTAAAAATTATTCAAATGAGTACATGAGTTCTGACACAAGTTCTGCATCTCGTGCATATGGATTGAGTTTTATTAATAAAAATAAAACAATTCCACAAATGTCATTAAAAGATATGATTAAATGGTTTGAGTCACAAGGAAAGATTGAAGGAAAAGATTTTGAAATAGACTCGTCTTATACATTCGGAAATACATTAGTAACACTTAAAAATAAACAAGGGCAGGAAGAACTAGCAATTCATTATGATGGTGGGAATCATAATTCTTGGAGCGGTTATGAAGTTTCTGAATATATAAACGGAAAATTATGTAAGCAGACAAGCAGAGACTACAATGGAAATATAAACTGCAATTTGCAGGTTTTTGATAAAAATGATGAAAGGATATCCCATTTACAAGAATCATTAACATACGATACAACTCCTGAAGAATATATAAAATATTTAAAAGATAACAATATTAATTACAAAATAGAATATTCAGGTGAAGAAGATAACAATAGAAGTGTACACATAGATGTCTTAGACGACAATAAAAAAGTTACCAAAGGAATCTGGTATTATTTCGGAGAAAATAAATTCGATGAACATTGTCAATTTGTTTCACAGAGTGATATTAACGAAAAAGGTGAAGAATACAGGCGATTAATGTTTAATAAAGATAATGTTGAAGTTGTTACATATGTTAATTATTTATAATATTCCATGAAGAGACTTGTCTTGGATTTGCTCCACGCTCGGAAAGTTTCGCTTTTGAACCTTCGGTTCAAGTCAGCTCAATTTCCTCGCTATCCGGACTAACTTCGTGTCGTCCGTCCGCAAATCCGCCGAACTCCTGACAGAACTTCGTTCTGTGGAGTTCTCGTAGTACCCCAAACAAAGTTATAGCCTCAAAGGACTCGTTCCTTTGAGGCTATAACTGGGCATGAAGAGACTCGAACTCCCACGCTTTCGCACTAGTTCCTAAGACTAGCGTGTCTACCATTCCACCACATGCCCATATTTAATTGTCAAAACTGCTTCGCAGTTGGCGTGTCTACCACCTCTCCTCGGAAGATACTCAATCTTCCTCGTCGGCAGAGTACCACATGCCCATATTTAATTGTCAAAAGGTCTTTCCAAACCTTGAGCGTGTCTACCCTTCTTACAAAATGTTTTCAAAACTCTTTTGTAAAAGCTCTGTAAACCCACCAAACTAATATATCAAGACCAAATTGTTTTGTCAAACGCTTATTTATCATTCTTTTGTATACTTTGCGCTATCCGAAAAATGTGCTAAAATGTAAGTATGAAATCAGTTAAAGAAGTATCAGTTGAGTCAAAAATACTAAAAAGATTGCAAAATCACCCCAAGTGTTTGGAGCTTGTTAACTACCTGTTTAATGATGCAGAACTTCAGGAAATGCAAGATTATGCAAACAACGTTTCTATAAAAAGACTTGGGTACAATGACCATGGCCCTGTTCACATGAGACAGGTTACCGCTAATGCAATCAAAATGCTTAACATATTGCACTCATCGGGCATAAAAACATCTCTTGAAGAAGAAGAAATCGGAAACTTTGAAGACAGTATGTGTGCCGTTATTCTTGCCGGTCTTATGCACGATTTAGGTATGATGATAGGACGTCAGGGACACGAAGAAATGTCCGTAACACTTGCAAAACCAATAATTGAACGTGCCGTCATGCACCTGTTCCCCGAAAGTCTCCATCGAAGAACAATAATCAAATCAGTGGCCATTGAAGCCATCATAGGCCACATGTCTTCAAGAAAAATTCATTCTATTGAAGCCGGCATAATATTAATTGCTGATGGATGCGATATGACAAAAGGTCGTGCCCGTATTCCGCTTGCACTTAATACAACTCCGAAAGTCGGCGATATTCACAAATATTCCGCTAATGCAATCAATCGTATCGGAATTCACCATGGTGAAAATAAACCAATTAGAATTGATATAGAAATGTCAGGGGAAGTAGGTTTCTTCCAAATTGAAGAAGTTCTGTTAACTAAAATTTCTTCCAGCCCTGCTAAACAGTTTGTTGAACTATATGCAGGTGTTGAAGGCGAAGAACCTAAATGTTATTTATAGAAAATGAAGTATAAAAAATTATCTAAAGATCAAATACTAATTTCACTGGATAGACTTACCAGATTTAAACCAACCAAAGAAAAGTATTTGCGTGTTTTTGGCGATATTATTTTGTCAAATCTTATTGAACCTTCCATAAAAAAATCAGAACTTCTCACTATGTCTGTTTCTGAAATACGTGATATCGCACAAGAAATTTTTAATAATTCTCTTGAATCCGATACAAATTCTTCAGAAATAAATTTAAAACTGAAAGAATACGAAAATTCTGTTTTCATTAATGATAATGATGCTCAAACTCTTATAGATAATAAAATCAATTACGCTTCAGCTGTCAAATTAATAGACGAAAACTCGGTAATAAATCTAAAATGGCTGAAAAACATTTCTAAAAGCAATGATTACATAAACGACAGAAAAAACTTTTTCCTAAAATTTCCTATAGAAAAAGTTATTCTTGTTGAAGGTTTAACGGAAGAAATCCTGCTTCCTGCGTTCTCCAGATTCTTAGGGCAGGATTTTTACCAAAACGGATATCAAATAATCCCTGCCGGCGGTAAAAATCAGGTTGTTAAAATTTACTATAAGCTCATTGAAGAAGTGAAAATACCCATATTTATTCTGCTTGACAAAGATGCTGAAGAAAATATAAATCAAATTAAACCAAAATTAAGAAATATCGACAAAATTCACCTTGTTTCCTGCGGAGAATTTGAAGACTTGCTCCCGAAATCTTTAATAATAAAAACCATAAACAAAGAACTTAAAAACTTTGCATCCGTAACGGAAGATGATTTATTAGATGACATCCCCGAAGCTGATAATTTAGAAACAATTTTTAAAGAAAAAGGATTGCACGAATTTAAAAAAGCAGAATTTGCAAAAATGGTAAAAGAAAATATCAGCGAAAATAGCGACATATCAGAAGAAATAAAAGAAATTATCAAAGAGCTTGCAGAATAATTTTCAAATTTACTCTGATAAATATCTATGCTAAAATTTGGTTATGTCAAAACCGCAAATTAATATGCTTAATACAAGTGATTTGAATATTGATACGCTCACTCCTGCAATGAAGCGTTTTTTGGAAATAAAGAGAGAGAACCCCGATTGCCTGCTTCTCTACAGAATGGGTGATTTTTATGAAACATTTTTTGAAGATGCAGTTGTTATGTCAAGAGAACTCGAAATAACTCTTACAGGGCGTGATTGCGGAGCTTTAGGAAGAATCCCTCTTGCAGGAATTCCGGTAAAAGCACTTGACGGATATTTGGAAAAATTGGTGCATAAAGATATAAAAATTGCCATTTGCGAACAGCTTGAAGACCCAAAATTAACAAAAGATGTTGTTAAAAGAGGTGTCGTAAGAATTATTACAGCCGGAACATTAATTGAAAGCAACCTATTAAATCAAAACAGCAACAATTATATGTGCGCACTCTTCCCCGAAAAAGATCTTTGGGGTTTTGCATACACTGATATTTCTACCGGTGAATTTAAAGCAACACAAATTGATTACCAGACTGTTTTAACTGAGCTTGCAAGAATTCAGCCTTCTGAAGTTATTGCCTGCTCAAAAAAACTCAAACTTGAACCTTTCCAGATAGTCCCTGAAGAAACGGTTGATTTGCCGGATGAAATAACAAATTTATATAACTGTTCAAAAGTTCCGTCAAGAGTTTTTGAAAAAGATTTTGCAGAAAATAACCTAAAACAAGTTTTCAAAATCCAAAATCTGGATTCTATAGGTTATAATGAACATCCGCTTGCTTTTAGAACTTCTGCAGGCCTGTTAGCTTACATTTGGGAAAATACAAAAGAGGGTTTCCCAAAATTTGAAAGAATAAATACTTATGAATTATCTTCATACGTTTCTATGGACGTTAATACAAGAAAAAATCTTGAACTCATACAAACGTTAAGAGACAAAAATTCATACGGCTCTTTATTCTGGGCAATCAATAAAACATCAACTAATATGGGAGCAAGACTTTTAAAATCTTGGATTTGCCAACCGCTTAAAAACTCTGATTTAATAAAGGAACGTCAAAATATTGTTAAGCGTCTTTTTGAAAACAGAAACGAGCGGGAAAATATTATCAATCAATTAAGAAATATATATGATATTCAAAGACTTTCAACTAAATTAAGCAACACATCTGCAAATCCGAAAGATTTTTTAAGCCTGAAGTTATCTCTCAGTATGCTTCCGTCTCTTGTGGAAACAGCAAAATCCATCGGTTTAAATATTTTTGACAAAATCGATGAACATTTATCCGAAATTATTGATTACACTGATGTAATAGAAAGAACAATAAAAGAAGATGCTCCGCAAATACTAAAAGAAGGCGGATTGATAAAGGAAGGCGTTAGCGGAGAGCTTGATTATCTTCGTGATTTAATGAACAACGGAGAAAAATGGCTCAAAGATTTTGAACAAAGAGAAAAAGAACGAACAGGAATTAATCTTTTAAAAATCGGATACAACAGAGTTTTTGGATATTATATAGAAATAACTAATTCCAACTTGGACAAAATACCATCCGACTATATCAGAAAACAAACTTTAAGTAATGCAGAAAGATTTATAACTGACGAACTAAAAAAACACGAAGATGAAGTTATAAACGCACAAGTAAAAGCATATGAATTGGAATACAAATTGTTCTGTGATTTTAGAAATTATTCAAAAGAATTTGTTTCAGTTATTCGTGATACCGCAGAATGTATTGCTCAGTTAGATGTATTTGTATCTTTTGCATCAACGGCTGTTGAACACAATTATATTTGTCCTGAAATTAATGAAACCGGTGATTTTATAATCAGAAACGGAAGACATCCTGTTTTGGAACAAATTCTTCCTTTAGGAAATTATGTTCCAAATGATATTGAATTATCTTCATCGAATAAAGAAATTACACAATTTATGATTTTAACGGGACCAAATATGGCAGGAAAATCAACCTATATGCGTCAAAACGCATTAATTGCAATTCTCGCTCAAATCGGTTCTTTTGTTCCTGCTGATTATGCTCAAATTGGAATAATTGATAAAATATTCACCCGTGTCGGAGCGAGTGACGATTTGACACTCGGCAAATCTACATTTATGGTTGAAATGTCAGAAACAGCCTGCATCTTAAACAATGCGACAGATAAAAGTTTAATCTTGATTGATGAAATAGGAAGAGGTACAAGCACTTATGACGGTGTTGCTATTGCCTGGGCTGTTGCGGAATATATTGCAAACTCAATTAAAGCAAAATGTATTTTTGCAACCCACTACCATGAATTAAACGTTATGACCAAAAAATTCCCTCAAATAAAGAACTATAGAATCACCATAAGCGAAGAAAACGGAGAAATAGAATTCCTGAGAAAAATTGTCCCGGGAGGAGCCAGCAAAAGTTACGGTATCCAGGTTGCCAAAATGGCAGGACTGCCTAAAAGCGTAATTTCACGTTCAGAAGAACTTATGAACAGAATGCAAAAAGATAATTCTAAGAATTTATCAGGCAGAAAAAAAGATACTGAAATAGATACAAACAAACTTTCACCCCAATTAAATCTTTTCAACTGAATATAATTTGTAAATTTTTGTAACAATATATCGATTTATCCTAAAGTTTTTGAAAAATATGCCGATAACATTAATACAAAGAAAAAGGGCATAGGATATGGCACAATCATACAATGGTTACAATTTCAATCAAGTCGTAAAAAATTCGCTCGCATATTTAAACAAGGAGTATACAGCGAAGGCTATTGCTGAAGCAAATATGGAAGAACAGGAAATTGCAAGAGCAAAAGCTGCGATTGATGCTCAACCGACATTGGGCACTCTTACTTTGGGCGACAGACTTGCTCAGGCAGGTTTTGGAAAACACGTTGCTCAACAAATTGTAGATACAGCAGTTGGTGCGGTTGCAGGTATCGTAAGTCCTTTAACAGAATATTTAAATAAATATGAAAAAGTTTTTGATTTAGAAAACTTCCAAAAAGAATACAACGCAGATGCGTTTCAAATGTATACAGCAAGCCAGGAAATGGCAAAAGCAGCAGCCAATGGTGTTTACATAAACGGTTTAACAAATGTAACACCAAACGCAAAAACTTCCACCGGTTTTGTATATGACATGTAAATTTTCCCCACTCCTTTTCTTCGCATAAAAACAGGGCGGCTTCGGTTTATCCGGGGCCGCCCTGTTTTATTTTTAAAATCAATTATAAAGCAGCTTTTGCTGTTTCTACGACAATAGAAAATGCTTCTTTATCGTTTACTGCAAGGTCTGCAAGCATTTTTCTGTTAACTTGAATGTTTGCTTTTTTGCAAGCATTAACAAATCTTGAATAGCTCATACCTTGTTCTCTAACTGCAGCATTAATTCTAACAATCCAAAGTCTGCGCATATTACGTTTTGTAGCACGTCTATCTCTGTAAGCATATTTAAGAGCCTTCATTACAGCAATGTTAGCAACCTTAAATATTCTGCTTCTTGCGCCTTTGAATCCTTTAGCTAACTTTAATATTTTTTTGTGTCGTCTGCGACATACATTACCACGTCTAATTCTCATTTTTCAACACTCCTATCTTGCATATTTCTTGTAAGGTAACTCTTTAGAAACCAGTTTTTCGTGAGTTTCAGAGACAATAATATCTCCAAAAATCTTACGTTTTCTGCCTTCTGATTTGTGTTGAAGAAGGTGACCGATACCTGCATGTCTTCTTGAAATTTTGCCCGTTCCGGTAACTTTGTATCTCTTAGCTGCCGCACGGTGTGTTTTTAATTTTGGCATTTTCATCTCCTTTGGGCGGGTCAAATACGTTCGGCTTAAATAGCCTACAGATTTATTTACACCTCTTTTTTGCCCTTTTTGTGTACTACAATGTCGAGCAAGGCATACCATAGCACTATACTTCGGCATGTTTGAGTTTATTATAAAGGTTATTTAATGTCAATAAACAAGGGTGAATTTCTTAAAATTACTTTATGTTTCCTTTAAAAAACATCTTCAGCAATAGTGCGGAGCAATCTGTATGTTCTTTCAAATTGTTCTCTGTTGGTTTTTATTTTATCTATATAAGTGTATATATCAGCGAGCATTTCCTTATCACTCTTCAAATGCTCATATGAAAATAATATATCTGCGGGTATGCTAAGCGCATTCAAGATATTATCTAATGTATCAGAAGTTACAAAACTTTCACCGGCTTCTATTCTGCATAAATTACGAGGTGTTATGTTAATCATTTCGGCAAATTGCTCTTGCGTATACCCGCGCATTTTTCTAACTCTTTTAATTTTTTCACCCAATAATTTTTTAACACCCATAAAAAATCCTTTTTATTAACGTCTGATTTTTTAATAAAAAAGACGTTTGATATCATGATATATTAAGTTTTGTAAACTCGCTATGGCACAATGCGACAGTATTACGCTATTTATTCTCTTTTTATGACATATTTTTACGCAATTTTTAAAAAAGAAAATACTTTATTTAAATACACAGGGATACAAAATTAAGAAGGAGAATAAAAAATGAGCACAGGGATTGAAATTAAGCAAATCAAAAATCAAGCGTTACGAAATTTAGCGGATGAAGTTGATACTTCTCACAAAAAAGACGGATATATTGATTCATCCGAACTTTCTGTTTTTACAAGTAAAGCTAACGAACTTCCGAAAGGAAGTTATTCAGAAGAAGATTTTGCTCAGGTTATGGGATTATTCAGAAGCCAATCTGTTGAAAAAACTGAAAGAGCATCGCTTTCTTGGGGTGAAATCGGGAAATCTGCATTAAAAAGCGTGGGAAGTTTCTTTAAAGGAATGTTCTGTGATGAAGAAGGATTTAGTCTTTCAAGAACATTAACTACTGTAGGAACAATCGGACTTTTAGCGGGCGCTGCGCCAATTGCAGCAGCACTTGGTGCAGCACCGGCAGTAGTCGGCGGAATAGCACTCGGAGCTAAAGTAATCGGGACAGGACTTGCAGGATATATGGCTCTTGATGGCGGAGTAAAACTAATTAAGGGTACGAGCAAATATTATGATGCGAAAACCCACGAAGAAGCCCAACAAGCAATGGATGAAGCTATGGAAGGCGGCGTTGAAACAGCGTTCTCTTTACCTGCATTATTTGGTATTTTTAAAGCCAATAATAAAGCAGTAAAAGCATCTAAAGGAACAAAAGGCGAGCCTGCAAAAGTATCCGAAACTAAAATTACAGACGGAGTTGAGATTACACAAGGTACAAATAACGGAATAAATTGGAAAACAGAAACTACTTATAAAAACGGAAAACCAATCAAAGAAGTCTGCAAAAAATCTAATGGAGTAACTGAGGAAATTATTTATGATGAAAATTTAAAAGCGGTGAGCAAAAAAACTTCAAGTGAAGGTATGATAGAAGAAGAATTCTTTGATACCACAAAAGGTTCTCAATATCAAAATTACTTAAGTAAGAAAAAAATTACATATAGTAACGGAAAGGTAATTGAAACTACTTATAAAGATAGCTGGGAACAAGGATTGTACTCAAAACCGTCAGATATATTAAGCAAATATGAAAAATTTACAGATAAACAAGGCAGAATTGTTGAAAGATTTTTTGACGGTGAAGCAGGAACAGAAAAATGTACTATTGACGGAAAAATAGAATGGACCACTAGACGAACATCTGATAGATTTGTGCGAAAAAACAAAAGCGGAAAAATTACATACGAAGAAACTTATTATAAAAACGGAAAAATCAAAACCAGAGATTTTAAAGAAGGTTCTAATGCTTCCGGATATGTAAAAGAAGAATATGTTTATGATAATTTTGGAAATGAGGTTAAAAAAGTATTAACAGATAAAAACGGTAAAACAATAACACGAGAAATTTCTGTAACAGAAGATGGATATAGAAATATAAAATATACATATGAAAAAGGGGTAACAGAAAATAATAGAAGCTCTCTTGCAGAATATCCTGAAGGCGGAGTTAAGGAAATTACATATGAACACGAAGTTTACGGCAGAACAGGAATTAAGGGCAAGCTTTTACGCAAAGAAGTTCATAAAGATTTAAACGGAAATACAATATCAACAGAAGTAACTTATGATGGTACAAAAGAATTAAAATATAAAGAAATGTCAAATCCTGACCGAGAAGGCAGAATAAGAATAGAAATGAATGAACAAGGTACAGAATATACAGAAACATATTCTGATGGTAGAAAGAAAACTTATAAAGTTAAAAGAGAAAATGGTAAAGTATCACTTGAATTTTAATAAGTGCTAAATTAGAAAAACGGGGTGATAAAATCACCCCGTTTTTGTGTTTTTTTTATTAAATTTAAAGCTGTTTAACCATTTCTTCAAGACATATTTTTACGTGAGCATAATTTAGTCCGCCCTGCATATAGGCTGCATAAGGCTCTCTCATTGGGCCGTCGGCTGAAAGTTCTATTGTTGAACCTTCTATAAATGTTCCGCCTGCCATAATAACTTTATCTTCGTAGCCGGGGATATATTCGGGAATTGGCGTAACATATCCGTTCACGGGTGAAAGCGATTGAATAGTTCTGCAAAACTTTTCAAGTTTTTCCGAATCACCGAAAATTATATTTTGAATAATATCCGTTCTTTTTTCGTCGTGTCTCGGGATTGAATTAAATCCGATGTCTTCAAAAACTTTTGCGGCAAGAATTGCCCCTTTAACCGCTTCTGATACAATAGACGGTGCCATAAATAATCCCTGAAAAATAAGTCTGTGCTGGTTAAACATCGCTCCGCCTTCACTTCCTATACCGGGTGCGGTTAGTCTGTTTGCGGCTCTGTCCACATATTTACCTTTGCCTGCTATATAACCGCCTGCTTCAACAATTCCTCCTCCCGGATTTTTTATAAGCGAACCGCCGATTAAATCGGCTCCAACTTCAATAGGTTCTTTTTTATCGACAAATTCACCGTAACAATTATCAACAAAACATATACATTCAGGATTTTTTGATTTAACAATTTTGCAAATTCTTTCTATATCATCAATAGAAAGTGATTTTCTTGTTGAATATCCTTTTGAACGCTGGATAAGAACCATAGTAACTGTTTTATCTATCATTTTTTCAAGTGCTTGATAATCGACATCTTTTCCGTCTAAAAGAGGAACCTCTTCATATAAAACGCCGTTACCTATTAATGAAGAACGTTTCGTTTCTTCATCCCCTGCTGTTCCAATTACTTCCTGCATAGTATCATAAGGAGCACCTGCAACAGATACGAGTTTATCGCCTGCTTTAAGATTTCCGAAAAGTGCACAAGCAAGAGTGTGTGTTCCGGATGCAAAATGAATTCTTACAAGCGCTTTTTCCGCATTAAAAACCTGTGCAAATGTTTTATCTAAAACTTCTCTTCCCAAATCATCATGCCCGTAACCGGATACAGTATAAAAATGTTCGGGAGCGACTCTATTGTCATAAAAAGCTTTTAAAACTTTCCTTTGGTTATAATCTCTTATTTCATTTACATAATCAAATTCTTTTTCTAATTCTTTTTCAGCCAGCTTAAAATCGTAATACACGTATATCCTCCAAATTTATACTTTTCTATCATATTTCAACAAATACAAAAAAACAATCAGCAATTCTCTCCTTTTTTTATTTTATGTGCTTTTATTCACCTTTTCTTTCAGCTATACCGCTGCGCAAGTTTGAATTTATGTCCTCTAGCCTTTTTACAATTATATTTAAATAATAATCCAACCCTGAATTATCTATTTCTTCCTGTGTATAATAATGAAAATCATAATTATAAGCCTTCGGCCTAACATTCACATTTTTTGGATTAAATTTTGCAAGTTTATTTTCATAAATCACAAAACTTTTATCAATATTTTTGTTGCCATAATCCATCAAAAAGATTTTCATTGCAGGTTTTCTTTTTATTTTTGAATATATCAGAAACAAAGAACGCCCGTCCGGAGTCGCATCTTTAAACAGAATTGAATTTTGAGCGTGAAAAGTTTTAATTTTGTTAAATATTCTAAAAACATCTTTGTCTACTGCATTATACGATAGCTTATTTATTGAGGATTTAAAAAATTTAAAGTTTTCATTAATTTTATCAATAATTTTTTGATATTTTTGTACACTTCCGCTGACATTATCCGCTTTTTTGTACCGTATAGCATTAATTTCATTTGAACGTTTTAGAATATAATCAACATATTTTTTTAATTCATTCTTTAAAGCATTAATATGGGAGTCAATTTTTAAATTATCTATTTCTTTTTGGGTATAATACTCAACTTTTCCACCTTTTTGCCTTACACTTGTCTCTCGAATAAAGCGCATTGAAGGATTTTTTTCTATCGCACCGTTTGGACTAATAACATACTGCTCGCCATCTATAATAATTATAGCTTTTTTTGTTTTCCCGTGATCAACTCTCATATTGATTGAGATATCTTCCCCGCACTCGCCTATATTTGAAAATTCCAGAATTCTTGAACCCGCAACACCTTTTTTTAATTTTGGATAACCGTTTTTTATAACATTTCTGGTGTTGCTGGACTTTGCTGTTGATTTTATGGAACTGTGCGCCAGCTCAAACAAATCCTTAACCTCGTTAACTCTTTGCAAATCAAATTCATTCAGAAACCCTTTTGATAAGACATTATCAGAACTTATCAATGCAGAATCTATGGAAGGAGCTGACGATATGACATTTAACGCCCTTTTACTAATCGGCTTCATGGGGTTTGCGCAAAAACTTATACTACAAATGTTCATACTGGTTTAAAATCACTGAAAATAAAATTTGCTATATAAAATTTTTGTTCTTTTTTGCAAAATAATAAGCGGACGACCGGGCTGTCTTGAGTCGCTCGCATTAAACGTGACTACGGATTTTCTTTTCTGAAATGATGTTTCATTCAAAGAAAAATCCTCCGCACTCTGCTCGCTCCTCGCTCGAACCTGACC
>Ga0247610_10002605_pt1 | contig 20555 bp, 15 predicted proteins | sample 174DNAGHGhighgp2_FD_193483 | JGI IMG/M metagenome (GOLD analysis project Ga0247610, IMG submission 193483) | Sheep rumen microbial communities from Palmerston North, Manawatu-Wanganui, New Zealand - 1742 DNA GHGhigh gp2 | ecosystem: Host-associated > Mammals > Digestive system > Stomach > Rumen...
CACACGCGCCCAGGACTGATTCATCGACACCGGCTCCGGCGGCGGCATCGGATGGGCGCTTGTCGACGACATCACCCATGCGGAGGTCAGGGAGGAGAAAATCATCAACGCACGCCACTACCATACCATCATGGAAGTGAAAAACGGCGAGGGACCGCATCCCATCAAGACCGACAAGGGATGGCTCCACCTGGCACACGGCGTCCGAGGCTGTGCCAGCGGCCTGCGCTACGTACTCTATATGTACATGACGGCGCTCGACGACCCCACACGTGTCATCGCACGTCCCGGTGGCTATTTCCTCGTGCCGGAAGGGTGGGAGTACATCGGCGACGTGATGAACGTGGTGTTCGCCAACGGATGGATTGCCGATGATGACGGAAAGGTGTTCATCTATTACGCCTCCAGCGACACCCGCATGCACGTGGCCACCTCCACCATCGACCGACTTGTAGATTATTGCATGAACACGCCGGAGGACGGATTATCTACCGCCAATTCTGTGGAGACCATCAAGAAACTCATCGCAAAAAACCGCGAATCGTAGTTCCTGGCATCATTTCCAAAGTTTTTCCATAAGTACAATCATTCCAATCGCAACTATATTAACTATTCATAATAAAAAAACAAAACAATGGCATCCTTAAAAGAAAAAATCGGATATGCCCTGGGTGACGCCGCCGCCGGCGGCATCACATGGAAAGTCATGTCCATCGCATTCCCCTTGTTCTTCACCAATGTCTTCGGACTCACCGTGGCCGACACCGCCTTGCTCATGCTCATCGCACGTATGTTTGACGTGGTCACCGACCCGATCATGGGCAGTCTCGCCGACCGCACGCAGTCAAAATGGGGCACCTATCGCCCATGGCTCATTTATGGAGCCATACCCTTTGGACTCATCTTCGCCCTCTTGCTTTACACACCCGACTTCGGGCCGATGGGCAAACGTATCTATGCCTATACGCTCTACCTGCTCATGATGGTCATCTACACCGCCGTCAACGTTCCTTATGGTTCGCTTCTTGGCGTGATGACCGATGACGACAACGAGAAAAACCAATTCTCTTCTTTCCGCATGGTGGGTGCATACGCCATGGGTTTCGTCACACTCCTTTCGTTCCCCTATATCCAGAAGCTTGCCGGAGGCTCTGAGCAGCATCAGTATGCATTTATTGGAGTTGTCTTCGGTGTGATAGCTGCTGCGGGCACGTTGGCCTGTGGCTTGCTTACCAAGGAGCGCCTGAAGCCTGTCCGAGCTGAGAAATTCTCCAAAAAGCCTTTCATCGACCTGTTCAAAAACAAACCATGGATTTACCTGACACTCATAGGCATCTGCACCAACTTCTTCAATGGTTTCCGCTATGCTGTGGCTGGTTATATGTTCGACTATATTCTGGGCAGGGAAATCACCATTAGCAGTCTGATTATCAATTATACGGTGTTCATGACTTTTGGAGAGGTCACCTGTATGATTTTCGGTGGGTTGTCCCCAGCGTTTACGAAGTGGATGGGTTCGAAGCGCAAGGCATTCATCGTGGCGGCATGCATCTGCTTGTTTTTCTCTACGTTGTTCTTCTTCGTGCCCAAAGACCCGGCTTATATATGGCTCCTTATCGCCATCGTTGTGCTGACCTCTGTAGGAATCGGCCTGTATTCACCACTACTGTGGTCGATGTATGCCGACGTGGCTGATTATGCCACCGAGAAAAACGGTACGTCCTCCACGGGACTCATCTTCTCTTCGGGCACCATGGCACAGAAATTCGGCACGGCCATCTCAGGTTCGCTTCTCGCCATGCTCCTGGGGCTGGTGGGCTTCAGTTCTGGAACCTCTACGGTAAATGAGGAGGTCGTTCCCCAAGACAATACGGTAACCATCACTTCCAAGACAACGGATGGCAAGGAATCGACCGTTGTTGTCAAAGGCAAAGAGGCTGCTGATTTCCTCCAGTTTGCAGAACTTGACGAGAAGGATGTCACTGCTAATGATTCCAAGATAATCACGGTTACGGAGAATGGAATGAAAAAGGTGAAAAACCGTATCTGGGCTCTTTCTGAAGAGACTTCATTGACAACTTCTGAGAAAGACAAGAGCACCACCACTATCAAGATAGAGAAAATGGGTGGCGTGCGTGATATGATATGGTTGATTTTCTCCCTCTTCCCTGCCGGTATCGCACTCATCATGATTTTCCTCACCCGCCTTTATCCGATCAAGAAGTAGGAGCATGGATGGAATTGTGAACAAAATGAGGGAGGAAGTGAGGGATGTCTTGGAAAACAACATCCTCAGCTTCTGGCTCGGCCACATGGTGGATGAGACGAACGGAGGCTTTTACGGACGCATCGACGGCATGGGGGTGTTGCATCCCGATGCGGAGAAGGGGGCGATACTCAACGCTCGCATCCTGTGGGCCTTCTCCGCGGCTTACCGTGTGCTGCGCAAACCGGAGTACCTGAAGGCTGCCGACAGGGCAAAGCGATACCTCATCGACCACTTCTACGACAAGGAGTATGGTGGGGTGTTCTGGATCATCGACAGCAAGGGGCGCCCGCTCGACACGAAGAAACAGTTTTATGCCATTGGCTTCGCCATTTATGGTCTGACGGAATATGCTCGTGCTACGGGCGACCACGAGGCGCTCGACTATGCCTTGGAACTGTTTGACTGCATAGAGGAACACGCCTTCGACAGCGAGCACAACGGATACATCGAGGCTTGCACAAGGGAATGGGGCGAGATAGCCGACATGCGTCTCTCTGAGCTCGATGCCAACTACCCCAAGTCGCAGAACACCCATCTGCACATCATTGAACCATACACCAACCTGTTCCGCTGTCTCAAGGAACTTCGCTCTTCCGCTCCTTACGACTACTTGCCTGTCGTGGGGGCCGTGCAGATGGTTGATGTCGCCGTGCCTGACGAGACAATGATGCGTGTTGAGGGGGCCTTGCGCAACCTCATCTACATCTTCACTGACAAAATACTCAATCCGGAGACGCACCACCTCGACCTCTTCTTTGAGAACGACTGGACAAGGGGCGCAGGAGCTTTGGAGAGTTATGGACACGACATCGAGTGCTCATGGCTCATGCACGAGGCGGCGCTCGTCTTGGGCGACAAGGAAGTGTTGGAGAAGGTGGAGCCTGTCGTGAAACTCGTGGCCAAAGCCTCCGAAAAGGGGTTGAATGCCGATGGCTCCATGGTGCACGAGGCAAACCTCGACACCGGCCATGTGGACACCGACCGCCACTGGTGGGTGCAGGCGGAGACAGTGGTGGGTTTCTACAATATCTATCAATATTTCGGTGACGAGGAGGCCCTGAAAAAGGCCGACGGCTGCTGGCAGTACATCAAAGACCATCTCATCGACCGCGAGGGCGGGGAATGGTGGTGGAGTTGCGACCCCGATGGAAACATCAACCGCCGCGACGACAAGGCAGGCTTCTGGAAATGCCCCTACCACAACTCACGCATGTGCTTGGAAATCATCGAGCGCTCTTTCGAAGGCTGACTTCAACGCCAAGGGGATGGGAGGCGACGTCCTCCGAGCGTCGCCATACCAAGCCCCCTAATGAAAATTTCTAAAAAAATCATCCAAAAAAATTGGACGATTCAAAACAAATTCCTACATTTGCAGCCCCAAATGAAGGGAATGGTGTGGAGAGCCACTTCAATATTTCCCTCATTTTTGGGGCTTTGCAACGTCAAGTCATTGACATCTTGCAAGTTAAACTGGGGTTGACTGGATTTGACAGCAAGTTGAGATGGTACGTAAGCATGCAGAGTGACGGCTGTAGACTCTAAAATCAATTCGGTCAAAAAATTAATTGGCAACAATGAGTATGCTCTCGCTGCCTAATCGAAGTATAGTAGATTAAGGCTCAATCCTGCCACCAGGTGACAGGACGAGACGTCGCTCCGAGGGTGTAGTCCCGAATCTGAGGATCAAGCGGCGCAGGCAAATCGGGAATAGTCATTCAGGGCCTCGCCTGTATGATGAAATTTTAGGGGATAAGGCTCCAGTTGGTGGTCCAGGTCTTGCTGTAGCACGAAAATCAAAGGCTGGAATAAGCATGTAGAAAACGTATGGTTTCCTTGTTTGGACGCGGGTTCGATTCCCGCCAGCTCCACAATTATTACTGATTTTCAGTAAATTACACGGTTTACACCCGAATTTACACCCGAAAATCGGTATTTCGAAGAAACAAAAACAATAGGGAAAGAAGAGATATAAGTCTTCCTTCCCTATTTTTTAAGGAACTTTGATAGAGAATTATGCATTATTATTTATCATTTCCGGTGATTTCTCTTTTTGCTTGCCAGTTCCAAGGCCCGAGGTGCATCAACTACTATTTTTCTGCCGATTTGTTTGATGGCTGGGTCGATGATGCCCGACTTCTTGATTTTCCATGCAGTGGCGTGGGAACAATTGAATAGTTCGGCAATCCCTTTGATGCCATACACCCAGCGTTTATCTTGTTCTATTTGTATCTGCTTCTGGCTATCAAGAACGAGTGTCCCTCGTTCTAATAACTTTTCAGAAATCAATTCCATCAACTCCCTGGCGGTCAATTGCCAAAGAGGAAGGTCAAGTTTGTTCTTTTCAATCATTATTTTATAATGATTAAGTTTTAATCCGCTAACGACTTTAAAAGAGTTGATTTCTGTATTAGAAATCCTTAAAAATTCTGTATTAAAGAAATGAAGAATTAAAGAATGATGGAATTAAGGGGCTGTTGTTTTGTTTTATATATCTGATGTCCGAGTTTATAGACTGGGCCGATGTTCAAACTGCCTTATAGTAATACTTGTTGATGGTAAGTGTAATAGTCTGTATTACTGTTGGATAGGTTTGGTCTGGTCAGTATACTGATTACGATACTCATCTACGATATCTGGATGTTGGTCTTTCATCCATTGATATAAAATGTAATACTTCCAGGATGTTCTTATTTCTTCCTGTGCTTTTATCATTTGCTCCTCTGCTTGTTCTTCTTTGGCACTTGCATTCCACCAGATAAAAATAGAAGCAGCTATTAATATTCCTGCAAAAAAAGCGACGAAGTAGGATATCTTGTGTAGTGAATAGAACTCTTCAGATTCATTCTTTATGGTGTCCTTGAGCCTCACATCTAATGACGACATGTTTTGATTCACGGTTCTTTTGATTTTTTCTTCGATCTTGTCACCCAGTCCTTCTGATAGAAGGATTTTGAAGTTGGCGTTGAAATTATCAATAGTACTTTTATCCTTATCTGAAATTTTACTTGTAATCGTAGCGCCTTTTCTTAGTTCTGATACGACATAGGAAAGCGTCTCTATTTCCTGCTTGTCTTGTTCATTCAGAAAACCATCATGCTTGATTTCACGCTTGATCTCACTTTTCTTCTCGCAGAAAGCATCATTGATAATGCTTTTAAAGGTCGTCTTGTCGATTTGTTTCTCGGCCAATCGTTTGTAGGCATCAGCCAACATGTGAAGTGCTTCATTCGATGAGACCTCAGATTTTGATTGGTTTTTCACCAAGTCATCGATGCTGATGAGATACCCCATGATGTCTTCGATTGGGTCATCGTCATACTTTCCAAATCCTTGTTCGGATATGGATTCTCCGGACAGCTCGCTCTCTATTACAGAAAGCCGCTTGCGGAATTCTTCCAAAGGATTGTTTGTTGTTTTCATATTAGTTCGTTTTTTGTTATTGTCATTTCGATTTTATTCAGGATGTCAAACAGATGCCCTATTTCTTCTTTAGTCAATCTGGAAAAGGTGTTGACTGTTCTAGCGAGGTCATTGATGGCTTCCGAATGGTCCGCTATCAGTTGGAGTTCTTCTTTTTTCGATGGTATAATCACTTCGAATGTTTTGCCGAATATCATCAGGTAACAGTATTCGGCAGGTTTCAAGGCCTTGCCTTTTTTGTCCTTCAAGGTCTCAGCCCTTTTTTGAATTTTTGAGAGTTCATCTTCACTGAAACTTATCCCAAGCCTAATGTTTCTGTTCCGACCTCTTTTTTTCGCATCAACGGCATGAAATTTTCTTATTCGTCTTGAGGTCTTCTTGAATTGGCTTGGTTGATAAGACTTGATAATCATTCCCAATTTTTCTACGATACCGTAAAGCATGGTATCATTGTCTTCTGTAAACCCCAAGAAAATGGAACGTTCCTGAATCTGGCTGAGATTGTTGGCTTCATTCGAGAGTAACCTCAGAACGTTGGCATACGTTGGGTCATACTTGCGTATTGTTTTACCGAGAACAATTCGATAGCAGAGTTCAGACACTTTCATGCTCATTTCATTGGCTATGGCTGTAATATCTGCCTTCTCTTTCTCATTCACGCTGATGTTGATTTCGTGATCTCTTATCGGCATAGGTGAAGGCTTTCGCGACTTCATATACCCTAGTTTCTTTGATGTTTTCTTGTTATCCTTCATTTTCCTATAGTTTAAGTTGAACAATGATTAGAGTCATCTACCCCAACCCTTACTCTTCGCTTCTTCTTCGAGTTCTTCCTTTGATTTTTTCCTTTTTCCAGTTGAATTGCCACCAGCGGAAATGTTGATATTTCCGCTATCACCCATAGATATGATAACAGAGAATGCGTTTGCGGCTATCGACAAGCATGTTGTCATCAAGGCATGTTCATTTCCTGCCTGGACGACAGGCTTCCAGTCGGAAGGGAGAGACAGGGATAAGCCACAGGCTTTGGCAAATCGACAGGCTTCTTGAATTTCACCGAGAAAAAGGTGTGCTGCTGTTATCCTCACTTTCTCGTTGGTTTTTGGGGCCAATTTATGAGCCATTGTCTTAGCCTTGTCAAATAGTTCGTTTCTTTCGAGAGGCTGAATGATTTCCATATTCAACTTCAGGCCCTTGTCTAAACTCGACTTGACCATTTTTCCTTGACTATTCTGATAGTAAAGATACCATTTCTTTTCGAACTTCAGTTCATAACCTTTCTTTGCCAGGAGATTGGCAAGGTCGGCCATCGTTCTGCAACGGGCAGCACAACTCTCCACCTCGGCTCGGATTTTTTCCAACCGCTGTCGCCGTTCCTCTGCCGCTTGCTGTCTCCTCTTTTTTTCTTCATATTGTTCATTATTCCTCGCTATCTGTTGAAGAATGGCATTCCCCGTCACTATTTTTCCTTTGATGTCATTGTTCCAGTCTTGAGACGTTTCCATTACTTGATCCTCACTTTTGGCCAGATACTCGTGATACTTGGCCTCTCGTATCCTCATACCCTCCGCAAAGTGAAGGTTATTCTTCCTGCTGGCCAAATACGCCGCTTTCGCTGCTTTTTTTCCAATATGACCAGTGTTGAGGCGAGAGCCATCAAACTTTGTGGTTAATATGAGCATGTGGTAATGGCGGCAGTCTGTATTTCGGTGCGTGGTCAACACCCATGGAACGTTGTCGAGGTCGACACCTTGTCGTTTGAGTTCGCTCAGAAAATCACCAATGTACTTCTTCTCTTTTCCTGGTTTTTCAAATATGATTTTCGTATCTTCAGGGGAATGTGACAGGATAACAGTAATACCCTTCACTTCGTATTTCGGAGAAGAAAGTGATTCCAAGAGTGCCAATTGGGTCTCGAAATCCATCCGATTGTGTAGGACATTCGACCTAATGATCTCGCCACCTTTCTCAGGTTCGTCAACGGCTCTCGCGTAAGCGAAAGAGTCGGCAATGGAACGGGTCTGTGAGGCTTTGGCTATCATATTATAATAGGTGAATGGATGAAAGGATTAGGATGGGGTTTCAGGGGGTCTCCCCCTGACAAGAACTCGTTATTACAGTTGCCCATCTTGGGAGGTGGGCGTAACTGTAATAATCGAGACATCTTGCTTCTGACTTCTGCAAGATACCCTCTGCAACAACTATTTTTGGTAGTTGTTGGTCTCTCAATGCCAAGGTTGTAAACTGTAAAAAATAATGATGACATAATCAAGCAATTTCATAATAGAAAACAAACCGCTAACAAAATTAAAGAGGGAAAATTAAAGAGGCTCGAATTCTTATCAAGAAATCGCTTAAAGATATTTAACCTTCAGATGCTGAAGGTGTTGCAAAGGTAACAATTACTTTTCTAACGACCAAATATTATGGGCAGTTTTTTACTGATAAAAATGTTAAAAATCTTGAGTGCATTTTTCTCATTTTTTAGGAGTATTACAGTTAGAAATTATAACTGTAATAGTGTACTTTTCAACAATGGATTGAAAAGCAGTTCAATATGGTTTTATGATAGACAATTCATTTGGGGGATAGTCAGTCAAGTCATCCGTTCGCATTGTGAGGTGGCATCATTGAAAATTTTTCATTTTATGACGTAATCAATTACTTTTTTTACGATTTATTGATGGTTTCTCCTTATTATTATGTAAATTTGTGGCCTTAAGTCATTATACAATGGAAGAGAATAAGGATTTGAATCGCATCAAGGTAATGCTGGCGGAGAAAAAGCGGACCAACAAATGGTTGGCGGAACAACTCGGTGTCAACCCTGCCACAGTGAGCAAGTGGTGTACCAATTCTTCACAGCCTTCCTTGGATATGTTGGGCAAGATAGCAGAAGCATTAAAAGTGGATTATACAGAACTTGTAAGAATCAAGCGCAACTATGGCGAAGAAGAATAGCAGCAAGTATGATTCCGGGGTCAACATCATGGGCAGTGTGCCTAACTACAACGTGATGCTTGACTACATCAGCGACACTTATGGGATTACAGAAGGGAGCACCGGTGCCTTTGAGTTCAGGACGGAGAAATCCCTTCGTCGATTCATCGCAGCCATTGAGTCATGCATTCTCAAATTCAACAGTGATAGCCATAAAAAGATGTTCTTTGATGCATTGGCCAACAAGGAATTCTCCATACAGGAAAGACTGCTTGTCCTCTTCTGGCAGTTGACCTATTCCAACCGTCTCTTTTCACGAATCACGTCAGAGGTGTTTATGAAGGCGGTTTATGCCGGAAGAATCACCATCACAGCGGAAGAGATCACCAGTTTCCTCCGTTACATCAAGGAGACCGAGAAGGGAGAGTTGGACTGGAGTGAAGATACCATCAAGATTTCAGGAAGCAAGTACCTCACCATCATGAAGAAGTTGGGGCTTGCGGATGGAGCCATCAAGAAAACCATCATCCACCCGGTAATCACCAACAACCTGTTTGTTTACTTCATCCGCTTCATCCAAGCGGTGGCAGGTGACAAGACCCTTCACAATCCATACGTCATTTTCTCATTCAGCGAAGAACAAAACATCATCAGCCGATTGAAGAAAATCGAGAATATCCCATATTGGGATGTGGCCCAGATAGGAACAGAAATAACGATAGATTTGAAATAGCATGACATCTACATACATCCAAGAGCACAACCGCCTGTTCAGCGACCTCACCGCAGCGTTGGAGCGCGACTTCAACCATCTGTCCTCTGATGCGAATGGGGGTACAAGCATTTTGTTCGTCTATCCACCCATTGACGAGGAGAAGTACATAGAGGAGGCGAAACGCAGATATACTGATGGGTATGAGTTTATCGACCTTCGCCAACTGTTTGTTGAATTCATCGATTCAAAGGGACTCGACAAGTTCCGCCGTCAGTTCAAGAATATGGGCACCGAAGTGTTTGTCAGTCAGAACTATACAGATGGAACGTTCTACAGTTTTCTTATGAAACGAATTGTGGAATCAGCAGCAAAAGGAGTTTCACCTATCTTGATACATACAGGTGTTATCTACAAAATGGGGTTTACCAATCAAAACATCATAGAAAACTCTGATGTGATGAAATTCAAGAAACCTTTGGTGTTTTTCTATCCGGCAGTTCAAAGAAATGATACCATTTATTTCCTCGACCAACAGCCAGCATCCAAGTATCGCTGTATTGTAATCATATAACCTAAGCAACATTCACGATTATGACAAAAATCAAAGATATACTATCCATACGCCTTGAGGATGACATCAAGAGTGTGATAGACCTCAACCAACAGGATGACCAGAGCATCATCGATGAACTGAATGGTTTCATCCTGACGGAAAGTTTGGCGAAGCACTTGGCAGACTTCTGCGACTTTTTCTCTTCCAATACCGCACAGCCCGGCTTGTGGCTGAGTGGCTTCTATGGTTCAGGCAAGTCTTACTTCTCCAAAATGATAGGCTTCCTGTTGAAGAATCCGACCATTATGGGAACGTCAATACGTGAGCGTTTCCAAAGCAAACTCATAGGTCTGCCCAATTCCAGTCTGCTTCGAAACAGCATTGACGAACTGGGACGCACCAAAAACCACGTTGTCTTGTTCGATGCAGCCAAGACCACTGGCAATCATGGCATCAGTTACATGATGATGGGCGCATTCCTCAAGTCTTTGGGGCTTAACGATGACTGGGTGGGCATCATTGAGTATAATCTGCTCATGAGCGACCGCTATCAGTTGTTCTGTGACAAGGTGCAGCAGAAGTTTGGTGAGTCATGGCAGAAACGTCGCAAGAATATAGACGAGGTGTATGACACCTTGGAGGACACTATGCTCGATGGCTTTTGCTCGGAGAAGGCTTACGACGAGATGTGCGAGGCTGCCAAATTACGCATCCAGGACTATGATGCCGCCAAATTGCAAGATGACCTTGGCCGATATATAGAAAAGAATCCGGACATCCGTATTGTCTTTATGATTGATGAGGTGAGCGAGGCCATTGCCCAGCAAAAGGTCAATATCCTTGACCTGGAGGGTATGGCTGAGGCTATGGCTGCTTTAGGCCGCAAGATTTGGACGATAGCCATCGCCCAGTTGCAACTCGACGATGTGATTACGGGCACAAATGTCAACCGCAGTTTGCTGACAAAGATCATCGACCGTTTCAAGAAGCGCATCCCGATTGCCGCGGAGGAAGTGGACATGATTATCCGCAAGCGATTGCTTGCCAAGACTTCAGATGGCAATGACCTTTTGCAGAACTATTACAAGAAAAACAGCGGTCAGATTTCCGATATCACCAACATCATCGGAACGGGTCTTAATAAGACTACTGACGCAAAGACATACGCAGACTACTTCCCGTTCTATGAACATCAGTTCAAGATGCTGCAATACTTCCTTTTCGGCACCCAGAAGTTGGTCAAGACGCAAGTGGGCACGCGTGGCATGCTGATTTCTGCCTTTGATGTGCTGAAGAAGGAGGCCCTCTCCGACAGGGACATCCACACTCATGTCAATGCCTCTCAACTATGCCGTCAGGCGGAAGAGGCGGTGGCCGAGGCATTGCGGAAACGGTATGATCAGGCTGATGAGCATCTCCGAGAGTTGAATTTCCAATTTGTCAAGGGGCACGACATGCTACAGACCATTCATTTCCTGACTAATTCGGGAGCCAAGACCACAGCCGAGAACATCAGCCGTGCTTACGTCAACTGTCCGGACGACTATTTCACGGTGCTTGAAGAGGTCAAGAAAGCATGCAAGAAATTGGCTGACGATGAGATTCTCATCCTTACTGGTGACGAGTATCGAATCACCAGCGAGACACAGCAGCGCATCTTTGACATGATGAACAACTACAGCGGTGTGGCGTTATACCGCATCAAGGGCGAGATTACCAAGCAGGTGAAACAGATGGGCCTCGTTCGCGGGGCGCAGAACATCACCGTAGATTCCGTCAATGTGGGTTTCTGTGTTCAGTCAGACAGTGGTGAGACGTTTTCTACAGGAGGCGACCAGGGGATGAAGGTGGTGTTCCACGATATTCTCAGTGTCAAGCCATCCTTCAATGAGTATGTTGACCACATCAAGGAAGAGACCCAGTCGCAGAAAAATGTCATCAGCGTCATTCCCTCTTCCGACTATGCTTCAGAGATTCAATCCATAGTTGACAATATCCTGCGCATCAACTATATCAAGGAGGTGCCCAATCTCACACAGGAAGAAAAAAAGGTTGTTGAGGAGATAGCAAGTTCTCTGGAAAGCAAGACTGCACAATTGGAACAGGCCATAGCCAAGTCATACGCCAACGGCGTGCTTGTCTATCTCTACAACACCAGTATCATGACGGCGCAGAATGCTGCCGCTCTCATCAAGGAGGCCGAACTGAAGATGTATGGCAACATCTACACCAAACGCCTGGGCGGCACACTGAAAGACAGCGTGGCACTCCAACTCCTGAAAGCGGCTCCCAACCAACTCCAGAATGCCATCGGTCATTTACCCGACTTCCTGTTCTTCGACACCAGCGGACAGTTCATCGGCGACCAACTGCCTGTCATTACTGAGATCATGGCACAGACAGCCTCTTACAAGAATGGTGCCGACTTGGAGCGTGACCTCTCTGCCGCTCCTACTGGTTATAGTTTCGGTACCATCTTCTCCACCTTGGCAGCATTGTTCCGTGCCAGCAAGGTCATCATCAAGTTCAACAACAAGGAATACCATTCTTGGCAGCAGGATGGTGCCAAGGAACCCTTCGCCAATTCCCGCAATTTCCAACGGGCGAGTTTCAAGGCTATCACTAAGAGCCTATCCTACAATGAGAGACGGGATATTGTCGATACCTTGAAGGACTGCCGTTACAAGGAACGGACCGGAAACAACATCAGTTACAACATGAATGACTTTGAACTGGTGGCAGCCATCCAGTCGCTTGCTGTTACAGAGATCCATAAGGTCAACGACCGGATTTGCAACGATCCTGAACTGGAACGTATCTTCCGTCGTTCCCTTGCTGCAAAGGACGTGTTGCGTCAGTATTCAGCAACAGTCACGGAGTACAATTATTTCAATACTGCACGGACTTTCCTTCAGGACCATGAGAATGAGGAGTTCTGCAAGGCAGTAGATAAGATTGAGGCGGACATCCAATTCATCGACATCAACATGCGTGAGATTGAGTATCAGAAGGAGTACTTCCTTGACGTGAAGAATGAACTGGAGTTCGTCGGTACGCCAATGCAGACTTTCGACCAGATGCATGAAGCCTATCTGCAGATGCTCGACAGCGACCCTGTACACAACTACGCACAAATGAAGAAGAAGTATCAGGACGTGAAGGACCTGTACTTCCAAAACATGGAGCATCATGCGGAACAGATGGTCAACGGCTATGGCGACCTCCACAACCGTGTGGAAGCAGTCAAGGCTGAAGCCGACAAATATCCCAAGGAGTGGAACACAAGACTCTATACTAAACTCAAGGAGAAAGAGGAGGTCTGCAAGAAATACATTATCTCCACCATCAAACTGAAGGATTATGAGATACGCTGCTCCAACTGCCACCTCCAACTTCGTGACATCGCGAGTGCCATCAACCTATTGCCGCAACTGTTTGTCGATGTGGATGTGATGGAAACGGAAATCTGCACGACATACCCGACTCCAAAACCCGAACCAAAACCAAAACCTGATCCAGGTGACCCCAATCCAAATCCAGAGCCAGAGCCAGAACCCAAGCCAAAGCCAACGGAGAGGAAACTGCGCAGTCAATTGCCCACAGGACAACTCAGTGTGGCTCAGTACAAGCAATGGCTGAGGCAGCAGTTGGCCATGGTCAATCAATTTGATAAAAACGACATCCTTAAATTCGACGAATAATGAAACTCATCAACCACGTACTCGACATACGCCGCCTTATTCAACAGGCGTTCGACAACCGCTTCTCTCGCTTGGGACTTCGTGCCAAGGAGCCTGTACCCGTGGAGCAATTGGCGGAGGACCAGCAGCAGCGTCGCCGCCAACTGGATAATATCATGCAAAGCCATCTGAGTGAGTTGGGTGACTATGCCCAGGCACGACAGGCTGCCATCAATGAGTGTGTCTTCACGCTCTTCAACCGCATCGCTGCCATCAAGGTGATGGAGGCCAAGGAACTCTTTCCTGAAATCATCACCCGTCGTAAGGAGAATGCCGGACGTTCGTTCGAGCATAATGCCTGGTTGGAAGACCACCCGGAGGAGCGCAGTGCCGAGCGAGAGGGATTGAAGCATTTCCTTACCGACCAGTTCAACCACCTTGGAGAGCACATCCCCCTCTATCGCAAGGACTATCCATACGCGCTGATGCCTACTGCCGACGAATTGAATGAAATCATCGAGCAGTTCAATGCTGTGGAAAACGACCCCGACTGTGGTGAGGACGTATGGCGTGGCGACGACATCTTAGGATGGCTCTACGAGAATTTCAACGCCGTGGAGAAAGAGTCGTTGAAACAAAGCGGAGAAAAGACGGAATACAACAAGGTGTCGCTTCAGAGTCAGGTTTATACCCCTCAATGGGTGGTGAAGTTCTTGGTGGACAATACGCTTGGCAAGGCATATCTGGAGATGTTCCCCGACAGTACCATCAAAGAGAAATACCAGATTGCCAATGCGCCTGAGCGTCAGATGCGCCATCCCAAAGATCTGCTGCAGATGCGGTTCCTTGACCCCGCTTGTGGCTCGGGCAATTTCCTGATTTATGCCTTCTCACTGTTCTACGACTTGTATGTTGACCAGATGGAAAACTATGGTCGGGAATATAGCCGTCGTGAAATCCCGAAGATGATTGTGGAGAACAATCTCTTTGGTGTCGATTTGGACGAGCGGGCGGCACAGATATCGCAGATAGCCCTCTTCATCAAGGCGCGTGTGCTGGGCGGTCACCGCAGTCATTGGCCAAGATATACCAATGTGGTGAGTACACACTTCTTCCTTGATGACTACGAGAAGGTAAAGGACACGTTTGATACCATCGATAACTTGGATGTTTCGAAGCGCAACATTATGCGTATGATATGGGATGACCTGAGGAATGCGTATAAGTTTGGCTCTTTGGTGCGTGTAGATGAGACGTTGGACAAAATCCTACCTAATGACTCTACCCATAATCTTTTTGCTCAACAGGAGATGGAGGATATGTTCTCTTTCAAACAGCAATTCATGGGTCAACTGCGACAGAAAGTGAACGAGTTGGGCGAAATTGGCAGCAATCCATACACCTTGGCAAAGACCAATGATGCCATTTCTTTCTTGGAAATCATTGCTCATAAATATGACGTGGTGGTGGCTAATCCGCCTTATACCGACAGCGGTGATTTCGGTAAAGAACTAAAAGCCTTTGTGGAAGAGAATTATCGCAAACCACTGAAATTCAACATCAACCTCTATGCTTGCTTTATCAAACGATGCTGCGAACTAGCAGGGGATGATGGAAAAGTAGGAATGGTGAATCCTCCGACGTTTATGTATATTAAGACGTTTGAAGACCTACGGAAATACATGCTTACAGAAACTCATATCAGTCTGTTTGTTGAATGGGGTTATCTTGGTATGTTCTCTTCTTTTGCACGTGTGGATAGTGCTATGTTTGTTTTGGATAAGGATAAGCGGAAAGAAGATTCAACATTTATTAAACTGAACGACCTTTATGAGATGAAGCGTAAGGATGTGTTGTTTATAGCTTACAACGATTTGCTTAACGGCCATCCGAACGATCGTGTTTACACTCTTCCTCAGTCAAAGTTAAAAGGCATTAAGTCTTATCCTTTCATTTATTGGATTTCGGATGAGTTTAGGGAGAAATTTGGAGGAAAAACAGTAGATGACTACATTGACGTGGTTAAAGGACTGACAACTTCGGATAATAATAGATTCCTACGTTTTTGGTGGGAAATACCTGCAGATAGAGTTTCATGTGACTATAGAAGAGACCATAAAAAATGGGTTCGCTATGTAAAAGGTGGTCCATATAATAAATGGTATGGTAATATGTGGACACTTCTCAACTGGGAAAATGATGGAGAGGAAATTAAAAATTTTGTTGATGAGAACGGGAAACAGCGTTCGCGCCCACAAAATATTTCCTACTATTTTAGAGAAGGAGTCACGTACTCCGCAGCAGGATCAAAAGGTGCGACCTTTAGATATCTGCCATTTAATTATGTTATAGACGCTGGCGGTCCTGGTATTTACTCAAACACATATAAAAACGTTTGGTATCAGTTAGGGTTCTTCAATACAAAACTTGTTTTTTATATTTGTGATTGTCTTAATCCTACAGTGAATATTAATCAAGGGGATTTGTGGCGCGTGCCTTTTGCTTTGCCAGATTTAGGGAGGGAACATCTTGTCGAAACTTTATCGAGGCAAAATGTGAATGTAAAAAAGTCTTTGTGCTCATATTCTTTAATTGAAGAAAATTACAGCAAATCACCTATCACACCTGCTGGCGATACAAATTCTTCTATATTTATATATTATTGCAGGGGAAATGCTCTCCTCACCCAAATCCTCCTCAACGAGTCCATAATCAACAAGTTAATCTTCGAGGTATATGAATTAAATGACCATGACAAACAAATGGTGCTTGATAAGGAAGGCATTCCTGTAGGTGATCTTCCTGTGAGCCGTGAAGCAAAGATGGCCTACCGTCAATGGCTAACCGAGGAGAGTGAGTTTGCACCAAGCGACGAAGTATTGGCACATCTCGATGCCCTTGAGGAGCGCGATGACATACCTCAAATTACCGACTTCGACACCCTCTATCAGAACAACAACGAGCGGGAGGAATTCTGCATCAAGCGCAAGGTGAATCCTGTGGAAGCGTGGTATCAGTTTAGCAAGGCAGGTATACTGCCACCCCAGCGCACCCAGACCTTGGCTTTCGAACTGATCACTGATGTAACTCGCACGGTTTTGGCGAAGGATGATGACGGCATCATTCCCCTTGGCGACAAGATGGGTGAAGAGCGTCTTGCCATCCGTATCGAGAGGGAGATGATAGAACGTGGCTACACGGCTGCGCAGTTCGCCCAAGTATGCCACCTGTTGGGCTGTCCTTTGGAGAAATACTTGCAAGAGCGGTTCTTCCAACAACTGAGCGACCATCTCAACCTCTTCATGTATCTTCCCAAGACACCATTCATCTGGCACCTCACCTCTGGCCCACATCACGCCATAGAATTGTTTATCAGCATCTACAAATGGAGCCGCGATGCCCTCTTCCGCGTGCGCAGCATCTATGCCGCCAACCGAGAGACAGCCCTCCGCGACCGCCTCAACTCCATCGACACCAATAACACCGAAGGGCGCTTGGAAGCCACCGAACTGCGTGCCATGCTGACAGAGTTGCAGGAGTTCTGCCAAAAAGTCGATGATCTCCTCGCCAGCGGCTACGACCCGAAACTCGACGACGGTGTCGGCAAGAATATTGCCCCCTTGCAGAAGCGCAAGATGCTCAGTTACGAGGTTCTCAATGCCGGTCAACTGAAGAAATATCTCAATGCCGATTGGTAATTTTTTTATTATCGCGATACTAATACATATAAAATATGAAAATCAATAATATCCTAATCAATAATTTCAGAGGATTTAATAATAGATTCTTTGAATTTGATCCAAAGATGAATGTTGTCCTCGGTGATAACACGACGGGTAAGACAACTTTACTTCATGCCATACAAATAGCACTTGGAGCATTTCTTCAAGAAATGACTTTTTTACCTGGAGGTGCTGGTTATAGTCGTAATTTTCGCCCAACGGATCAAGTTAAGGTGTATAGCGATTCCAATAAGAGTTTCATACCGATTGCAGAAAAACCAAGTGTGGAGGTAAATACAGAATGTGTGATTGGTAAGTTTTATACATCTACTCAGTCGGTAGAAATGTCAACAAGAGCAGTATGGTGGAAAAGAACGAGCAACAAAAATTCAAAAGCGAATGCTTACCAATTGATGTATTTTGTTGAAGAAATGGAGACAATGAGAAGAAATGCAGATAGACAGGGTCTTAATTCCCTTTTTCCTCTATTTTTATCTTTTGGTGGTACACGCCTTGATAAAAATTACCGTGGGGTAAAAAAGACCAAACAAAGGGCTACACGCGAAGCAAAGGCTTACAAATTTGCTCTTGAAGAGCAGGTGGATTTCAAGGGTGCCTTTGATTGGATATATAGATATGATAAAAATTTTGATAAAGGACGTGAGTTCGAAGGAACAGATGTTGCCTTTTTAAATGCTCTCTTTGAGGCTATTCCTGCCTTGCGACATATTGATATAGATAGGAAAAACAATGAGTTTAATGCTCAAATTCAGATGGCCAAGGATAACGAACCTTATTGGCTTACCTATGACATGATGAGTGACGGTTTTAAGGCAATGATTAATATTGTTGCAGAGATAGCTCATAGATGCATTGAATTGAATGGCTTTTTAGGTGTTGATGCAGTAAAGAAGACTCCTGGTATTATTATGATTGATGAAGTAGACTTGTATTTGCATCCGCATTGGCAGCAGCACATTCTTGCAGATTTGCAAAATGCTTTTCCTGAAATGCAGTTTGTTGTCACAACTCATTCTCCATTTATTGTACAGAGTGTGGATAGCAAAAACGTTATCACACTGGATGGAGTCAAAATGCCAATTTCTCCAAGTAATCGTGGTATTGAAGAAATTGCTGCTGCAGAAATGGGAATGAAAGGGCAACAGCGTAGTGAGAAATATAGAAAGAAATTTGAACTGGCAACCAAATATTTCGAACTTGTGAGACAAGGAAAAGAAGGTCAAGTAGAGACAATCCAAGTCAAAGCAGAACTTGACAAACTTGAAAAAGAGGCAGGATTATTAGATGACCCTGCTTACGAAGCCTATTTACATCTAAATCGAAGCAACTTATGAGACCTGTGAGAAAAAAGGATGTTGGGGAGGCTATCAATCTGTTCGATGATGTGGCTGACATTCCTACCAAAATGCATATAGTACAAGATGAGTATAAACCATATAGTGATGCAAGAAAGGTCTTGCTTGCTAATTTGGGCAATTATTGCTCATATTGTGAAATATATGTCCAAAATGGAGCATTACTTCAAACGGAGCATGTACAACCCAAAGTGTTGTATAATCATTTGCAATTTAAATGGTCGAATTTTCTTTTAGGATGTGCTACATGCAATGGCCCAGGGAATAAGGGTTCACAGAAAGTTGTTTTAGGAAATGTTCATTTGCCCCATTTGAACAATACCTTTTTAAGTTTAGAATACAAAGAGGCTGGCGTGGTTATTGTTAATCCCAATTTATCAGGAATATCAAAAAAGCGTGCAGAAGAGTTAATCAGGCTTATTGGTTTAGACAAACCAAGTTCGGAAACAGATCTCAGATGTGATATGAGACGTAGAATGTGGAATATGGCCCAAGAATATCTTGTAAAATATAAGGCTGGAGAATACAAACTCGATGCAATGATAAAAGACATAAAAGGACGGAGTTGTTGGTCAATTTGGTATACTGTATTCAAAGGGTATGATGAGGTGAGAAAAGCATTGCTGGAGTTCCCTGGAACAGCAAAAGATTGCTTTGATGATACTAATCATTATGAACCCATAGAACGTAATCCAGGCAAAGCAGATCCTGTGTAAAAATTTGGTTATGATAGGAATTTGGTTCAAAGAAGACATCAAGCGCATATTGGCAGAGCACCGCTACGTGGTGGTGACAGATGCCAATGGTGATGGTGAGTATCTGTTGAAATATCTCCCGGATGAGGTGAAGCAATTGCCCATCACGGGTGAGTATAGCGAGATAGAGGCTAAGTATCTTGCAGAATCGCAATATGCGAACCGTCCTGTAGTGTTCTATGCTAAGAAGAAGGCAAAGCAATTGTCTTTCTTGCAAGAGTATGTGCAGACAAGCGGACTCATCGTGCTCGATGACATGGAGACATACGTCAAACAAAAACTGTTTGCCGCTACAGGGAAGAACACCCATTTGAGCAAGGAAAAACTGCTGTTGGCTGCAAGGCTCAGCGAAGGCAAGAACATCAAATGGTGGCAGTCGGTGGCCGATGGCGTTACAGAACCATTGAAACTCGAAGATTGGCTGCTCAACTTCCTCCATGCACCAGCATCCACACGGCAGCAGATGGATGATACGGTATGGAACGTGTTCCGGAGCGAGGTGTATCGGTTGATAGACAGACCTCAGACTGAACAACCAGCCGAGACCATGGCACAGGAAGTGGTGAACGTCATCCTGCAAAGGTTGGCGGACAACACGATAGACGGTCTGTTGCTGGATGTCTATTACCAATGGGCAGACAGCACGGAAAAGGTGGAGACGCTACGAAAGTATGTGGAAAACTACACCCTTCCTGCCGATACAAATCCGCTAAAGGTTCATCCCAATCATCCTTTCGCATCGCTTGACCAGCAAGTGACGAGAATGCTCAGCGAGGCGATGAAATTCCACCGAGATACTTATGACATAGTCGCTTTCATCAAGCAACGGACAAAAAGCAAAAAGGCGAAAGCATTCAAGCCCGGGTGGTTGGAGAGCATGCTACTTCTCAGCACGTTTGCAGTAAAGGGACTGAACCGCATCAATAGTTACGAGGAAATGGCGACGTACTACACGCAGAACTTTGCCAAACTCGACACTGCGATGCGCAAGATTTTTGTCGCATGGCTGAACGACCAAGAGACGCTGCGACCCTTGCAGGAGCACTACACCATTTTGAACAATGAGTTGTTGACGCGCTGGTACGGTCTGAATGGCAATTACGTCCCCACACAAAAAGACATCGT
>Ga0247610_10002606_pt1 | contig 20552 bp, 20 predicted proteins | sample 174DNAGHGhighgp2_FD_193483 | JGI IMG/M metagenome (GOLD analysis project Ga0247610, IMG submission 193483) | Sheep rumen microbial communities from Palmerston North, Manawatu-Wanganui, New Zealand - 1742 DNA GHGhigh gp2 | ecosystem: Host-associated > Mammals > Digestive system > Stomach > Rumen...
CAGGATCATACCTGACACCACCGGCAAGTTCATAATAATACTCAGAATAGTAATGAAGGTCATGATTACCCAACAGCAAAACGACTTTTTCAGGGTTCTGCTGCTTGAAGGCTATGATGGATTTGAAATTCTTTAGTGCTTCACGATTCGTAATGCCCTCCATTTCATAAGGATCAGTGTAATCACCAAGGAAAACAATTTTCTCGTAGTCACCAGATTTCAGGGCCGACTTCCAAAAAGTACGGCCATGAACATCTGGAATAATCAGTATTTTCTTATTCATTATCTTATACAAACAATTCAACCTAAGTGCCTAAGAAGAAATCTTGACTTGCTGCTTTTGCGCATCTTGTCTAGACCACGTTCACGAATCTGACGGACACGTTCACGAGTAAGTCCCATATCATAGCCAATATCATCGAGTGCCCTTTCTTGACAACCTATGCCAAAGCTTTGGATAACAATGGTTCTTTCCCTATCATTGAGGACGGTACACAACACTTGCATCAGGTCACTACACATGGAGTCATGGTCAACCTTTCGGTCAGTGGCATACTCTGAGGAGGATGACATCATATCTGCTACTGTTGTCCCTTCATCTTCAGAAATGGGAGCATCTATACTGGCAACATGAGCTTCGCCTTGAATGGCCTTTTCAATCTTGTCAATCTCTAAAGAAATAATATCACTCAGTTCCTCAGCAGACGGGTAACGTTGCTGTTTCTGGATAAATTCATTCGTGGCATTCTTGATCTTGTTGCTGATGGCAATCTGACTCTGGGGCCTGCGCACCATATTGCTGTACTCTGCGATGGCCTGAAGGATGCTTTGACGAATCCACCAGATAGCATAGGAGATAAATTTGAAGCCACGTGTTTCGTCAAACTTATCTGCAGCTGTGATAAGTCCAATATTTCCTTCACTGATTAAATCAGTAAGAGAAACACCTTGGTTCTGATATTGTTTAGCAACAGATACCACAAAGCGTAAATTGGCTTTGACGAGTTTGTCTTTGGCCATTTTGCCTTTCTTGCCTCCCGCATGAATGGCTTGGGCAAGTAATACTTCTTCTTCAGTTGACACCAGAGGGACACGACTAATCTCGGTAAGATATTTGTCGAGTGACTGCTCAGAACGAGGGGTAATGCTTTTGTTAATCTTCAGTTGTCTCATATTTCTACTATCTTATTCTTTTTGGGTCGCAAAATTACTATAATATAAACACACATGCCTCCATTATATACGTATAGCGATAAGGATTGGGAGAAAAGCGAGAATTAACTCGCAAGTTTCCTCCTTAAGTCCCTTATTCTTGATTCAAATCCTTTACAATGAACAGAATCTGGTAATCTCAAATAATAATAGTCATAATGATGCATAAATTCATGAAGAAGTGTGTTGATGAAGGTTCTGATGTCACATGGAACCATATAGTGACGATTGTTCCAAAGGGTAATTCCTTCTTTAACTCCTTGATATAATCCCATACATGTGAATCCAAATTTGGGGTCGTATGTCGTATTAAAGACAAATATTGGGCAACGTGGAATTCCATATTTGTCACAAAGGTAGTTCAAAAGTTCTTGCGCAGCTTTTTTCCTTGGTTCAACTTTACTCCCACTATGAAGGAGATTCTGGTACTCCTCATGTGAGAAGTCTGAGTAATCGACAGTTTGATACTTGTTACTTTTCTTAATGTTTCTGATACTTGCCATATTGATGTTACTTTTAATTTGATGGCAAAGATAATTAATAGTATTTGTATTACCTGTTTTGTTATATGTATAACAGAAATGTAAATAATTGAAGAATATATGTTATACCTATAACTCCAGACCAGATACATATTTTTTGTCTTATCTTTGCCACAGAAATCCGAGGACTCACCAAGGATAGTAATTAAAAAGAATATAAACATGAGTGTAAAGAGTACGACAATCGTGGTGAACAAGCCAAAGGCTACAGTGAAGAATCTCCAGTTCGTTAAGAAACTGGATAATTTAATTGATGATACACAGAAAGCAGAGGAGAATGATGAGGTGATAGAGGGAAATCGTCGTTCTTCCTATGACTTAGTGATGATTCGATCCCAATACATTGACCGTTACGACTGGTATGACACCATTTTTGAGAAAAATGGGAAATATGGCACAAAGGATGCGACTGGTAAGGTACTCTTGCCCGCGAAGTATGACGGTATAGGTGAACTTTGTCACAAAATCTACTGCGGAAACATTCCTCGGGTTGCTAAACTGAACGGAAAGGCAGGACTGGTAAAGCCAGATGGTAGTGGCGAGGCACTGACTCCTTTTGTCTACGACTCCATCTCATACATGCTCATAGAACCATATTACACTGTTAAGAAAGATGGTAAACTTGGGATTATAGGCAAGGATGGACATGTAATTGCCCCTTGTATGCTTGATGAAATAACGCATGCAAACGGACGATGTCTTGTGATTAGGTCAGGTAACAAGTACGGCCTTCTTGACAGAACATGTAATGACCTCTATATTGCTCCTCAATATGACAAGGTTGAATTTGTTGATATGGAGCAGCCCTGCACTGTCACAAAAGACGATGTGGAAGGTGTCATCAACGAGTATGGTGACTTTATGACATGTGAGGAAGCCCTCGACTATGAGGGTTATCTCGTTGGTGAGTACAATCCAGATACATTTTTTAAAGACTGAGATATGATAAGAGGCAAGAAAATAAGAAAGCCACTACGCAAACTTAAAATACAGGAAAAGGCAGAGATGGAACAGGAACTGACTCCTGACTTTATTGATGAGAATGAAGAACTAACCATGTTGTCAGCAGTGGATCTCATTGTAACCCTTGCTGAGGATTCGGAGCTGAGTTCTTTATTCTTTGAGAAGGCAGATCGCTTTATTACTTTCCTTTCAGAACGTCAGGGCATCACGAAGATACAGGCTGTGCTACTGGCTCTTTTCGCGGAGTCGAGTGCCTCAGGCAATAAGTCCGACTTCGCGGATGTCGCTCGATACCTTGATTGTAACAGCGTACAGGTGCTACAGTATAAAGGAGAGGTGGATGACTTGGTAAGGAAAGGTATGCTTCGCATGATAAGAAACAACATGAACGGGAGTTATGACTACGCCGTGACTCAATCATTTCTGGAAAGCCTCGCTAAGAATGAGCCGTTCCAGCGTAAATCATACAAGAATGCCTCTGGAATTCAGTTCTTCCAGCATTTTTATGATATCACCCATCTGCGCCATGAGGATGAACTCTCTTCAGAACTGATGTTTGAAGAGATAGAACGGCTGATGGATGAAAATCCGGATCTTTCATATGTAAAGGCTCTACGTAATATTGGCATGTCGGCAGAAAGCGAGGCTGTAGTTACTCACATGTGTCGTCATCTGGTATTATGCGGAACAGTTAATATCCCTATGAGTCATCTTGTCTTCTTGTTTGATGCACAGCATCAGAAGTATAATTTTGACAGAGCCATGTCTGAAGGAAGACACTTTCTGGTAAGGGAAGGTTGGGTAGAAAACGCTTTTTCTGAAGGTTTCAAAGATAAAGACGAATATCAATTGACAGCCAAGGCACGGGAAACACTCCTTCAAGAGTTTGACATCAAGCAGCCAGAAAACAAGGGTTGTGACGTGGTGCGGAGCGATAGTATTGTAGCCAAAGAACTGTTCTTTAATGACGAGGTCATGCACCAACTTGAAGGGCTGGCCGAGTTGCTTGATGATGTGCATTATATGAGTATATGTAACCGTCTGAAAGAAAAAGGACGGCGTCAGGGCTTTGCCTGTCTGTTCTATGGCGAACCTGGCACAGGAAAGACTGAGAGTGTGCTCCAGATGGCTAAAAAGACTGGCCGTGATATCATGCAGGTGAATATCTCGCAGGTGAAGAGTATGTGGGTAGGCGAGAGCGAGAAGAATATCAAAGCTATTTTTGACCGCTATCGTGCTGTTGCTAAGAATTCCAAGAAAGCTCCTATCCTTCTTTTCAATGAGGCAGATGCTGTCATCGGTAAACGAAAGGAGGGTGCTGAGCGTTCTGTTGACAAGATGGAGAACTCCATCCAGAACATCATTCTACAAGAGATGGAAACGCTGGACGGTATTATGATCGCAACGACAAACTTGGTACAGAACATGGATGATGCCTTTGAGCGACGCTTCCTCTACAAGGTGAAATTTGAGAAACCCGAATTGGCTCAGCGCACCAAAATATGGCAGTCTATGCTACCGGAACTCTCTGAAAAGACCGCTGAGAAACTGGCCTCTGCCTATGATTTTAGTGGAGGACAGATTGAGAATATTACCCGTAAGTGTGATATAGAGAGCATTCTTTATGGGAATGATTATGTGACCGATGAGAAAATTGAGCAATACTGTCGCGAAGAGAAGATTGTGAAGAAGGGTGGAGCACGTATAGGTTTTATATAAAAGGAGCAAAATGATTACATATAGAAAAGTTAGAGAAGATGATTTGGAACTCAACTCCAAAATAGAGGATCTGAACATAAAGGTATTCCCTTCAACAGAGACTACCTCAGACTTACATTTCTTGGAGAATTATTACAAGGGAGCATCCGTAGACTTCATCGCCATCGAGGATGATGACAAGTTTATGGGATACACTTATATGATAAATTTCTTCCAGGGCTCTTTCATCTATTATCTGGCCATAGAACCTGAGTATCAGGGTAAAGGTTATGGAACTGCCCTGCTGAATCATCTGCGGGAGATTCAAGGCAATCGCCCCATAGCTCTGACCATCTTTACACCTCACCCAGACAATGATGACTATGAGGAATGTCTCAGAAGAAAGTGGTTTTATGTCAGAAACGGCTATGTAGATCAGAAGATACCCTATCCAAGCGAAGAGGCCCATCGCTATGACATCTATATGAATGGGGACGGCATCAGTTACATCGAGCTGATGGCCATGCTAAACAAAGTTGATATGTTCTTCAACGTACTAATCTGTATAGGAAGGCATCATTTGGGAGATCCTGCATAAGAATAAAGTGTTAAAATCAAAACTTTTTCCGAACTACGCAAAAAGATTTCGTTCTTTATTTGTAACTTTGCAGCCGAATTTGAAGAATCCTATATGGACATGAGACTGTTTACACATACACAACCATCGTTCGTTCAGAGCTTTCGACGCTTTGAACGGAGTAGTCATGTGCAGCAGTTTTGCACACCGACAAGTGGTATAGGATTCCCACGGCATCAAATGTATAGTCATTTCCGACCGACAGCATAAAGCTGATAGTGAGAGGAGAAAGAGGTCGATAGTTGGTAATCCGTACCGAATAGGAGAAGGATTTCCAACTATTTTTCATTCATCATTAAACGACAATACAACGATGCCTGCAAATAAGAATGCCTTGATAAGGTACAAAACGATAGACAACTGTTTAAGAAACAGATATAGAAGATGGACGCTTGATGACCTCGTAGATGCATGCTCGGATGCACTTTACGACATGGAGGGCATCACCAAGGGCGTATGTGCCAGGACGGTACAGATGGATATACAGATCATGAGGTCTGACAAACTGGGGTATAATGCCCCTATAGAGGTGTACGACAGGATCTACTACAGGTATGCCGACCCTTATTACTCCATTACAGAGATGCCTTTGACTATAGATGATTGTAAACTCATCAAAAAGGCCATCACGCTGATTGACAACAATAATAATGGTGGCAATAAAGAGACGGCAAGGGTACTAAAGAAAGTTCAGAACAGGCTGTTGTCTATACTGAACTTCGTATAAACAGAAAGCTTCTTTTCAAGAAAAGCTCTTGGAAAGAAGCCTTTTTGTCTGGATAGCGAGACTCGAACTCACTCCACAAACTCCCAAAGATTGCATGCTACCATTAAACACCATATCCAGAAAAAACATGTGACTCGTGAGAGATTCGAACTCCCGACATCGACATTCGGATTGTCGCGCTCTTATCCCGCTGAGCTAACGAGCCGTTGGAGCTTCAAGCAGGGTTCGAACCTGCGACCTGCTCATTACAAGGGAGCTGCACTACCACTGTGCTATTGAAGCTTGATGTAGTCGGTACGAGGATCGAACTCGTGTGGACAGATTGAAAATCTGTAATCCTGACCTGTTAGATGAACCGACCATCTTGGGAGTTTGACAGGATTCGAACCTGCGTAAACAAGAGCCACAACCTTGCGCCTAAACCTCTCGGCCACAAACTCCATATAACATGCTCCAGATAGATTCGAACCACCACCTCCAGAACCGAAATCTGGTATGCTACCATTACACCATGAAGCACTTTTGTTGCCCCAGAAGGAGTCGAACCTTCGCTAACAGAGCCAAAACCTGTTGTACTGCCGTTATACCATAGGGCTGTCTTCTGTGGAGCCTCGTGGAGTTGAACCACGTTCTCAGGATTTTCAGTCCTGCGCATACACCAAGTCTGCCAAAGCTCCTTACTTTGTTGCCCCAGATGGATTCGAACCACCACCTCCAGATCCAGAATCTGACGTGCTAACCATTACACCATGGAGCAATTATTGTGATGAGGGAGGGACTCGAACCCACGACCGGCTGCTTCGTAGACAGCTGCTCTAATCCAACTGAGCTACCTCACCATTTGCGGAAGCAAGAGGATTCGAACCTCTGGAACCTTTCGGTTCAACACGTTAGCAGTGTGCCGCTTTCGACCACTCAGCCATACTTCCTTCATGATTTCGTGTGCAAAGGTACAACAGCCAAATGAAGTCTTTTTTCGTAACAAAGAAAAAAGTTCATTTCAAAGGAAAAAAACAGTTTTTTGTTACAAAGGCCTTATTCCTACCTTCCTCCTAACAACGACCTTGCTACAAATCAGCATAATTGCTGTAGTACTGGCCGTAAGGACTGCCCTGCAGGAGTCATCTAGTCATCAGGCAGAAGAATAACACCATTCACGCCGTCCACAGAACCCGTGCCGAAATACATGGCTCAAATTGGAAAAGCAGTGTTTCAGAAACCAAAGACTTAGATTCGAATCCAGAAGTAAGAAATGTGAAGAGAAAAGGGGAAAAACATGTTCAATAAATATTTTGTGTTCATTTTTTGTGAACAAAGAGCATTTTCTGAACAAAAAGTTTGGAGATATGAGAAATGTTCACTAAATTTGCAGCGTTCAAAATGAATGAACACGGACAAAATAGTGAACAAGCAAGATGATAGAAGAGGAAATTATCAATGATGTCGTTTACAATCTGAAGCGATTGACGAGTTTGGAAAACATTGATTTCAAAACGGTCGAACAATCTCGTAGGTACGACTACGACCTGACTATCAACGGTGTAACATTTGCCTGCGATGTGAGGACGCAAGTGAACAAGGCAAATTGCAACCTTGTTGTGCAGCAGTTGAGTAAACTGAAGGAACAAACGGATAAGCCACTGATGGTGGTTGCAAGCCATTTCTCGCCGGAAGCGTTTGACAGTCTGCCCCAAGAGGGGATTAGTGTGGTTGAAAGTAGCGGCAATTGTAAGATTGTAGCCAGTCCGTTGTTTATCAATATCAGCGGGCAAAAGAGTATGCAGATGAAAGAAGCCAAAGGCAAGGCTTTCAATGAAGCTGGGCTGAAGTTGATTTTCTATTTTCTGCTTGATGACAGCAATATCAACAAACCCTACCGCCAGATTAATGAGGAAACGGGATTGTCGTTGGGCACCATCAAAAACGTGGTTGAGGAACTGGCAAACGGTCAATACGTGATTACAACATCGAAAGGGCGTTTCCTGAAAAACAAAAAAGAACTGCTCGACATTTGGCAGACCTACTATAACCAGACCCTGAAGCCGAAACTGATGGTAAAGGAAATGGAGTTTGTGGATGCAGAGTGCCGGAGAGACTGGGAAAAGATCGCCCTGCCTGATGGTGCGTGCTGGGGCGGTGAAGGAGGAGCCTATATTACAGATCACTATCTGATTCCAGAACAGTTCGACATCTATACAGAAGTGCCGAGTGTCAAACTGATGATGACGAAGAAGATGCGATTCGAAGAAAATGGCAGTATCAGAGTCTATCAGAAGTTCTGGAAAAGCTACGAGAATGAGAAGGTGGCCCCGAAGATTTTAATATATGCCGACCTGATGGGAAGTGGTAACAGCCGTTGTATTGAGGCTGCACAAAGACTGATTGAAAATGGAATATAAAATATCGAAGGAAGAACTGGGCAACGACTGGCTGTATAGCACACTCATTGCCTTGGATAAATGCATGGCTGCACATGGTCTGCCACTTTACGTGGTAGGAGCCAGAGCCAGGGATGTAGCCATGAAACTGATGAAGGGCGATGAGCCTAAACGACGCACGGAAGACCTGGACGTGGCCATTGCCATTGAGAACTGGCAGGCTTTCGACGATATATGCCAAACGTTGCAGGAGAATCATTTCAAACGGTATGGCACCACGCAGAAATTCTTCTATAAGGGAAAAAACGGAGACATAGACTTTGAGGTAGATATTGTGCCTTTTGGCGGAGTCGCCGTTGACGAGAAGATTGGCTGGCCACCAGAAGGAAACCCAGTTATGTCGGTGAAATGTTTCCAAGACGTGATGAAAGAGGCGGTCACAGTGGTCGTTGATGACATAGTGAGAGTAAAGATGGCTCCCCTTTGCGGACAGTTCCTAATCAAGTTGGACACATGGAACGACCGTCATGCTACAACAGACAAGGACGCAGAGGATATGCTTTTCATCCTGAAGAACTATCTCGACATCCAACTGCTTTATCAGGAGGATAGTGTGCCGCCTGATGTTGTGACCATAGAGGACGAAAGTACGGATACTATTATCTGGGGAGCACAGTGGTTGGCATTTGACATCAGTAAGCTACTTTCTACGGAGCATCTCCAGTTCTATGCCACCCTTATAGCTGAGGAAATGGAGAAGGAAGAAAAGAGTGAACTCGTTTACCACTTCATGAAGTATTATGGCAATAAGGATGTAGACGACATCAGCAGTTACTACGATTCTTGTAGAACTATCTGGAGCGAGTTTGGCAAGATATTTACTAACGAACTGAAAGAGAGGAACGAGAAATGAAAGCAGAGACTTTTTCAATAGGTAGCAGACACTACGATAACGAGGATAGGCTTGCCGTCCAAGAATTGAGTGAATCAGGCATTGTCGCCGTACTTGCTGATGGTATGGGCGGTTTAAGTCTCGGTGATATGGCTGCGGATGTGGTGACAAAATCGATTGCAGACTACATCAAAAGCAATTATAAGGGTACAGACGATCAAAAAGTCCTGCATGAAGCTCTCGATTATGCCGATAAGAAATTGAGGAATGTCAGTATGACTAATAAAAGCAATATGGGGGCTGCTGTCGCTGTTGTAATAGTGCATGACCATCATCTGTATTGTACTTGGCAGGGGAATGTCAGAGTATATGTCCAGCACGATAACAAATTGAGTCTGATTACGGAAGATCATATAGCTAATATCGGGTATGGAAGGACAGCATTGACCAGATGCATCAAAGGGGCAGGATTGCGTGACGATATACCATTCGTCAGTCATGAATTGATCAATGATGATGCAGTTATCCTCTGTACGGATGGACTGTATAGCGTGACTGAGAGCGATATGGCAAGTTCTTCTGTTGACGAGATAAAGGCACGAATAGTGTCTCCAGAAGATGATGCGTCGCTCATAAAGATTTCATCATTATAGTTATCCCCTACAGTCCAAGACATCTGATTTGAATTTCTGTGCAAGAAGAAACGAGAGGCTGGCTTTGCCTTTCGTTTCTTTACAGAGGATTTAGATGCAGGCGAGCCTATCGGCGTGACTTCGGCTTCTTCTTTCTTCGTTCCAAGTACGCCGCCAACTCATTGATGGCCCAGATGGCTGACATGACAAAGATCGGCATAAAGGCCATCGCCCATAGGAACGTCATGGTGTCGTTCAGGTGGTACTTGCCTGTGTAATAGGCAAGTACTGGAAAGACGACCAGGGCCACCTTGTCGGCCAGATGATAGGCAATAGGGAACCATTCCATGCGCGAGGTCAAGCGGATGAGGTGCTCCTCGGCTTTGGCCTCGATATACTCGCTGACAGTCTCGCCACCCTTCATCATTGCCATGCAAACCTGAGACTTCTGCCATTTCTCGAGGTCTTTCTTCGTCAGTTCTTCGACATAGCGGCTCATGAGTTTCGAGTCGTGCATATTCTCAGCCACTTGCCGCAGGATGCATTCCGCATACAGGTTCATCTCTTCCAATGGCGCGACGTCCATGTCCTGGTTGACGAGCTTGTTGCTGTTGTTCCTCATCGCATCGAGCGGAATACTGCCCAGAAGTGTCTGCTGGTCTATGAGCATTTCAATGGCTTCGTGGGTTGATTTCACAAGGAACTTACCTTTCATCACGGCCTTTACACCGCGTTCATATTCCTTTTGGTCATAGAGCGCAGTGTGCTTCTGCCCTCTATGAAAAAGAACATTCAGCTTGTTAATAACTTGCATGATAGTATGCGGCTTCTCCTGCTTTCGGGGGCTGTCGTGCCGTCCCCCAGTCTCACTGTTGCCTCCCCGCATCTGACTATCGCCAGAGGGAAGCATGCTTCGATAATCTTTAGACATAAATTTAACTTATCTTTTTCGTCCTCTATTATTCTGTTGTCTGATAAACCCGTTCTTCTTCCACCAATACCATTCCTCGTCCTTCTTCTTCGGTAGGTCGTTATTGCTCTGACCGCCTCCAAGGGACGGCTGAGTTTCCGGCAGGGCAAGGTTCGCAACGACATCAAGCATAGCTTCGACTGCTTCACCCGCACGTTCGGCACTACATTCAAACTGATCAAGCAGTTCCATTGCAGCTTTCTTTAGGCTGTCTTCGTCGAATGATGAACCGGCATTCTCTCCCATGTCGATGGCCTTAGCCACGATGCCTTCTGGCAGGATGTCCTCCCTGTCAAGCGGGCTAAACTCCGTCCTGAACGGACTCTTCACAAAGCGCTTGATGGCATTCAGCGCAAGCCAGATGGCTGTCCGACGGTCACTCTCGGCCTCCGTGGACTTATGGGGAGCAGGCTCTTGCGTCGGCTGTGCAGTGACTGTTGGAGTCACAGTGTGATTCGGCTTCGGTTTAGACATAGGCTGTTCATTGACAGTCTTTTTATCCTTGGTCTCATCCTCAATCCTTGTTACCCGTGGATGTTCCTCAATATTCCGCGGCTCAGATTCAATAATCACAGGGTGCATCTTCTGCCAGGTGTCAGGCAGTTTTGACACTGTGATGTCGCGCCCATGCCCGAACCCTTTGGCCGAAGCCTTGTACATCACCGTACTGGAGTAGTTCCCGTCGAGGTCGTACAGCCTCTCGCCGACGGAGTACCCACGGCAAACGCCCCTCGAATCGTATGTCGGCTCCACCTCGAAGCCGTTCCTGCGCATCCCGGCGAAGTATGTCTCGATATCCCACGCATCCATCCCCTTCAGCACCTTCATTGCAGCATCGTGAATCCGCTCCATCCGATGGTTCGTCCGCTCCTCGGCCTTCGTCCAGCCGTATTTCTCGGCAATGATGTTCGCAGCCATTTTCGCCCGCTCCTTGCACTTGTGTGTGTCCTGCATCTCGCCGTCTATTGTCAGGCGGTTGGCCACAATGTGTACATGGGGCTTGCCCGTGTCAAAGTGTACAGTGGCTACATACTGACTTTTGGCCAGCATAGTGTGCCTGCCGCTCACCTTCACCTTGGGCTGTCCCGTCCTCTTGTCGATGACTGGCCTGCCGTCTTTGTCCTTCACCGCCTCCCGTTTGTAGTCGGTAACGTCCAGCACCTGAACACAGTCCTTACAGAATCTGTCCCACTGCGCCATCGTCCAGTTCCGGCAGACCTCCGGCGACGGACACAACTCGATGCGCCAGAACGGTTCATCAACCTTATGCCTAGATGTAGCCAGCAGCAGCTGCATGTCCATCAGTACGGCCACTGGCGAGTATGGCTTACCCGTCATCGGGTTCAACTCGATGTTGTTGGAGGCGAGAAAGACGGGTTTGTCCTCCTTCCTCGCCTTCTCCTTGTCGAGCACATAGTTGATAGCGTTGGCGGCATGCGCCCCGTCTATCGTTGACATCTTGATTACCATACGCTAATCTCCCATGTTTAACACCTTGTCCCTCATCCTGTCGAAGAACTCTAGGGCAGTGATTAGATGCTCGCGCCACCAATCATACGACCTCCCGTTGATGACGAGTTTCATACGCTGCTCAGCGGAAAGGTGGGCAACCTCCTCAATCATGGCATTGAACATAAACAACACGTCGGCACGCTCCTTCTTCAGGTCACGAAGCAGTTCCACCTCTTCAGGAGAGAACGCTGCACGGGGATGCTTTCCGCTTAGGATCGTCGTACAATACTGCGAAAGATTCTGTCCGCATTTTTCCGCGTTCCCGCGAAGTTCATCCAGCAGTCGTTTCGTCACTTTCAGGTGCAGCATCTCTGTGGCAGTCCACTTGCGGATGCGCAGTCCTGTACGATTCTCACGTAGCACCTTGTCGATCAGGTCCACGCGATGGGCATCCAGCTTGTAACTGCCAAACAACGTGTACCGCTGTCGGCTGATGGGCTGGTCAACCTGTTCGATGCTGCCACTACTCCGATAGACGACAAAGTGCATCTGGCATTTCCTGTCAGTCTCATCCACCCACAGGTCACTGACTGTCACGGGTTCCCATGAGAACTTGGTGTGCCACTTGTCATCCTTCTGTGAAAAGTACCGCTTCTTCGACTTTATGAAGAAGCCCTTCTCAGGCCTCGCCTTCTCTATGAGTTGCGAGCCTTGGAATATCATCGTTACGTTTCTGTCTATTACCATTAGTATACTTTTATAAAAGGTGTGAGCCAGCGAACGCCTCCCCAATGAGAGCCTGCGAGCATTGCCAGTCCGGTTCGGCTGCCAAAAGAGCTTTAGCGATTTTGGTAGCACGAAACTCCAACTGGCATATCTTAAGGCAAGTTTCGGTTTCTACCGGCATTGTCTGTACGACAAGAGTGTCCCAGACCGTTGGGAACGTTCTGTTTGCCAGGCTGTAATTACAGGATGTCATCGATGTTCCTCTGCTGATTAATGACTGCACCGTGCTTCTGCTCGTAGCGGGCGATACCGTCCTTCAGATACTTCTCCACGACGTCACGAATTGAGAAACCTTCCTTGTGTGCGATGGCCTTCACCTTGTCCACGATCTCTATGCCACAGATGAACGTGAAATGCATCCAGTCTCGCTTGCTGGCGTCGGCCTCTTGGGGCATCTTCTGCTCCTGAGGTCTCGCCTGCTGCTTCTGGGATTTCGGCTGTTGGGTGATGCTCTTGACACTGCTTTCGAGATCATTGAAATCACCAAGGGGAAACGTCTGCTCACTCATATCCGTTACAGTTTAATATGTTCGACAATAGCGTTAAAGGCGTGTTCAACCGCAGCCTTCTGGTACTTGTCAAGTGCTGAAACGGTTGAATAACGCTTGATGACTACACTCTGCTTGATCCTCGGTGTGACCCTGCCGATCCTGCCAAGAATTTTTACCGTTTCCTCGCGCTGCTTCATCTCGTCGGCACGGTTCTCGGTCGTGTTGATTCGGTTGGGCAGGAATACAAGTTGGATGTCCTTCACGCGCTTGATGACCTTGATGAAGATACCAGTGGCATCGATGGTGTCGAAGTCGTAGGAGATAGGCACCACGGCGAGGTCTGCTGCCTTGTACAGCAGGTCGAGGTTGGCGGCATTGAGGGTTCCCGGCATGTCGAAGAGAACAACACCGTCGAACTCCATCGCCTCCTTGATGGAGGACTGCAGGCTCTGGCGGTCTGTCGTATCAACAGTACTCACTTCCCATGGGATAACCGCATCCGGGTTGGCAGCCAGTTCCCTCTCCCTGTGACGGGACAAGGATGCCTGAATGTCTGCATCCAGGACCTTCACGGAATAACCATTCTCACACAGATACTGCGCAAAGAGCGCACAACAGGAGGTCTTTCCTACGCCTCCCTTAATGTTGGTGAATAATATAATTCTTCTCATAATTTTACTCTGTTTATTAAATACATTGTGTACATTTTTGCCATTATAGACCTTGTGTACTCTGTATATCGCGAATACAGTTTATCCATTATCGCCATTGTAGACTCTTTATACACTGGTTCCGTTGAATACTCTGTATACATTGTCTTCATTGCAGACAACATACACATTGCAGACACTGTAACCGTTGTATATACTGTAGCCAGTGTAAACGCTGTATACACATACACTGTGGCCATCGTAGCAACCGGATACACTGTGGCCATTGTAGCCATTGTCTTCAGTGCATACAACTTATACACCCAATACATTGTACACTCAGTCCTGTCAGACATGTTACCAGTCACGCTTGTTGGGTTTACGACGATGGGACGAAAGGATGGCATCATTCTCTTCCTCGGTGGTCAGGGGTACGGCATTCTTGCGCTTCACCTCCAGCCACTTGTCGAGTTCGTCATTGAACAAGACCCAACGCTTGCCGGGCTTCGATCCTGGCACCTCGCCCTTCTGCAACTTCATGTAGAGGGTGTTCAGGGGCATACGGAGATAGTCAGCCGCTTCCTCCACGTTCATCGTGCGACGCACACGTTCCAACTTCTGCTTGGTTTGGCCTTTCTGAAGGTCAAGCAGTGCCACCTTCATGCCGATGACTTCATCCCGAAGCTCGGCAACGACCTGAGGAAGGTCGTTGAATGTCAATTCGACGTTCTTCATATGATACAATGAGACCTTTGTGTCTCGTCGGCAAAGGAACTGCATTATCATTGCGTTATGAAGTTTATGATGCACAATGTACAGATAATAATGGTATAATGTGGATGGGGCTGGTTTTCCATGGTCGCCTCTGGTTATGGATGGTTGTTTATTGCAGTGGGAGGGACGGGTATGGTAATAGTCTGGTTCACTTATAGGCATAGAAAATCGCCGTACAGATCCAGCAATGAATCTGTACGGCGAGATGGAATCGGTATTGTAAAGTTGGTTAGACTGCCTGTTTCATTTCCATATTCCTAAAATGGAAAGCTATTGAATGTGGTTCAGGCTTGTCAATCTTGATAAGGTCATCGGGCTTTTCCTCCAGCAGGTTTTGTGACAGGTAGCTGTCCGTACAGGGTGAACCGTCGCGCTTGACACACAGGTCTGGGAACAGGGCCTTCACGAAACGGCCACAAGTCTCGCTCTTATAACCGTTCTCCATGCCCATGCGCTTGGCGATGTTCCATGTCAGATGGCGCACATCACGGCTGGTCACCTTGTCTTTCCACTTGCAGAGCCTGGGCTTGGGCTGATAGGTACTGCTGCTTATCCAACCCTCATATTCAAGCCATACGGCAAGAATGTCCTGTTCGTCCAGCAGAGGGCCGAGCGAGTAGTAGATATACTCCTGCATGATTTCCTTTCGGTCTTGGGCGAACTTCTCCCTTCTTTTCTGCTGTTCTCCTGCGCTGAGATTCATGAGCTCGACTATTTTCTTATTCGTTTCTTCTGACTGAGCCGGAGTTGGGGCAGGGACATCAGGGGATGCTGGATCTAGTCTGGTTGAGGATGCAGATTCCTGACTGGATGAAATAGCAGGTTCATCCGTTCTTGGGTCAGGGACCTGTAGGCTTTCCGCCTGTTCCTCATGGACTGGCTGCGTTATGCTTACATTGTCAGGAACTGGCGGGGCAGAATCTGCTTGCGCATCTATCAGTTGTGCAGGAGCGGCCTGCACAATATCGGCCTGGTCCAGAACAGGAGCGTCTTTCTTCTTGCCAAAGAGACAACTGCTGAACTCTGACAAGACGAAGAAATAGACCATAATCATAAGTTCGAGCAGGATGAACGACAAGGCAAGAAGTACGCCGTATGGAATAAGCGTGCTTCTTGCGTAGAGATACGACGCAGCCATGAATGACACGACCAAGGCCACGGCACTGATGGCTGCGAAGAATGCCGCAGGCAGAACGGTCGAAGTTGAAATGCTAACTTTTCTGTACATATTACTGGATTATAATTGATGTCCTGAAATTTGCGGGCAAAGGTAATCAAAAACAACAAATAACCATGCCTTTGAAAATTATTCTTCAAAATTTAACACAAACGAGACGATTTTTCACTCATCCGACAGCCATTTTTGCGGTTTTCGCCGATTTTAGGGTGATTTTGTCAACGGACTCGCGCTTGCTGGAGTCGGCCATGGCGGCGTAAATCTGGGTCGTGGCGACGTTCTTGTGGCCGAGGATATGCTGGACAGTATAGACGCTGGTGCCAGCCTCAACCTGTAGCGAACCGAAGGTATGTCTGGAGCAATGGTAGCTCAGATGCTTGGTGATGCCAGCCTCCTTCATCCAGTTCTTCAAAGGGGCCTGAGTGAGGCTGTCATTGAAGCCGACAAAGACCTTGTCTGTCGGTTTGCGGTTCTCATCGCCATCATTAAAGCCTATCAGTTCCAGAGCCTCGTTACTGATGGGATTGTTTACCAGTTCCTTCGTCTTCTGCATACGGAGGGTGATGTACATAGAACCATCGCCATACGGTTGGATCTTATCCCAAGTCAACTGCTTGATGTCGCTCTTGCGTAGTCCTGTGAGGCAAGAGAAGAGAAAGGCCTTCTTCAGCACAGGCGAAGAACAGGGTGTGTTGGCCAGATTGACGAGTTCTTGCCTTGATAGGTGCTCTTTCTCCGTGGGGATAGTGTCAATGCGCTCCAAGAAGCCGTTGGGATTCTCCTGAATCTTATGCTCGCGGTAGGCGGTGTGGAGTACGGCGCGGAAGGTTGACCAATAGCCTGCGATGCTATTGATGTGCAGGGTGTACTCTGTGTGTTTGAGCTGGTGGGCGGTCATCAGGTACTCCTTGAACTTGTTGCAGAGATCGACATTGATCTCGTCGAAGCGGCACTTGCCGTTGCAGAATTTCTCGAAGTGGAGATAGACATTCTCCCACTTCGTGTTCTTCTTGTAGGCCTTGTCCTTGAAGTAGTCGAGGAAGCTGCCCTTCATCTTCTCCTTGTCGAAGAAATCATAGCGCTCGTTGACGATGCTCTCGTAGCGACGGCAGCGCAGGGCCTCGGCCTTCTCGCGCATACGGTCGTTGTAGTCCTTCTCACGCTGCGACTTCGGCTTGGCATAGATGTAGATGCCAAGGCTTTCGTGGCGCATAACCTTCATAGTGCTCTCATCCCTGTAGCCAGGGTAGTAGTCCAAGTAAAAGGACAACTGCTCTCCGCCTTTTATCTTCCGTGTGCGGAGGGTCACGGTTTTACAAATGTTACTCATATACATTATTATATTTTAGTGAATATTCATCGGTGAAGCGTTTCTTCACATCGCAAAATTACCTCATTATTCCCCGATTATCAACCTTATTACGCATAATGCTTCAATAATGTCGATATAATGCTAGTTGGTGAGGACTTTGCCCATGAAAACACTGATTCGGATTACTCATAATCGGTAGTTTTACTTGATTGTTCACACAAGGGAGTAGCTGCCATATTGGACCAGTCTCTCTGCCATTATCCTGTCGAAGTCAGCTTTAGGTATTAAGTTCTTCACACCGACTTTGATCGTAGCGATGCTGTTCTTCTTGGCAATGATGCCGATATTGGCGGTACTCATCCCATATTTCTCAGCCGCTTCTCTCGCTGTGTAGTACCTGTCATCATTCACGATATCGGTGCGCCTCAACTGTTCAAAATGGTCTTTGGAATAATAAGTCTGGCCGAACTTACGTTTTGTCGGAATATGATGTCGATAGGCGTTGGAGCGGACAGACGCAGCACTCATGCCATAAAGTTCCTGAGTGTCCTTCATCGTCAACCACTCACTGACAGCCTCCACATCAGCCGACTTACCAAACAATGCGTCCATGTGTTTGCGGCTGTAGTAGTTCATTCCTGCAATTCGACAAACTGGTACTTGGTTCCGTTTCGCTGAGGTATAGAGCCACGACTTCTTAACTTTATAGATGCGCATGACTTCCTCGCCAGAAATGTAGTCGAGCACTTCGGATTCTTGTGCATTACTTTCCACATTCTTGGCATTTGCCTTTCTTTTCTTCGTTGTTGGCACAGATGCTTTCTTGGGCCTGTTCGTCGGCAAAACCCTGTGATACGGATTCCCTGTCAGCATCTTCTCAATATCAGCCTTTCGTATAAACGCCATACGACTGCTGATTCTCGATGCTGCCAGTTTCCCCTCGTTCACCAGCTTATACACATATTGCCGCGAACACCCCATCAGTATCGCAGCCTTGGCAAACGTCAGGTACTCCTGACATTGCAGGTCAATCACTGGCTCCACGGCATTCATAAAATCCTGCTGCCGCTTCTTCCTGGCTTCCTTCGCCTTCGTCTGACACTCCTCGCAGCAAAACTTCTGCATTCCGCTCCTTGCTACGAACTCCTTCCCACAATACTTGCACTTTCTAATTGCTTTCATTTTCTTGTCACTTTTGATGGTTCAACGTACATTTTCTTTTTCCCTACCGTTGAGTCAACCTTCATGCACCATAGTCGCCAGATGTCAACTCTGTCCGCATCGTGACTCTTTCCGGATCCGTCCGCTCTGTTTTGTCACCCTTTGCACCCCGTCGTAACCCTTTGTCAACTGAGTCCGCAGAATGACGATTTTCAGGCCTCGTAAATTCCTCGCGGTAGAAATACGTTGCAAAAATATACTGAAATTCGGTTACTACCAAATTCCAGCCACCAAGTGTTAAAAATCAAAAGTTATTGAAAATGAGTGCTTTACAAATAGTTAGTATTAGATATTCCTGGTTATTTATACCCGTTTAGATACAATATGAGAAAGCATTATTAATGATAGATGTTACACTATTGGGGATGGTCACAGAAGCCAGGTTGTTACACTCTGCGAAAGCTAACTCTCCAATTGAAGTTACGCTAGTTGGTATGGTTACAGAGGATAAACTGTTGCAATGATAAAAAACAGAATCGCCAATAGAGATCACATCATTAGGAATTATGTAATCTTTGATTATGTCACCTTTATTGTCAATAAGCATAATAGTATAATTTTTTAGCCTTCCTATTAGTCCAATAATTTTGTTGCTACAAAATTCAGATAAATTTATTACAGGAACATTTACAACTAATTCATTATCACAACCAGAGAAAGCATACCTGTCGATGGAGGTCACGCTGTTAGGGATAGTTAAGGAGGTAAGTCCACTACAGTATCCGAAAGCCATCCAACCGATGGAGGTCACGCTGTTGGGAACAGTCACAGAGTTCAAACTTATGCAATTCGCAAAAGTATAAGCGTTGATGGATGTCATACTATTAGGAATCACTAAATCTTTTACTTCTACACCATTCAAATATAAATGATTAGCATTAGAAAGAGGATTTGAGTCTTGATTGGCAAATGTAATCATACACCATTTGGCTATATCAGATATATTCACAGAGGTCAGGCCACTGCATCCAGAGAATGCATATTCGCCAATAGATGTAACACTATTGGGGATGGTCACTGAGGTTAGACCGCTACATTTGTAAAATGCTTCCCTATCTATAGAAATCACTTTATCTGTCAAAGTAATCTTAGCTACAGAAGAGTTGTTGTTGAATAATTTTCTTACAATTTCACAATCAAATTTTACTTCTTTTATATTTGGACAATCTAAAAAGATACTATTTCCTATTGATGTAGGGTCACATAGGTAATTAACAAAGTTCAACCCAGTACAGCCTTGGAATGCATTATTACCAATAGATGTCACACTATTAGGAATAGTTACGGAGGTTAGGCTACTACAATAGCGAAAAGCATTTTCACCTATGGACGTCACGCTATTTGGGATTTCCATTGACGATAGGCCACTGCAACCCGAAAAAGCTTGACTATCTATGGTGATTACCCGATCTGTGATTATTACTTTCGTCAGTGATAACAAGCCACTAAATATCGGACGAATTTCTTCACAATCAAATGTTACTTCCCTTATGTTGTCACACCCATCAAACATGTTCTTATTTAAAAAACGAAGTGAGTTCTGCATTATAATTGACTCCAAGCTACTGCATCCAGAGAATGCATATTCGCCAATAGATGTAACACTATTGGGGATAGTTAGTGAAGTCAGACTGGTGCAGCCGGCAAAAGCTGAAGGCGAAATATAAGTTACGGTATTGGGGATATTGATACTTATCAAACCAGAACAATTTATGAAAGCCTTAGATCCTATGTAGGTTACACTTTCAGGAATAGTCAGTTCCTTAATTTCATTAAGATCTTCATCAATCAATATAAAAGGCGATTGTATATTCTGCAACAATTGATTCTGGCAGAAAGTAGGTAAATCAATGATTTTCACTTTCACAACGAGATTGGTACAATAATAAAAAGCTGTTTCACTGATATAATTGGTTCTTCATAGGAATGGCGTGATACCGGCATCGTGCAGGGCCAGCAGACGAAGTTTGAAGTAGCGGTCGTCTGTGAAGCCATAAGCCTCACGCTTCATCACCTTGATCTTGTTGTTGATTCCTTC
>Ga0247610_10002607_pt1 | contig 20552 bp, 22 predicted proteins | sample 174DNAGHGhighgp2_FD_193483 | JGI IMG/M metagenome (GOLD analysis project Ga0247610, IMG submission 193483) | Sheep rumen microbial communities from Palmerston North, Manawatu-Wanganui, New Zealand - 1742 DNA GHGhigh gp2 | ecosystem: Host-associated > Mammals > Digestive system > Stomach > Rumen...
TACACAGAATAAAGCACTTAATAAATGATGTGGGAAGAATCCTTTAACTTCTCTCATAAATCCATATAAATGGGATCCAACTAAAATTAACATAGGTAATAATATTAATAAACCATACCATTTATTCTTCTTCATGTAATATCCTATATATCCCATAGGTAAACATGCACATGTCCAGATAAACCAATATAAATAATATGTTTTAAATAAAGCAGTATGTTCAATTACATCTTGTAGTAAATATATAATTGGTTGACTTATTAAAAAGAATACAAAACATTTTAAAGCTGAATCTTTATTAGACTTTGAATTCATGATAATAAATATACCCATGAATACCCAAATCTCAAAACTTATAGCTATATCTCTAAAAGATGTATCTCTTGTTATTGGAAGCATTGCCATCAATCCTGCATATACTCCAATAAGTACAGCCAAGATAATTACTTTAGGCCATGTTAAATTAAATCCACCAAATAATTTTTTCATATAATCACCTTGTATCCATTCTAACAAAAATAAATAAAAATAAAAAGTGAATAACTAATATGTTATCCACATTTTTTATTAAGCTAACTTAATTGTATTAATTAAGTATTGGAAATCATCAGACTTAACAAATTCAGCTGTATCGAATTTACCAGCAAATTTAGATAAACCACTTGGTACAACTGTAATCTTGACAGCTGTAGTAAATCCATCTTTATCAGTTTTACCAAATAATTGAGCTTCATAGTTAGCTACACTTCCAATTTTACGATATACTTCATATCCTTCAAAACCATTGATGCTTAATTTAGAATAGTCAAAGTATTTTTCTTTATCGAAGTCTTTTTCTTCATGTTTAGCTACTGCTTTACTTGTTTCTAATTTAACATTGAATAATTGAACTTCCATAGAAGCACCAGATTCAGTATCTTCGAAAAGAGTTCTATATGTAGCATTTGCTTTAGTATCTTTTAATCCTACTTCTGAAGTAAATCCATATGTAATCTTAGCTTTTTTATTAGTAGCTTCAAGATTATAAGTATCTACTTTTTTAGTATAAGTACTAACATCAAACTTCTTAGCTACAGCTTTAGTTGTAGTTGTTGTTTGATCTTCTTTAACTTCCTTCTTTTCACATCCTGTTACTGCTAATACTCCAGCACCTAAAACTAAAGTTAATACAGCAATTACTAATTTCTTTTTCATAACATTTTCTCCTCCCTGTTATTTATAATACCACATATTTATTAATATAGATTATCTTATTTATGCAATTTTTAATTAATCTTTTACTTTAACACCTAACATACCAACCAAATAAACTGATTGATAACTATCTATTATTAATCCCTGTAATGAATAATTATCTATTAAAATACCTTCTATCTTACAAGTAGATATGTCTACATTTCTCAAAGGTGTTTTCATTATTTCTGATTTATTTAAATTAACATCATTAAATTCAATATTAGTTATAATTGTTTCCATAAAATACATTTCAGAAAAATCACTTTCATTAATTGATATTTTATTTAACTTAGCTTCAGCAAAGTTAATATACTTTGCATTACAATTAATAAACTCTACATCTTTTAAATTTGCACCAATGAAGGTTGTTCCAAACATTCTACAATTTATAAACTTAACTCTTGTAATCAAAGTACTATCAAACTTCTTATTTGATAAATCACAGTCTTCAAATATTACATCAATTAAATCAACATGATTTAATTTTATATTATTAAAGTTGATTCCTTTAAATATACAACTATCAAAAGATGTATCAATTATTTCTTCTTCAGTATCTATATTTTTATTAAATATCATATTATCAAAATTACATTCATTTATAGCTTCTGATAAATTATATTCTACTACATTAGATACTTTTGGTTCTAATAATTTCATTTAATCACGTCCAAGATTATTATAACATATAAAAAAAACGCATATGCGTTTTTTATGTATCTAATTCATATAAATATATTTTATTATTATCTTTATCATATATACTTAAACTAAAATTATATGAACTTCTTATATTTAATTCAGTATCATCATATTTGTTTTTTACTGAATCATGTCTATCTACAAATAAATAATAACCATTTTTAATATCTGGAACATCATATCTATCAAATGCTGTTTTACATCCATCATCATTACATTGAGGCATATTAACAATTTCTAAAATGTTATCTGTTAAAGGTAATTCTTTCCAATTATCTGATAAATCTTTATTACTTAAATCATCACATTCAATAATGGCAAAGTGATCCCCATCACCTAAGAAACCTCCATGTGTATCTTTCTCTTTAACTATCTTACATGTTTTATTTGTAACTTCAATCTTCTTACTTATGTTTTCTGTTTTATTACATCCTGTTAATAAAACTAAAATACATAAACCTAAAATTATTTTCTTCATATAATTACCTCTTAACTATTCCAATAGTTCCAGCAGTTATTTGAGGAGGATAAGACTCTAATACAATCCCTCCATATGAAATACTTAATTCCATATCTTTTACATATACTAAATCTATTTTTTTATCTGTATGTACTAATACTTTAGAATTCTTTTTAAAATAATAATTATCCGGAGTTAATACTTTAACAAGTATTGTTTCATTACCTTGATTTTCTAATACTACTCCAGTAAAAGTATATTTATTATCTTGATAATATTTTTGTACTTCATCATCTAAACTTAATTTTAAATCATAGTTTAAAGCTTTATTAGCCATCTTACTATCAGGACACATATCTTTAATTGAATTTGTATAATCTCCACCATCTTTGGGTGTTTCATTTTTTACTACTTTATCATCTTTAAATGTGAATTTATTAAACACTGAACTAGAAGCTCCTGATTCAATTTCACCTTTATCTAAATAATAACTTTCATCTAATACCCACATATATACATAGTAAGTATCATCTTTAACAGTTATACCAAATGAATCATATGTTACAAAGTAATGATAACCTTCTTTTTCATGATCAGGTGTTTGTTGTTCATCATCTTGATCAATTAAATAATTTATAGCTAAATCATATAAATAGTCATGATCTTTAACATATGTTTCTCCGTTTTTATCATCAACTGTAAATATTAATACAATACCTACAGCTAATATAATAAGAAATCCAATGATGCATATTAATTTATTTCTCATATTTACCTCTAAAACTTAATCTCTTTAGGTGCAGAGTCGAATGAATAGAAAGTAGCAGTTGCATTTATTAAATAAAATACAATTGAATTACCATCATTTTCATCATACATACTTCTTAATGTTGGATTTTTATCTAACATATCTTTCTTTGCTTCTACTCTATCATCTTCAACTAATTCAGCTGATATTCTTAACCATCTTCCATCTTTAAATGCACATATCTCAACTTTATTGTTAGCAACTATTTGTTTATAAACATTTTTAGATTTACCTGTTTGAATATATAACTTATCTTCAAATATTTCAGATGTACCAAATGGTCTAACTCTTGGTTGATCACCTTCAACTGTTGCTAAATAATAAACTCCACATTCTTTTAAAAAATCACATACTTCTTTCATACATATCATCTCCTAATAATATTATATAATATTTTATAAATTAAAAGTTATTATATAATAAAAAAAATAAAAATAGTAGATATTAATCTACTATTTCAAATTCAGTCCAGATGTAATAACTATCATGTGGTTCACCAGGGATACTTACTTTTTTAACTAACTTATATTTGCCTTTTTCTAATTCACCATGTTCACATGACCAACTTTGATTAAGCTCAAGTGGTTTATCCTTAGTAACTTCATATGCAATCATGTTAAAAGCACAGTTGTTACCAGTTGAGTTTTTCATAACTTCATAACTATCAGTTTTAGAATTATACTTTTCTAAAGTGAATGCTTCTCCATATGTATATCCCATATCTTCATCTTCTTCAATCACGATAGTTGCACCAGTTTTAGTTAATGTATCTTCTTTAATATACATAGTAATTAGATTACTTAAATCAAAGGAATCAACTTTAACACATGAACCAGCATTCTTTTTAACATAATCATTGATTACATCAAAGATTTGATCAGCATAGTCATATTTTCCTAAATCTAATATGTTATCAAAGTAAGAATCTCCACCTAAATTTTTAGCTATACCAGTTTCTTCATAGAATTCAATTGTATATGAATGTTCTTCTCCATATAACTGACAAATAATAGTTTCTTCTCTCATATTACCATGTTCATATTTATTCTTATATGCAAGTCTAACTATGACTAATAATATAAAACCAACTATACAGAACAAAACAATACCAATTATTATTTTTAATATTAGTTTAGTAGTCTTTTCTGTATTAGATACTTTATCAATAATAATATTATTAATATCATTATCTAATAATTCATCAATACTAACATTAAATAATTTAGATATTTGTTTTAATTGATCTGCAGTAGGTGATGTTTCACCTAACTCCCAATTACTTATTGTTTGTCTAGTTACGTCTAGTTGTTCTCCTAATTGTTCTTGTGAAAGCCCTTCCTTTTTTCTAAGCTTAATTAGCTTTTCTCCAAATTTCATATTTTTCTTCTCCTTTCACGATTAATTATAGTTTAGAGGAATTACCTACTCTACCAAATTTGTTTGGAAATTTGTCAAATATTTTTAACATTTATAATTTTTAACTAATTTAATCATTTTTAGATCCACATAAACTGCATATTTTTTCATCTTCTTTTAAAACAGCACCACAGTCTTTGCATAATCTTGTATCTGGTTTTAATTTCATCATCATATCCATCATACCCATACCTTGAGTAATAACTTCTTCTGATATTTTATTTTCTTCTATTTGTAAATCTCCTAATGCATATCTATACTTTTTAAATATTTCAGATTCTTCATCATTCATATATACTAAAGTATTTATATAAACTGTTTCCTCTTCAAATTTTAAATACACAGATGAACTTGGTGCATCATATGCAATCATTGAATTGTTGATTGGTAGTTCACTCCAAGCTCTTAAATTGTTTTCAATTATACCTTCTTTAATATCTTTAGATGTTTCTTCATCTACTTTATATACTTTTTTAGTTTCTTCTCCATGATGCCATTCGCGATTGTTAATGGTTAATTCATTTGTTTCAAATGATAACTCAGCCTGGTAGTATTGTCCCATCATACCACCTGCTGTAACTACTCCATATGAAAGCAAATCACCTAAATCTAATTTTCTTCTTTTTAATTCTTCTAAAGACACTCCAATTAAATTATCTTTAATTGAAAATACATGTTGATCTATATTTGAATGCGAAGTAACTTCTCTAACTGGTGATTCACCAGTTATAAAATTAAATCCACATTCACATAAGTCTTTTTCATCTCTTTTAGATCCACAGTCAGGACAAAACTTCATATATTTACCTTCTTTCTAAAAATATAAGATATTACCCATAAATAATAATTCACCAACTAATATTAATGCAGCTACTAATATACTTATTAATATTACATATAAAGGTTTCTTCTTATCTTTATATAATACAAATATAATAATAAATCCTATAATATCAACAATACTTTGAAATAAGTATTTATGATTAATTAATACGGATAAAAATGTTGATAACACTTCACTTATTAACAATCCTAAAGGCAATGATAAAGCTATATATCCTAATTTAGTATCTTTCTTAGCTTGATATGTAATAATTGCAAATATACCACATATAAAAGATGGTATTAACCACACAAGAGATTGAATTGCTGCATTACCTACACCTGTAAACCTAGGAAACTCTAATGGTATTAAAATATGAACAAAAAAGAATGCTGTATTCATAAATGCAAAATATAAAAATGTATTTATACCTGCTAACTTCCAATTATCTGATTGCATTAAAACAATCATACCTGTAAGTGCCCAAAAACCAAGTGAACCTGAAAATGATGAAAAAGTCCAAATATTATTATTTGGAAATAAATCTAATAAAGCACATAAAGCTCCAGTAAATATTCCAAATATTATTACTTTAATAAATGATTTTAAATCTTTCTTTAGAACCATTAATATCACCAATTTAATTATAGCAAAAAAAATGGATATAAATCCATTTTTACTTATTTAATACTCTCTTCTTATATTCAGTATTTATTTGTTTAAATATTTCTTCTTCATCATATTCAGTTTCTTTAATAAAACTATCTACTGCTTTTATAAAATCATGATTACATGTTTGTTCCGCAATACCTTTAACCATAGGTATACTCATAGTTAAATCAAATCTGTTTTTACCATTTACTTTATAATCATCTATACTAGAATTTTTTATACTTTTATATAATTTTTTTGTCTCTTTCATAGCTAAAGCATCTTCAACAGTATATTTTTTTACATTAGATACTTCATTTATTTTATAATATAAATCTTTTTCATATCTAAGTAATGTTGATGGATCATATACATATTTATCATCCTCTACCCATCCATGTCCTGCACTTTCTTTTCCAAATGTTACTTCTAAAGGTTTTATATCACCTCTAACTAAAATAACATCATCTAAACAATAGAACATATATGCACTTCTATCATAACATTTGTATGGAGGTGATGCAGGTCTTAAAAATCTAATATGCATTGATATAGGTAAACCAGATACAAAATGTTTACTTAATTTAGCATATAATTCTTCATCAAAAGGAACTATAGTTCCATCTACGAAACCTTTGTTAGTTAATTGTTCAACTTTTAACTTATATAACATCTTCTTTATACTATTCATATTACATCCCAACTCTTTTCATATGTTTATATACTTCTTTTTCTAATTCATCATATTTAATAGATTCTTTATATAAATCTATTTCTCTTTTTAACAAAGGTATTTTTTCAGTAGTATAAAATTCATCATGATCATTTATTGTATCTTCAATAAAAGGAATTATTAACATAGATGCTGAATCATCAACTTTATCTTTTCTTTCTGATTTAATAAATTCTATTATTTCATCTTTATTTCTAATTAATCTTACTTTAGGATTTTCCATCTTCCAATAATAATCTTTATCGTAACATAAACCACTGGAAGTATCATATATTAAATGACTTCCATCTTTTGTTATTCTTTCAACAAAACAATGTTCAAAGTCTTCTGGACTTTTAGCATGTAAACTATATCTTAAACTATCAACATCTGCATGAATTAAGTTAACATCTTCACCCATATTTATTAAAACTTCAGCAAGTAATCTTGCTCTATCATAACAATATCCATTACATATCTTATTTGATAATAAAATAATAGATGCAGGTATGCCACCATATTTAACTAATCTCATATTCTTAATTAAATCTTCATCATATAAAGCAATTAAATCATGTTCTAATCCATAGACTAACATATCTAATTCTCTTTCTTTATATAGCTTATTTATTTCTTCTTTAGTAACCATAGAAATAACCCTTTCAAATTGGTTATTATATTAACATAAATAAAAAAAGAAGTCTAATAAATAGACTTCTAATTACTTCTTCTTTTTTTTACTAACAATTAACATAAAAGATGCTGAAATTAATAGTATTCCACCAGAAAACATAAAAGCAGATTGTTTAGTTGCTAAATAAGCACAATAATTACATGCGATAATATATAAAATACTTTTGTTATTATTTCTAGTTTCATATTATCACCTACTTAAATTATAACAAAAAAACAGATTACTCTGTTTTTATTTTGCTCCATATTTATTCATGAATTTTTCAAAATTATCTTTATGATATGGGAAATCTTTTTCATCAACATTTGCATATAATTTATGAGATTTACCATCAATCGTATTAATTTGAATTCTCTTTGTTTTATTATTTAATAAAGCAAATTTCTTAATGATAATTTCTTTAATATCTTCTGCTGGAATAAATATATGATTTTCTTTTTCTAATGTCATCTTTGATGGACTAGATAAACTAATTAATCCACTTAAAGCACTTCCTTTTAAGTAAAACATTGAAATTCCTTTTTCATTGTCATCTATTAATAATCCATCATATGGATATTCCATACCTGCCTCCATACCACTTACATATTGTTTATCTTGGCAAGCTACAAAAAATGTATCTTCTTTTCCTAAAGCATCAATGCTTTTAAATAATTCTTTTACTTTTTCAATTGTATTAAATTCTTCCACTCTAAAATCACCTTTCTAATTATAACATTTACTATGCGTTTTACAAACAAAAAAAGCCAGTAAATAACTGACTTTTTTAATAGTACGTAAATATTATCTCTTACTGAATTGAGGAGCTCTACGTGCTTTTCTTAATCCATATTTCTTACGTTCTTTAATTCTTGGATCTCTTGTGATTAATCCTTCAGCTTTTAAAATTCTTCTATAAGAATTTTCAGAAGTTGGATCAGTATCTTTATCATATTCAAGTAAAGCTTTAGCAATTCCTAATCTGATTGCTCCAGTTTGTCCTGAATATCCGCCACCTCTAACTGTTACATCAATATCAAATGATTTTTCATTGTTTGTTGCAACAAGTGGTTGTTTTAAATCCATTACTAGAACTTCAAATGGTAAGTATTCATTTACATCAACACCATTAACAGTAATTTTTCCTGATCCTGGCATCATTTTAATTTGTGCAGATGATTTTTTTCTTCTTCCGCTAGCTATAATTACTTTCTTATCCATACCATTCAACCTCCTAAACTTCTAAAGCCTTTGGCTTTTGAGCAGCTTGTTCATGTTCAGGTCCAGCATAAACGAATAATTTCTTAATCATTTTTCTTCCTAATGGTCCTTTTGGTAACATTCCCTTAACAGCTCTTTCAATCATTTCAACTGGATATTTTTCAATCATTTCTCCAGCAGTTCTTTCTCTTAATCCACCTGGGAATCTTGAGTGATTGTAATATTTCTTGTCAACTAACTTGTTTCCAGTTAATTTAACTTTTTCAGCATTAACTATAATGATATAGTCTCCGCAGTCAACATGTGGTGTATATGTTACTTTGTGTTTTCCTCTTAACATATTAGCAACTTTAGTTGCTAATCTACCAAGAGTTAAATCAGTAGCATCGATTACATACCAATCACGTTTAACATTTTCTTTCTTTTCCATGTATGTATTTTTCATATTAATTTTTCCCTTCCAAACTCATTCCATTTCAAACTTCCCACATTCGAAACTTCACTCGTTTAAAAATGTACCAATATAAATTATATGGGAAAGGTCCTTAAAAGTCAAACAAAAATGCATATTTTCATGCATTTTTACTATATTTTTTAATAATCTACGTCAACTAAATATAATCCATTAGGTGGAGCAGTAATATATTTGGTGATATTTTTCTTTTTTTCTAGCATTTCTTTAATCTTAATTGGTTCAATTTTACCTTCTCCAACTTGGATTAAAGCGCCTACTATATTTCTTACCATATATCTATAAAAACTCTTACCAAAGAAGTTAAGCTCTAACATATCTTTATTCTTATGAATATGTATTTTATATATTATAGAATTATAATTTTCTCTTTCACCTGCAGTAAATGCTTCAAATGAATGCATACCTACTAAATACTTAGCAGCTTTCTTCATTTTACCAACATTTAATTTTCTACAGTAATTATAAACATAATCCTGACTTACAGGATCATATTCACCCATGTTTATAAAATATGAATACTTTTTTGAGACACAGTTGAAGCGAGCATGAAAATCATCAGATACTTCTTCAACATAGTTAACATATATGTAATCACTTAATAAAGCATTAATTGCACTTGCAATCTTTTCAGTTGGTATCTTAACATCTAAGTCAAATGATGCCTTTTGATCAAATGCATGTACTCCACGATCTGTTCTACCTGCACCTTTAATTTCCACTGGCTTTTTATTTATCTTAGTTAAAGCATCTTCAAGTTCCTTTTGTACACTTGGATCATTTTTTAATCTTTCAAATCCATAGTACTTAGAACCATCATATTTTATACTCATTAAATATCTCACTAAACAACACTCCTATAAATATCCTTCATTAATTCTTTACTATCTAATGTATATTCTAGTTTAGCTTTCTTCTTATTTGCAAGTGATACAAATCTAACTATACTTACTTCATCTAAATTAATATCACTTTTAAATAAATCTTTTAACTTACCTTCATAGTATTCATCTTCTTTATATACAAATATATAATCCACTATCTTAGATAAGAAAACTAAATTATTAGTTACTAATATAACCTTAACATCATTTTCACTTAATTTCTTAATTAATTTAATTAATTCCTTTTGTTCTTTTGCTGTTAAACCTATATCAAAATAATCGAATATCAATATATTATATTTATTTATCAATGCATATGCAAGTAAAACATATTTTAAGTCTAACTTAGATAAATCTTTTATTTTTTTATTTACTATAGATGAACTAATATTTAAATAATTAAGAATTGAATACATTCTCTTAGTATTTAATTTAAATCCATTTAAGAATCTCTTAACTGTATATTCATCTTCATAGAATATTCCATCTACATCACATCCATCATCAATTAAATTGATGACATCTCCATATACTCCAATTATTCCATTTTTATTAAACTTCTTTGTTAATTTATTTACTAATACTACTTCCATATCCTGTCTATAAGCTCCCTGTCTGTATAATATACTTCTTTAATTAAATCATAAAGAATTAAATTATGTGATAATTCAATAATAAATGGAAGTCTTAATCCCATATATGGAAGGATGGAGTTACCTGATAATATACTTCTTGTACTACCAGACATTACACATTTATAGTTATTCATGATAATTATATTATCACATAGAAGTAAATGTTCCTCATTGTTAGTTGCATTTATTAAAGTAATACCATTGTCTTGAATAAACTTAAGTACTTTAACAATATCTTTATTATTCATATAAGATAATATTTCATCAATACCAATAATCTTAGGTTCAATAATTAAATATGAAAGTAATTTTATTAACATTTTTTTAGATACAGGTAAAGATTCAATTCTTTCACTCATAAGATCAGATATATCAAATATCTTAGCTATATTATCTATCTTCTTAGTTATTTCATCTATTCTATAACCAAGCAATGATAAATTGTAATATAATTCACCAGCAACAAATTCATCATTAAATAAATCATCATCTAATACTACTACAATATTATTTCTTAAATAATTTATATCATATTCAGTAATATTAACATCATCTATAAAGATATCTTTATTATCAACTTGATTAATTAATTTCTTTAAGACTGTTGTCTTACCTGAATTAGTTGGTCCAACAATCGATGTGAATGAACCATCAAGTAAAATCCCAACATTCATGTCCTTTATCTTCATTACCTTCATACCAATTCCCCATATCTATTACTATTATATCATGTTATATATAAAATAAAAAAAGAAATATTTCTATTTCTTTCCTTCATCTATTATCTTGATAGCTCCAGTTTTAACTAGTCTATCATATTCTAATTCTTCACCATAGTTAAGTGCTAAACCAAACACAAATATAAAACTAATTGCATATAACCATGCCATTAAAAGTGCTATATTAGCAAGCGCTCCATATAATATATTATATGTTGTCATGTTAGAAGCAAAATGTGAATATAAATGTGTAATAGTAAACCATCCTATCGTGGTAAATATTGCTCCCACTTCTAAATGTGAATTATCTCTAATTTCATCTGGAGCCCATCTATAAAATAATTTTATAAATAGGAATAATATTATAAATACTAATGGATATTTAATTACCCATGAGTTTTTCGTAACAAAGTCTACATCCACTCCCAAATATGAGAGTAAATCAACTATCTTATTTCCAAATATAGGAACAATAAGTAAGAAAACAATAAGCACAACAATTATAAGTGTCATGAATATTGCTTTAACTCTTCTTTTACCCCAGTTACTATTTTTTATACCATATATTTGATTAGCAACTAATATAATTGAATTACATCCATTTGTTGCTATGTAGAACATAAATATAAATATCAATGCATATCCAAAACTAATAACATAGTTTGAAGATGTAGGTATTAAATATTTAGCCCCACCTGGTATTATTTTATTTAATACTTCAATAATATTATTTGTATTAAAATTAAATAAACTTGCTATATAACCTGATAATGTAATTATAGGTACTAAAGAAAGGATCATTGAGAATGCAAGTTGTCCAGGTAAAAGTCCCATTTCAGGCATCCTTATTATTTCCCATATTTTTTTGAAATAATCTTTTATAGGTAGACCAGTTTTATGTAATCTAATCTGCCTCTTATTCTTCATCGTCTAAATCCTCAGCAAGCTCTTTGTTCTCTCTCATTTGAATTGATGCTTCATTAAATGCATCTTCAACTAACTTAGTATCATCTAAGATCATTGAGAATCCAACGGCAACTCCATTTTCATGAGGTAACTTTTTGAAATTCTTAATTAACTTCTTAATATAATTTAATATTTGCTTTTCATTGTAACCAACTAAATATACTAAGAATTCATTTCCATCTGTTCTCATTATTTCTGAGTTATCTAATTGAGATTTGATTAATTCATTAGCAACTGCTTGAATCATCATATCTCCTTCTTCATGTCCGTATGTATCATTTAATTCTTTAACCTTATTAATATCAAATACTATACATGCTTGAGGATATATCTTATTTTTATTCCATATCTTTAATTTTTCATTAAAGTAATTTCTATTCTTTAATGATGTTAATAAATCTATATATTTAATTCTATCTTGTTTCTTTACTTTAGTATTAAGTCTAACTTTCTTATTACTTCTATTATATAAAGCAAAGACTACAACGCATCCAAATATAACTACTAGTAAGTATTTAGCAATAGTACCAAATATCTTACCTTTTTTATCTACTTTATTATAAGTAATTAATCCTTTTCTAACTAATGTATTAGGATCAATTGTCTTAGTATAAGCATTAAATAATTTATAGAATACATCTTTATCATTTTTATATCTAAATGAATAATTAAATTGATCTACTGTATCCTTATGTCTAACTGAATAATTATTATTAATATTAATTAAGTAATAATTATAGATATTTTCATCTACTACAACTATCTTTTTCTTCTTTAAGATATTCTTCAAATCGGATGTCTTGCTATAAGTCACTAATTTAATACCTTCAATATCTTTAAGATAGTCATATAAATATGAATTTTCTAATACATATACTTCTTGATATTTTAATCCACCAATATCAGATAGAGTTAAATCAATTGAGTTATCAGCAATAACATAATAATCAATAGATTTTAATTCACCAGTATCTATATAGTTAGTGATTATATTGTAATAGTTATAATATAAATCAATCTTACCAGTGATAGCAGCTTCAGCTAAACTAACTGGTTTGTAATATTTTTTATAAGTAAATTCAACTCCAGAGAATTCAGAAAAGTTTTGTAAGTATTGAGCAGTTATACCACCATACTCACCACTTTGTAATATTTCATATGGTCTATTTTCAACAAATCCATATTTATATACTTTAGATGTTAATTCTCTAGCACTTGCTTCATTAATATTTAATTTATCAACAAAGAATTTGTAATTGTGTTCATTAAATGATTTATTAAATTTTAATTTCATCCATTTATTAAATTTTTTTTTTAGAATTGGATCCAAAGGTGAATTATTAGCTAATGTAAAATAATAATAGATATTTAAATCTGATATATGATTTAAAATATTTATATTATTAGATAATAATTCAGCTTTATATTCATTTAAAGGAACTATTGCATATGATAAACTTCCATCACCTAATGCCGCAGTTATTTCAGCATAAGTGCTATATTGTTTAAATTTATCATCTGTAGCTTGATAGTAAGATTTAACATATTCTAAATCTTTACTATTAATACCTAATCCTAAATTAATAATATTTTTATTATCTGTATATAATCCAGCATTTTTACTAATAAGTACAAAGTGATCTTTATAAACTAATAAACCATCTTGTTTATAATCTTTAGTAACTTCAAACTTATAACCTTCAGCTTGTGATGTATAAGCAACTGTATTATTATTTACTTTTAATTTTAAATCTTCAGCAAGATAGTTAGAAAAATCAAAGAACACACCTTCACCTGCAACACCAAATACATTTAAATCATTTGGTATTGAGATACTTACAACATTTGCACGGTTTTGATCAATCCATTTTTGTTCTTTAATAGTTAATCTGTTTTCATCTTTTAAATTTAAAAAGATGATTAAACCAACAATTAATCCAATAACAACAACTGCTGAGATAATTGAAATAATTATTTTCTTTTTCTTATTCATGATTATCACCTAATCTGTTGTTCCATCATCATCTTCAACATATTCACTTGATGTTGTAGCTGTATCAGCTTCTTCATCAGTGAATTTATAATTTATCCAAGATATAACTGTGTTTGAATGAGATTTACTTCCAAGATAAGTATTATATCCTTCTCTTGTAACTAAGAATTGAACATCATAGTATTCTTTATTCTCATCACTTAATTTAGTTAAAGATTCAGTAGCATAGTTTTGAATTGTTTCATTAGATGTATCTTTGTTAACTTCTACATCAATGTAGATAATTCTTCCAGATAATCTAGCTTCAACTTTCTTAACATCTTCATGTGCTTTAAATGAATCTTCAATTTCTTTAAAATCAGCTTTACCTAATTTATAATTTTCAATTCCATCTAATCTAATTCCATATTTACTAGAATTTAATTGGTTTGAGAAATACAATGCAATTGCAGTTAACATACCAAATATACATAAAAATGAAATTAACATTAGAATACAATATATTCTATTGTTTTGATAAAATTTTTTCAACCTCTTCATATCGATTCCACCTCGAATTAATAATTAAATTATACAATAATATACACGTATTATCTATACCATTTCTTTAAATTTATCTTCATCCCAGATTTCAATACCTAATTCTTGAGCCTTAGTTAATTTAGAACCAGCTTCAACACCAGCGATAACAACATCAGTCTTCTTAGATACTGAACCAGATACATTTCCTCCAAAAGATTCAATTAATACTTTAGCTTCATCTCTTGTATAATCACTTAATGTACCTGTTAAAACAAATGTCTTTCCATTGAATGCATCATTTTCTTTTATCTCTCCACCTAGATATTCAAAATTCATACCTAAGTCTTTTAAATCTTGAATTAATTTTAAATTCTTTTCATCTCTAAAATATTCATATACACTTTTAGCTATTACATCACCTACATCATGTATATCTTTTAATTCTTCTTCTGATGCATTGATAATATTATCTATATTCTTGTATCTTCTTGCTAAAATCTTGGCAGTCTTTTCACCCACATATCTAATACCTAATCCAAATAAAGTTTTTTCTAATGAATTATGTTTAGATTCTTCTATTGAATCAAGTAATTTATTAATTGATTTTTCTCCATATCCTTCAAGTAATTTTAATTCTTCATGATAATCGCTTAAATGATAAATATCAACGATAGATTTTAAATAACCCATGTTATAAAAATCTTCAATTATAGCATCACCTAATCCATCTATATTCATAGTATCACGACTAGCATAGTGGATTAAACTTTCAATTTCTTTTTTATCACATGATTCATTAGTACAATAATATGCAGCATCCTTTTTAACTAACTTACTTCCACATATAGGACATGTATCAATCATCTTAAATGGAAGTGCATTAGGATCACGTTCAGATAAAACAACTTCTTCAACTCTTGGAATAACATCTCCAGCTTTGATTATCTTAACAGTATCTCCAACTCTAATATCTTTAGTCTTACAATACTCTTCATTATGAAGTGTTGCTCTTGATATTAAAGAGCCCATGACCATGACTGGTTCAAGTACAGCATTTGGAGTGACTTGTCCAGTTCTTCCAACAGTAAATATAATATCATTTAGTTTAGTTCTAACAACTTGAGCAGGGAACTTATATGCACATGCCCATTTAGGATATCTAATTGTATTTCCCATGACCTTATGTCCATATAAATCATCAAGTTTAATAACTACTCCATCTATATCATATGGAAGTTCATCTCTAAGTTCTGATTTTTCTTCAATAAACTTCATTACTTCATCAACATTTTTAACTAATTTATTATTAGGGTTAGTTCTAAAACCTAACTTCTTTAAAAACTCTAAAGATTCGTGATGAGTTTTAATATTATAATCTTCAGGATTTGGTAAATGATAAATCCAAACCTCAAGATTACGTTTAGCAGCCACACTTGAATCTAATTGTCTAATAGATCCAGCAGCTGCATTTCTACAATTTTTTAAAAGAGGTTCTCCATTTTTTTCTCTTTCTTCATTTAACTTATTTAATGTAGCACGTGACATATATATTTCTCCACGTACTTCAATATCAATTGGTTCGCTTAATTTTAAAGGAACTTGTTTAATAGTTTTGACATTGTGAGTTATATCTTCACCAACTACTCCATCTCCTCGAGTAGCTGCTGTTACTAAAACACCTTTTTCATAATGAAGTGAAACAGATAAACCATCTATCTTAAGTTCGCACATATATTCAGGATTAATACCTTCATCTTTAATTCTTTTATCAAATGCTCTTATTTCATCTTCATTAAAAACATCTGCTAAGGACATCATTGGTATTTTATGTGTAACCTTCTTAAATTCATCAAGTATAACTCCACCTACTTTTTCAGTTGGTGAATCATCTCTTTTCCATTCAGGATGCTTTTCTTCTATATCATATACTTCTCTAATATAATTATCATATTCTTCATCAGTTAATGTAGTAGCATTATCCATGACATGATATTCATAGTTAGCTTTATTTAATAATTCAACGAGTTCATCATATCTCTCTTTAGTCATGTTTATCACCTATAAATATTATATCAAATATACCTTTTTAAAGACACAAAAAAACTCTTGAAACCAAGAGTTTTTAAGAATTAAGTTTTAAGCTTTTTTCTTTCCAAATAAGAAATCATTCATTGGAGTTGGTTTATCATATTTAGCTTGTCCCCATCCTAACATTGGGATGAATACAAATGGAACTAAAATTAATCCAACAGCAAATCCTGTAGATTTTCCAAATGAATGTGCTAAACTTACGTTTACTAAAATGCAATAGTAAATAGCTGCAGCAGCATAAGCTAATCCTCCTAAAATAGGAATGATTGATAAGAATGAACCATAGATATAGATTAATACCCATCTAGGATCAACTCCACCAATTTCGCAGTCTAATACACTACTGTATCCTGGAACCCAAGCAGCCCATGAAGGTTTTCCTGCTTTTTTGTAAACAGCCATTTTTGCAATCATAACTACGATTGCAGCAGCAGCGCAAACAACGATTAAGAAAATAAAGAATCCTAACATTCCTGCGATTAATCCACCAATACCAGCAGCAGCTTGTGTTGATGAAGCTGTAGTTCCATAACTACCATATCCGTAACTATTATACATACTCAATTCCTTTCCTTTCTATTCAATATTATAACCATATAATTAAAAAAAATAAAGTAAAAATTATTACTTTATCTTTTTAGTTATTTACCATAATTTTTCAGGATATACACCTTTATCTATTTCATTTATAATGAATTTCTTAAGTTCTTCAACATCCTCTTTATAAGTCATTCCCATCCAAATCGAATCAGTTGGAATATCTTTAATAATAACTCCTTCTTTAATTGAATCATCCATGATATCTGGAAGAAGCATTTCATAATCTAATAAATTATCTTTATTATTTTCAAATTCTTCTTTCATCACATTGCCAATTTTAGTAATTATTTCTTGAGTAAAACCATTCATTAGCATTGAAACTGAATTATCTTTTTCAACATAGAACTCTTCTTTACTCTTATCTAATGGTACACATTTAACTTTATCTCCTTCTAATGTACAAGAGGATTCAATTATTTCAGTTATTACACCATTATTAGATCTAATAACTCCTCTTTTAACTGAACCATTTTCAGATAATGTATCAGCAACATGATATCCAATTACTGAATAATTATCACCATTTAATGAATCAGATAAATCTTTATAAGCTATATCACCATAGAAGTCATCCGCAGTGATAACACCAAAGTTTCCTTCTATTTCATTACGAGCACAGTAAATTGCATGTGCAGTTCCCCATGGTTTTTCTCTTCCTTCAGGAACTTCAAATCCTTCAGGAATATCATCTAATTTTTGGAATGCATATCCAACTTTAATCTTACCTTCAATTCTGCTTCCAATTGTTGATTTAAATAAATCTAAGTATTCTTCTCTAATAACAAATACTACTTTAGTAAATCCATATTTAATTGCTGAATAAATTGAATAATCCATGATGAATTCATCATTTGGTCCAACTGGATAAGTTTGTTTCATTCCTCCAAAACGAGAACCCATACCAGCTGCTAAAATAACTAATGTTTTTTCCATATTATACCTTCCTTATACTCTTATGATTTTTCATTAATTTTTTAACTCCAGTTTTGAAAGCAACTTCAATAATTGATCCATCAACCGATAACACAACACCTACACCTAATGTATCATGTTCAATTGTGTCTCCCTTATTGATGTCATCTCCACCACCTTCGATATATACAGCTTTATTATCTATCTTTTTAGTGAAAATGTCATCATCTCCTGATGAAGAAATATCTAAATATGATGGATCTATTTCACTTATAAATCTAGATGGCATATTTTGATTTTCTTTACCATATAACATTCTTCTTTTTGCATTAGTCAAATATAACATTTCTTTAGCTCTTGTTATACCAACATAACATAATCTTCTTTCTTCTTCGATTCCATTTTCTTCTAAGAAAGAATTTGAATGTGGGAAAATTCCTTCTTCCATACCAACTAAGAATACAACTTGATACTCTAAACCTTTAGCCGAATGAATTGTCATGAGTGTTACAGCATCTGTTACATCTTTATGTTCAGACATATCCGCAACTAATGCAACTTCTTCAAGGAAATCTCCTAAATCTACTGAACCTTCACGAGATTCAAATGTAGCTGATATAGATTTAAATTCCTCTAAGTTTTCTAATCTTAATTCACCTTCTAAAGATGCATCTTGTTTATACTCATTTCTCATGCCTGTTTTATCAAGTATAGCTTCAATCAATTCAGTTAAACTTGATCTATTAGCTAAATCACTTAAGTCTTCAATTAATGCCTTAAACTCCAATTCTTTTTTTGAAGTAAGTGCTTGAAACATTGATATTCCTGCTTCTTCAGCATAATGTTCTAAATCAAAGACAGCCTTATCTCCTATTCCTCTTTTAGGAACATTAATAATTCTTCTTAAACTAACTGAATCATCATTGTTATAAACTAATCTTAAATAAGCAATTAAATCTTTAATTTCTTTTCTATTATAGAAATAATAACTACCTACAACTTTATAGGGAATACTATGTGATAACATAGCTTCTTCTAATATACGACTTTGTCCATTAGTTCTATAAAGAACTGCTATTTCATTTTTATCTACACCTTCAGATATTAATTGATTAATTTCAGATGCAACCACTTTTGCTTCATGTCTTTCATCATAGCATCTTATATATCTAATTTTAAGACCATCACCTTTTTCACTCCATAGATTTAAGTCTTTTCTCTCTTTATTATTTTTTATAACTGAATTAGCTGCATTTAATATATTATTTGTACTTCTATAATTTTCTTCTAGTTTAATAACATTACAATCTTTATAATCCCTTTCAAAGTAAATTATATTTTTATAATCAGCTTGCCTAAATGCATATATAGATTGATTCATATCACCAACTACAAATATATTTCTATATTTCATTGATAATATATGACATAGTTTATATTGAACTGGATTTGTATCTTGATACTCATCCACTAAAATATATTTATAATGTTCTTGATATCTTTCTAAGATATCAGGTCTATTCATAAATAACTCAACTGGTTTAACTAATAAATCATCAAAGTCCATGACATTAGATTCTCTTAATATCTTTTGATATTTATAATATATATCCTTACATACTGAATCAAAATCTGTATTAAGACATCTATCCATTTCAGTAGCACTTAACATCTCATTTTTAAAAGAAGATATTTTACTTCTAATTGCATATGGGCTATACTTCTTAGGATCTAAATTATTGTTTTTTAATATTTTTTTAATGATAGTTAAACAATCATCTGAATCTAATATAGTAAAGTTAGCTTTTAAATCACATTCAGTAGTATTTTCTCTAATAACTTTTAAGCCAAAACTATGAAATGTACCAATGAAAGATCTAACATCTCCATAGATGTTAAATACTCTATCTCTCATTTCTTTAGCAGCTTTATTAGTAAAAGTAATAGCAAGTATTTCAGAATCTCTAACACCATGTTCAATTAAATTAACAATTCTTGTTGTTAGTACTTTAGTTTTTCCAGAACCTGCTCCAGCCATGACTAAACACGGACCATC
>Ga0247610_10002609_pt1 | contig 20550 bp, 18 predicted proteins | sample 174DNAGHGhighgp2_FD_193483 | JGI IMG/M metagenome (GOLD analysis project Ga0247610, IMG submission 193483) | Sheep rumen microbial communities from Palmerston North, Manawatu-Wanganui, New Zealand - 1742 DNA GHGhigh gp2 | ecosystem: Host-associated > Mammals > Digestive system > Stomach > Rumen...
TGAAGCTTTCATTTGGTTGTACTAAAATGCCGAGCCCTCAGCGTTTTTCAAGCGAGCCCTCGGCTTAGCTCAAGCGAGGGCTCGGTTAAACGATAGCGAGCACTCGCGCAACTAGTTGAACCTTTAGAGCTTGGCTCAAGCCAATAAAAGAAGTGGTTCAGTCAGTCCCCACAGGCGATTCGGTAAATTCCCTTATACGCTTCAAACAATCCCTAAAGGCATAGGCTGTAAATTGAAACATATACCACAATAATAATCATCAAATATACCAATCTATAGCCCTATTTCTATGTTGTGATACATATTTACACATCTGTGTATCATCAATATAACAATAAACAATCCATTATTGTTGCTCTAATAAGAATAGGTATACTCAACTTTATGATTTGGTATATTAACGTGAGTTCGGTATAAGAAATATGCTTGAAAAATTGTAGGAGTGCGGATTATTTTGTATCTTTGTAGCTGCTAAACAACAAGTTACAATCAATCCACACTCCTATGACGACTGCAAATATAATTGAAATTTTTTGTTTTCTCGACGAATTCTGCAAATATTTTGAGCCAGAACTTAAAAAACTTGCGATTTCCACCTCCGGGAAGCTGCATCGGAACCGTCCCGGACGTATGTCTGACAGCGAAATCATGACCATCCTCGTCCTGTTCCACACCAGTCGCTTCCGTGACCTCAAATCGTTCTATCTAGGCTACATCTGCCAGCATATGCGCAAAGAGTTTCCTCATGTCATCTCTTATAACCGTTTCGTAGAGCGCCAGGCCAAGGTCGGGCTTCACCTGCTCCTGTTCTTTCAGACATGCGCCTTGGGCAAATGCACTGGCATCTCCATTATTGACTCCACTCCTCTGGTGTCCTGCCATATCAAGCGGATGCACATGCACAAGACCATGAGAGGGTGGGCCCAGAAGGGAAAATGCACCATGGGGTGGTTCTACGGGTTCAAGCTGCATCTGGTCATCAACGACAAGGGCGAAATCATCCAATGGCAGCTCACACCGGGGAACTGCGATGACCGCGAGCCTCTGAAAAACAAAAAGTTTACGGAGCGACTCTTCGGAAAACTCTTTGCCGACAGAGGATACATCAGTCAGGATCTCTTCGAAGGGCTTTTCGTAGATGACATACACTTGGTCACCAAAATCAGGAGGAACATGAAGAACTCACTCATGAACCTTTACGACAAGATCATGCTCCGAAAGAGATCGGTCATTGAGACTGTCAACGATGAACTCAAGAATGTCTGTCATATTGAACATACTAGACATCGATCGATTGACAACTTTGCCAGTAATCTCTTTGCTGGGCTTATTGCTTACAATCTACTGCCGAAGAAGCCCGAGATGAACATCGAAATCATTGACAAAACCAGATTAATTGCATAAAGCTTATACCGAACTCACGTTAACACAGACGTCACTGATCTCGCAGCCACTGCAAGGTCTTAATCCTTGTTGTAATGGAATTAGACTTATACTTGGAGCCTCGAGACTCCTTGGACTCTCACCGAGTCGTCTTAATCCTTGTTGTAATGGAATGAGACTTATACGGAGCGAATTCAACAGCTTTGTCCCTCTGAATGTGTCTTAATCCTTGTTGTAATGGAATGAGACTTATACAAACGCTTTCCGCAACTCAAGCGCATGTACGAGTCTTAATCCTTGTTGTAATGGAATGAGACTTATACAACAAAATGGTTTAGAGGTATATCCGGAAGCTAATCGTCTTAATCCTTGTTGTAATGGAATGAGACTTATACAGGTATTTAAGAGTATACTTCAGTTCCTTGAGATGTCTTAATCCTGTAATGGAATGAGACTTATACAATAGTCCACATTCAAAGCTGCTACTCTGAAGAACTGGTCTTAATCCTTGTTGTAATGGAATGAGACTTATATAGACTTCGAGTCACCTTTACCATCAGGCCCGCTTAGTCTTAATCCTTGTTGTAATGGAATGAGACTTATATAGCAATGTATAAGAATATTAAATTGACTAATTTGTCTTAATCCTTGTTGTAATGGAATGAGACTTATATTAAAGAATCCAAAATGGATTAGGTTTCAGGAACTTGTCTTAATCCTTGTTGTAATGGAATGAGACTTATATATCTCCGAACAGATGAAGAGGTCAAGCCGACGCAAAACGTCTTAATCCTTGTTGTAATGGAATGAGACTTATATGTGTTGAAGGTACAGTTCAACAGTTTTCTCTGAAGTCTTAATCCTTGTTGTAATGGAATGAGACTTATATAGGGAAAGCCACAGGATCATGTTTCGTGTCGAACATGTCTTAATCCTTGTTGTAATGGAATGAGACTTATATCTTAAAATCCAAAAGAAAAATGGGATTACTAAACTGTCTTAATCCTTGTTGTAATGGAATGAGACTTATATATACGAGATCACCAAAAACTCGTTGAAACTCTAGTGTCTTAATCCTTGTTGTAATGGAATGAGACTTATATAAAGGAGAGGTCCTCTGTGTAAAGATCTATTGAGTCTTAATCCTTGTTGTAATGGAATGAGACTTATATTTTATTAACTAAAAAAACAAGAATTATGTTATCAGTCTTAATCCTTGTTGTAATGGAATGAGACTTATATCGAAGGAGGAATTCCATCCGATGACCATGTTTTTAGTCTTAATCCTTGTTGTAATGGAATGAGACTTATATAATTAATTAGAGATGGTCTTCTAATCACAAAGCAAGGCGTCTTAATCCTTGTTGTAATGGAATGAGACTTATATAGTCTGTCCTATAATCTTTTATGTTTTCACTTATCTTCTCGTCATTATTCGCAAATGCTTGAGTCCTTTTCCTTTCGCACATTTCGCAAACGTTTTTCGCAAATCCCCATGTATTTTGATGCCGAATGACAGGTTTTTGAGGGAACCAAAGAACGTTGAAGCCTTATTATCAGTCGGATATGCCGTTATTAAAGTTTCGCAAATGTTTTGCTCCAGCCTCTTCTTTCGCTCTCTTGCGAAAAATGCCTCTGATTTTACTGGCTTTTCAGGCCGCAAAAATAGCTTTTTTTCGCAAATGTACCAAACATTTCCTCATCTTTCTTCATTTTCGAAAATTATTGCCTTGTCTTCAACAGGCAGAAATAGCGTAATGGGCTATTTAACAGCCCATTGGTTCAAAACGCATTTTTCGCAAATGTTTTAGGATTCCAATATGTCAAAGAACGCTTTGTTCCGAGCACGAAAGATTATATCACCACAATCTTTGGAGGGATTGTATTTCCACGCTCGGGGAGGTTCCTGATGCGGGCATAACATTCCGTGCATAAGGGATAGATAATGATCCTATCATCCTTTTGTGCAATAAGTTTAGAAAGCCGTTCACACATACTCTGATATTGTATGTCAGTCAGCATACACTCAAACACGCTATAATTGACGCGATGCCCAATACCTTCAAGCACCTTAACGACTTTGCTGCGTCGTCGGTCATCAGCTATGTCGTAAGCGACCACATAGAAATGTTTATGCTTCATACACCTTATTATATATTACCATTTAGCCACGTAGGGCTTAAACTTTTCTGTTCCCTCGAAAGCCTTGGCCAGCAACTTAGCCTGCCGGAGGATGATCTGCTCCATCTTCATCTCCTCGCCCTGATACTTCTCATATCGGGCAAGCCTCTCCATGATAGATTTCACAAGTATTTGACGAGTTTTATCTGTCAGGAGCCCATTCTGAACTTCTAAGTCTTGCCCTTTTTGAATCAAGCTGATGACAATACGGTCAACGACCTGTGAACGGAAGACTTCAACCATATCATACACAAGTGTCGGTTTACCGTCCTGCCTTACGTGGATGAGGCTGTCGAACGGATTCAGCTGCGCAGCCAACAGCGCCTGCCATACTTTCACATATAGAATGGCATAACCATAGTTGAGCATCGAGTTCACCAGATCCTGAGCGCCCTGATGCTCACGTCGTTCAAAACCGACATCATCATCAGAAACCAATTCGCGGATATAGTCCCAATACCGGATGGCAACCTGTGCCTCGTGGCCTACCAGCTTCTGCAGGAAGTCCTCTCCATCAGGACTCGCTTCCTTCTTCCATTCTTTAAAATCGGCGACGACCTTTTCCATCATCTCCATCTTTGGCTGAAGTCGTGGATAATGCATCTTATGGTATTTGTTGAAGTACTTCAGCAAGGTAAGTTGATTCTTGATTTTCCCTTCGATGATGCCCAATGCAATTACATTTCTCAGTAACAGGTCTGCAGAGGACTGTTTTGCCCACAGCGTATTCTGCATAAACTTCGAATTGACAATCGAACCTATGTGTGTTCCCTGTTTGTCAAAGAAATCAATGGGAATCTTACGGTTCAAACAGAAACCGATAAGGTTTGATGACAAAGAGACGCCCTGCCCCGTGATGACAATTTGCGATAAGTTGTCCGCGTGATGTTGCGCCACCACTTTCCCTTTCTGTGAGACGGTGACACCTCTGCTTGTCAATCCTAAGAACATCCCAGGTTTATTCACCAGCAATCCGCTGGTCTCGGCTTCGAGCCTACGGAATTCTTGTTTACGCTGCCGGATGATCTTCTTGTTTTTCAGCGTACCAGCTTCCAAAGTCTGTTGATGCTGTTGGTTCAGATAGACAGCCGTCAATTCCGTAATATGCACTTCCCGCTGTGAGGCGAATCGTACTGACAAGAAAGGTGTCGCACCGAGGACATATTGCAATGAAGTCTTAGAAGGGAACAAACCCTGTTGGCTATTCAGCAAGAAGGTCAATCTCTCCAGCAAAGCCTCATCGAAAGCCTCAAGGTCTGGCTGCGGCAACAACTTAGCATAGTAGTTGGCCATACCCTCCCACGTCTTGACGCTTTGGCGACTCATGCCGTCTGCTGTGAAATCCAAAGAATGAATGCGACGGATGAGTTCGTCCTTCTTTTGGTCTGAAATGGAGACGATGCCATTTTGGATATGAACGCCCAGGAAATCAAAGCCGTCGTTGAGAAGATAAGTCTTGGGGGCATTCAGGGATAAGTGCAGCTTCTCTTTCAGATGCGTTTCCACACGTTTTTGCAATTCCGCCGCCTGCTCTGCCGTCTCGCACAGGAAAAGAAAGTCATCGGCATAACGGACATAGGGCAACTGACACCCGACGGCAAATTGGTCGAATGAGTTGAGATAGAGATTAGACAGCAATGGCGAGAGTAAGGCTCCTTGCGGAATGCCCTTTTCTGACTCTTGCCACTGCTTGCTGCCCTGCTTCACCTGTCCCATCTCCACCGATAACATTATAAGACGTACCAATTCTGTCTCTATGCCACTCGCCGTCAATCGTTGTTGCAGTATTTGGCGGTCAATGCTATCGAAGAAGTTATCAATGTCGAGACGCAAAACATATTGGTATTGCTTGGCATGACACTCAAACACAACTCTTCGTATCGCTTTCACGGCACCTTTACCTGGCCGATAGGCATAGCTGTTTCCTTTGAACTGACGGTCCAAACGAGGTTCAACAAGTGCCTTGATGGCTTGTTGGACTATCTTATCCCTTATTACCGCCATCCCCAAAGTACGTTTTTCCCGCGAATCTTTTTTCTTTGGGATTGTGATCTGTAAATAAGGCAGAGGTTTCCACTGTCCAGTTTTCAAGCATTCGGACAGTTCCATAAGTTGGGCCTTGGCATCTTTGTCAAATTCTGCAACGGTCACCCTATCCACCCCACCTGCCGCTCTCTTCGATTTCACGATATACCATGCTGCAGATAGTGTGGAAATAGAACATAGCTTAGATAATTGTCGTAACATAACTGATTCAGAAGATTATAATCCTTATTGTAATGGAAAATCAGGAATAGCGGGGTGACTAAATGTAACACCGCCCTGATTTTAGGGAGCGGTCTTCAAACTAAGCCGCGACCGTCGGGGGACATCGGAACGATGTGCAGAACATCGACAGATGTGCCTTACCATCTTATTCAAGGTCTTAATCCTTGTTGTAATGGAATGAGACTTATACGAGCGTGAGGCGAACTCCGCCGAAGAGGCGGAAGAGTCTTAATCCTTGTTGTAATGGAATAAGCGCTCAAAGGCACGTTCAACTGCATCGAGTACACTGCCCGAACAAGTCTTAATCCTTGTTGTAATGGAATGAGACTTATACGAGAATCTACCAGGTTCTTTCAAAGAATTCTGAGGGGTCTTAATCCTTGTTGTAATGGAATGAGACTTATACAGCGCCAAAAATTGAGATTCGGCCTGTAACTGGTCAGTCTTAATCCTTGTTGTAATGGAATGAGACTTATACATTTGTCGGGAGGTATTATTTCCTCCACTGACTTTGGGTCTTAATCCTTGTTGTAATGGAATGAGACTTATACTTCGGAAAAGTCTCAAGAGAATAGAGATGTTTAATCGTCTTAATCCTTGTTGTAATGGAATGAGACTTATACGTAAGAAAAGCGGAGAAACTTTTCGCGAATGAAGGTCTTAATCCTTGTTGTAATGGAATGAGACTTATACTTCAATTACATTGCTGAAAAACCGGAAAAGAAATCGTCTTAATCCTTGTTGTAATGGAATGAGACTTATACATTAACCCCATTAAAACAAGGAAAGATATGGGATTGTCTTAATCCTTGTTGTAATGGAATGAGACTTATACCTACACGACATTGGAAAAATCTATACCAGTGTATGGTCTTAATCCTTGTTGTAATGGAATGAGACTTATACTTCTCATAATACTTGCTGTCCAATATACCGTTGAGTCTTAATCCTTGTTGTAATGGAATGAGACTTATACAAAGAGATGTTCGACTTGTTGCTGAAGTATGTGCGTGGTCTTAATCCTTGTTGTAATGGAATGAGACTTATACATTATTTTATCGGTGAGGATTATTAATCCCAAAAGTCTTAATCCTTGTTGTAATGGAATGAGACTTATACGGATGAGCGTCAAGCTTTGTTTCCACGGAACGAGTCTTAATCCTTGTTGTAATGGAATGAGACTTATACACTTATCAGAGGTGATAGGAAATCTAGATCACCTGTCTTAATCCTTGTTGTAATGGAATGAGACTTATACTGGCGTAAAAGAATCTCTCAAGAGGAGACGGCAAGAGTCTTAATCCTTGTTGTAATGGAATGAGACTTATACAGTCTGTCCTATAATCTTTTATGTTTTCACTTATCTTCTCGTCATTATTCGCAAATGCTTGAGTCCTTTTCCTTTCGCACATTTCGCAAACGTTTTTCGCAAATCCCCATGTATTTTGATGCCGAATGACAGGTTTTTGAGGGAGCCAAAGAACGTTGAAGCCTTATTATCAGTCGGATAGGCCGTTATTAAAGCTTCGCAAATGTTTTGCTCCAGCCTCTTCTTTCGCTCTCTTGCGAAAAATGCCTCTGATTTTACTGGCTTTTCAGGCCGCAAAAATAGCCTTTTTTCGCAAATGTACCAAACATTTCCTCATCTTTCTTCATTTTCGAAAATTATTGCCTTGTCTTCAACAGGCAGGAATAGCGTAATGGGCTATTTAACAGCCCATTGGTTCAAAACGCATTTTTCGCAAATGTTTTGGGATTTCAATATGTCAAAGAACGCTTTGTTCAGGTATGCTTTGGAACTGAAATGACATATCAATGAGACAAAGTCAACGTTATGACAAGACAGGGATATCCTTGGCCTGAAGAGCAATCATAGCCATGGTGAGCTGCATCTTTTTGGGCGAGGTAAGGATGTCATAATCAACAAAGGTGACGTCCATATTAGCGGCTATCCTTTTCAGGAAATTGCCTTCGTCTTTCTTCAAAGAGAAGATATAATCGCAGCAGGACACGCCCAACAAGGATTCACTTACTGCACATACTTTATAAACGAACTCGTTGAAAAGTCGTTCGGTCTGGACGCCTGTCTTACACTCAATGACAAAGAGCTTATTCCCTTTAGTGAAAACAACATCGAGCTCGTTGGTATGCCTGACGCCATTGCGCGAAACAACCACGCTGAGTGCGATGTCCTGAGGCTGAATATATTTCTTGACTTGATAATAGGCATACTCTTCAAACCATCCTCCAGTTAAGTATTCCAGTTCGCTGTGGTTGAGGAACCCGTCGACTTGAGGAATGAATCCGATAACCGAAAGAAACTTGGAGAGATGCGGAACAGCAGGGTTCTTGTGATCAATAGAGTTCTCGACCTTACTGATTTGTATTCGACGTCTGTTACGATAATGGTTCCGAAGCTGTTCCATCACTTCATAATCGGCACCATTCAGCAGCCGTTTCGCAAAGAGCTCAAATAGACGAGCCGCTTGGGTTTCTGAACGAATGGGCTGATGAGAAACAGTATACAGGTTATGCTGGATGTCATGCACACGAAGATACTCAGCTATGCTCATACGATGACGAACGGGGAAGAAATAGTCATCGTCATTGTAAATGCTATCATCAAAAATAGATTTCACGATGATGTTCTCCTCCACCTGCACATAGAAGAATTCCGTGTCGAACTTCTCAAACACCTGCTGTACGGCTAAAGCCATGTAACGCGTGCCACCAGCCAGATTCACACAATAATGAGCATCGCCCCTCAAATGGCCTATGACGGTACGACAGATCTTCTCGTAGGTGAACTCGTCCATGTCGTGCTTCAGCACAATCTCCTCGATGAGCGTTGCCGGAACATTGAACAGTTCCGCCAACGCATCGAGGTCGTCTTCAGTATCCTTGGCCGAGATATACATCAGTCGGTCACCTGCCTCATAGTTCTCCTTGATAAAGAGATAGGCGGGCAGAGGATTATCCTCCGTGATGATGTTTACTAACGTTTTTGACATTTCTTTACGTCCCGCTTATTTCAATTGCCCATATCCGACATTCGTCTTGGCGCCGATACCGACAGTGGTAAGAATCTCACGGAAAAGAGTTTTCTTCTGCGATGCGGTAAACATCTTGTCGTTAATCATAGAATCGGTTAACTTGAACCTGAATTCTATGGTACAGCCTGGTGCGATTTTCAAGAACGTTATAGGAGTTGGATCTTTCAACGGTCCTTCCGTATGAGGGGTTATAGAGTCTGCAACCAAAATACGGTTCTTACTGTCAGCACAAGTAAGAACGGCATCAAAGAAGATATCTCGGCCATAGATTGATTTACCCTCTCCTTTAAAGATGTCATTAACAAGGTCCTTATTCATTGCGCTGTCGCCAACCCAGTCGGGGACCTTATCAGTTTCGCTGATGTCAGCCCTCGAATTTGCATGAGCAATGAGCGATGCATCAACATATCCATTCTCGAAAGCATCTCGCAGTACACCTTTTACCGATGAACCATATACAACAGGCATTCCATGCGTCCAGTCGAAATGAACTCCCAATTTGAATTCACCCTCGATAGTAGCTTCGTGATTTATACCGATGCCCGTTACAAGACCAGGATAGATAATCTTAAGTTGAAATGTGTCCTTTGTATCCGTCGGGTTCTCAATCACATTTAGGAGTCCTGCTCCCGTCAAGCGCGCATTGCGTTTTTTCAAGATGCTTGCATTCTCTTTTGACTTTATATTATTCCAATCCAAAGAGACAGTCCTACCACGATCCTGCCTATTGTCGGAATCTTTGATTTCTTCAGGTTGTTCACCAAAGTAATCTCTATAGTAATATTTATGAAGATTTCTACCCATGACTTTTGAATTTGAATGTTCTCACAGCGAGTTTCAAAGCAATACCATACTCGATGATCTTTTTCTGCAAATCTGCCAACTCATTCCCTGTGGCATCTATTACCAGTTTGAAAAATGCATCAGCGTTTTGGGGGCTTTTGGTCTCTTTACCATACATCTTAGCCAGCAAATCAATGATTTTCTTTTTGTCGACGTCGGAACTACCCTTGCCGCTAAAGTACAACGCCATAGCCGGTTTTAATCCAGACAACGCCACTGACACAGAGAAGGCTGCTATCTGTCCATTGTAGGAGTCGCTGATAATTTCCTTTTTGGTTTGATTGTATATGCTACTGTTCCGGATAACATCATCGGCCCAAACCATTAACAGGTTTCTTCGTGCTTTCGAAATAGCCATAGTACACCTCCTTTACTTTATTAGTTCAAACTTACAATAGCCATAGCCAATAGTGGCATTGGCGCCTATCTGGACGATCTGGCCGTCGAGAGCCTTTGCCAAGACGTCACCCTCTTCTTGAATAATGGTATACAACACAGTCTCAGCAGGAAGCACCTGTTCGTACCATAGGTTCTTGCTCTCTCCGTTTTCGAGCACATTTCGGGCAATAATGGGCAGATTGTTGTCGTTGCATAACACGGAAAAAGTGTCATTCTCGGTTTTCACAACCTTACCATTATAAGTCGTAGGTTTGGCAAAATTGAATTTCGGATTGAATAGTTTCACTCGGTCGTTCAGCATATCTATGACGTTGTCCGAAGTCACATAATGGAATAAGGACTTATCATCTTGTTGAGGGAGAAAAAGCAACTTGGCATCGAAGAAGATGGCCTCGCCTTTCTGAGAGCCTGCATTCTTACCAAGTTTGTCAGAACCAAACAGTTTTTTTCGTATGGCTTTATTGTCATCGCCTTTTAAACTGCTCATTGGAGAATTGCAACAGAACTCGTTGATGGCGCCCTTCAAAGAACTTGAATTGATGCAAGGCAAGTCTGTTAAAGGGTCGCGCTGGATAGCCTTATCAATAATGGTGAAATCACCACCACTCTCATTACCTACATGCAAATTTGTCTTTGCTGTAATCTTGAAAACATGTGTATTCATAATCTTATTCCTAAATTAATTATTTATACTCGTTATAACCTATTTGTCTAAATTCTTTTTTACTCTCAATAATCTTTATAAACTCTTCTTTTTGAGTTATATCATCGAAATAGAAAACAGAACCAGGAGCATATAATTCATAACGCTTGCTGCGTTCTAGTTTGCTATTCAGTATGTGGAATGTACGATTATCGCCCTCTTTATTATCCTTCCTGTCTGTCAGAAAACGGAAGGGCATCAATCGAGTAACCGCGAACTTCGCCTTCATTGCTTCAGACCTGGTCAGGAATGTGGGCGAAAGCAAGTAAAGAGACTTATCGTATGACCGGATTTTGTTATTTAACGTTACGTCTTTGGTGATACCTATCACAAACTGAGAGTTGTCTCCACCAACAGTAACTACTTGCCCATTGTACGATTCGAACGGGACCTTTTCGTCTATCTCGGCTTCGAAGACAAAGCAGTAGCGACTCTCCTTATTGTTAAAACGATAGGATATCTGCTTGAATAAAGCACCATCGTCAACAATGCCTGTTCTAATGTCGCGATCTATGCCGACACGGTGGTCTTTAACAAACACAAAGTCTTTTTCTTCATCTTCAGCGTCTTCTTCAAGCCTTACATCTGTTAGTCCATCTGTCAACCTCACACTAAGCCCTTCTTTGGCATCATACTCATCCTTGGTGAGTGGGGGGATACTGATATCATGCAGATTGTATGAACCCAAAGAAGCATCGTTGAAGGTTAACTCCTTAAATAAAGGCGCAAACTCCAAGTCCGCAGTCTGACCATTTAGTATTCTACGAACCCTCACATGGCTTAGACTTTTTATGGCTTTGAAGTCATTGTCTATATTCACCATAAAGCTTCGGCCGCCAATCAGTTCTTTGGCTTTCGCATGGTCGACTATCTGACCATCCTTAAACACAGAGTTACCTGCATTCCTAAGAATCAGGAAACGAAGCATTCCCAGCAACGATGTTTGCTGAGGAAACATAGAAGACTGAATGATGTAACTCTTGTATTGAGAGTTAAAGTCATCATTCTCGTTACTTCCAACTTGGAACGTCATATCACCGCCGAAAAAGAACTTATCAACGGGGATTAATGTAATTTGATATTTACTCATCGTGTAGCTCCTCTCCTTTTATAAATTTTGCTGTACGTAATAAACAATAGAGTGTCTGAACATAACCATCCTTGCCAACGACATTATACAAAGTAGGCATAATCGCCTTTACGGCATCAAAATAACCAGCCTTATCCTTGTCGAACTCCAAGACTTTATCAAACAAGGCATTCAGACGGTCTGGTTGTTCGCTCTCCATCACAATGTTCACTAAGGCGTCTTCTTGGCGAAGCTTGTGGGCAATAGCAGATACTGTATCTTTGTCGGTAGTAGCATCAATCAAATTCTCAAATTGTTTCTTAAGGAGTTCATCCTTGAGTGAAAAGGCTGCATCAAAGGTGCCTCCGCTGTGCTTACGAAAGCTCCATGCCACAGCCTTTTTCTGCTTGATATTCTTAGCCTTGGCAAAAAGCAGATTACGTGCAGACTCCAAAGCCTCATAGAGTGGATATTTATAGTAAGATATGGAAACGCCAAATGATAGTGAGGCTTGTATTTCGTCACCTTTATCATCCTTTATATGTAAGGCGTCCACAACGTCCTTGACACCTTTGAAAGCCTTGTTCTCAATTGCATCCAGTAATTGGAAGATATGAGTGCCATCCTTGCCTATGACAGGAGAGATGAAAAGCAGATCATCGCCGCCAGCATATATAGGAAGACCTCCAAAATCTTCTATCAACTTCGTAGCGTTCAGTCCGAACTTGACCAACTCTGTAGAGATTTTCAGTACCTCACCATCTTGCAAATCTTTGTGAGAGACAGTCGTGCCTACTTTGTCGCCATCTGCCTGTACGACACAGAAATATCGATGATGAGACTTCTCCTTGACTTCTGGATGACAAGCCCTTTGGATACCAGCTATGTCTTCAATTGATTTGATGTCCTTAATAAACTTTCCATCAGCCAATTCGAATAATGGTGACTTCCTCTTCTCTGATATGATGTTATATATGGTCTGTGCGGCATCTCCATCAGTAGCATAGTTGCACAACTCCAGCACATCTAACCGATGATTCAGTTTTGATATGGCTTCTGATTGTTTGTCTGCTTCACAAGTAACACTCATTAAATTGAAATAGCTCAAGTCAAGAGTATTGTCGCCAACGAGATCGGTATAAAATGCGCAGGCGGCATTACCTATCACCAGTTTTGAATCCACTTCACCTTCGAAATAGATCCTATCAGGATATAAGCCAACCTTATTCTTGTCTATTTCAGGCTTAGAGGGCGAGATAATCACAGCCTTTGACTTCTCGGCTTCCGCATAGATGCACTTCATAAAGTGCGAGAAGAGGAAACTCGCAGCCCAGAGTTCCCTAGGTCTTCGCGCCATGCCCAACGTATGAATGATTGGGCCAATGTTAATTGCTGAGTATTTCATAAATTATAATTACTTCTTAGTTCGTCAAAAATTCGTATTATTTCATTCATCTTGCTTACATTATCTCTTACTAGGAACAAGGATCTTATGTCAACGCTAAAACTGCCATCACTATTCTTCTTAAACAGATAATCAAAATACTCCTTTATAGAGAAATCAGGTGGAATTGTTAATTTCAAATCACCTATGTCATTACTCGTCACTTTGAATTTAGCACCCAAATATTCGGTGGGCAATTCTTCCCAAATAACATAAACTTTCCATCTATTTTCTTTTTCTATAAAAACAGGCTTAAGAGTGATGGGGGATTTGAACCTTTCAATAGTTGCATTCTCCTTTTTTATCGTCTTGTTATATGGCTCTTTCCATTGCTCCAAAGAAGACAGTCCCAAACAATCTCTAAATGAATAATGGACATCATTTGTATCATAATGATTGTTTTTATACAACAACAAATCGGATTTTTTATGGTCATCCATCTGTTGCTCTAATATCCTAGGATAATAGCATTGTTTAATAGTTTTTTTCTCCCATTGTTGCTCTTTTATATTTTTGGCAAATGAAAACATAAGGGATTTGAAATACAACCTTTTGCCAAAACAATCATTAATGCCACCTCTTAAAGCTTTATGGAACCATTCCATTTCTTCAAAAAGCATCTCACGATCTCCATATACTGAAAAGAAAAGAAGATTTTTACTATGAACAATAGTTTTAGGTGACGAGGATGATAATGAAAAACTACCATAGCCTTTTGATTGGCGTGTACCAAAATTATTACGTATGAAAAAGTCTCCTACAAATTCGGCCAATCTATCTCTTAACATCAATGAAGACGTGAAGAATGTCAGCTTGCATTTATCACATAACGTATAATATTTCTTCTCCGTTTTATCGCCAATATTTGCAAAGAACATCGGCGATTTCTTATATTCAGGCTTGCCATTCGATTTGTAACGAACAAATTCGTTTGGATCAACAGGCTCATTTATCCCTTCAGCATATACTCTCAGCCTATAATCCAACCACGTCTTGCCGTTTTTATCCTTAATCCAGCCTTCACGTTCACCTGACTCTTTTTCTTCTAACGTCAGTTTGCTCAGAACAAACTTATCCAGCCTCGGCTTTACTTCCGAAGCTCGTAAGGTGGCACCCTCCTGATCATGCTGGAAATGTATCAGCGGGGTGTGCTGCTTGAGTGTTACAGTTAATGTATGCATATTCTCATTGTTTATTTGGTTGATTATTATCTGTTGAGTATATTTGGGAGAGGATTTTCTCGTAGAAATCATGCTCTGCTTGAAGCCGTTCTTCTTTCATAGTCTCCTCTATGTTTTCCTTCTCATCCTTAAGTTTTTGAGACAATTCTTCCTTTTCTTTTATTAACTCTTGAACCCTTGCTTCCAATTCTTTCTTGAAATCGTGTTCAAATAGTTTCTGATTATGCCAGTGCGCCTCATGCTCAAAAGCTTTATCTTTCAATTTCAACTCGTGGTTATGATCATTTTCTGCCATTTCTTTCTTCACCAGGTTTCTCCTATTTAAATAGCATAGAATGAGCATTATGCCAAGGAGCAAGGCAATAGCCCATATCAAGGAAATCATGACTGCGGGATGGTTGAACACACATCTCATTTCTGGCTGCGGACAGGTCGCCGCTGATGCACATTGAACTAATAATTGTAACATATTCAAGTTCGTAATTAATGATTATATTATCTATTTCTTTTAAACTTTTGGAAAAGGATGAATATAGCTGCAAGAACTGACGTGGTAACTATTGCGTAAATAACATAAGATAAAGGTGCCTCTCCTATATTCATTCCCCAGATGCCTGAAATGAGAGTAGGCACTAAGAACAGCGTGGCAATGAAACTTAACTTCTCAGCCTCCTCATTGCGTTGTTCATCGTTGGTCATGGTAATATAGTGGTAAAGCTGCTCGACTTCTGTACTGAGTCCCTCTTCATCACGTTTGATGTTCATCTGATCCTGAAGCAAGTCATACAGTTCTATGCCTTGATCCTGAGGCGTTACCTCTCGGAAATACACGTTGTTCACGAATCGCAGATAATCACGGTTAAGTGTATTCACCCTGGCTCGCAGTTCCTTGTTCGTGAGCTTGTTTTCATCCAACTCCTTTGAGATTTCTGATATTTCTCTTGAATAGTAAAGCGAAAGGACACGCTGGGCCAATACCAATGAGGTCATCCGATAATACATCGTCTTAATGTGATTCAGTACAAAGTTCTCCTCATTCATAAGAACAGTAAATGAATATCTTGTAATTCCGAAGAAAGTTCCGTATTCGCTCCAACGCTTATAGGTGGCATGTTCCAAAAGATCTTTGAACATCTCGTTGTTCTGACAAGTCGGGCCGCCATTATCAACAAAAACATACTGATACCAATCCAATTCCACTCTGTTTGGATCCAACCACTTGCCATCCTTGCCATATTCCTTCTTCATCCTATTGGCAAAATCGGCATTCAGAAAGTACGACACCACAAACATCCTGTCATCAAGCAGCCAACGGCAATCGTGCATCTCCTTGGGTAAAAGCCCTTTGATAAATCCAGGCAATCTATAGGGAGGAAGACTTTTTTGGGCATAAGAGGAGAAGTCCTCGCTGAGGAGAGGACGACTGCTCAAAGCGAGGGATATGGAGTCAGCAAGGAAACTGTCTTTCGTTTTCTGTAGATCTACATCACCATCATCGCCATTAGCTAAATATTGCGGATAGATGCGTCTGCCATAATCGTTAATAAATAAGATGTCCTTGATATCGGTGTAGCGGCTGTTTCTCAGATGAAAACTTAGAATAGCCGCCTTATCATCATAAATGTTCAATTCTATTTTTTCTACATTCAGCGTATAGGACTTCTTGTTGCCTCGCTTGTTAATGTTGATGGTGAACGTGTCTCCTTCTTCAGTCCTCAGTCGGTATGTCGCCAATATGCGATTCAGCGAATCGGGGTCATCAAATACGGCTCCTGAACTGAATTCATAAAAATAGCCTTGCTCAGAGAAGTTGCTGGCAAAATCACCTTCGCTGTAGGCGAACTGCTTACGTTCCCACGAAGCCCCCTTCAGCATCTTGTCTATTGATGCCGCATCCCATTCGCTTTCCAGACTGAATGGAAACATAAAAATATGATAACTATTGGTCTGCATACTTACATATTATATCTTTAACAAATCTATCGATGCCAGCCTCGTCATAGGCACCCCTAACACAGCCTATGTAACCATTGTCGCCACCGCCATGGAAGACTTTACCCTGCTGAATATCCTCTGCAAGCATTAGCGACAGTTCTGCTTTGCCTTCGCCATAGTACATCCATTCATTATCTGTATAGATGAGGAGCCTCTGATAGGGATAAAGCCTGTCGCAAATGGCAGAGAAATGCGATGTCAATGCTTTCACCACCAAAAGACGAGGATGCCGAATCAGGTGTTCGGCTATTGACTGCTCTGCTAATTGTTCATCAGCTTCACTGACACCTTGTGCTGCTCGATCCTGATGCCTTATCTCGGCTATTTCTTCTTCCGTAGCTGACAGAGCTTGCATGGCAGGAATATATCCGCGATCGTTGGCTGCAACCAACTGTTGGTGACGATTCAAGCGAACTCCAAGAATCAATGCGACTTGCTCTAAAGATGACGGCATATTGTCCTGACCATTATGATGGTCAATGGGATAATAATTATCCGGAACAGCAATATCTTCGTTTAGTTCGATTCCATATATCCGGTCAAACCTACTTGATTCCTCCAACTCCTTACTGTATGCACTCAGAAGAGCCGCATCCCAAGTGAGATTCCTGTCTGATATCTCGCAATCAGGATTCTGCTTAAGTATTTGTTTGATTGTCTGCATCTCCAGATCTTGACCACCTAAGAGAAAGAGGTTGCTAGGATGAGCAAATTGGTGTACAACCCCACATCCTATGCTGGCATTCTTGCCAATGCCAACAAAGTTGGGGATAGAGAGGTTGCAGGTGAAGTCGGCATTGAAAGCCATCAGGGGCACACCTTTATTATAAATAGGATAGGAGTCGCTGAGATTGGTAATGCAAACTTTCAGCTGCTCTTCGAGATGAATATCAAGCCCCTTGAGCATTGAAAGGAGATTGCCTTTAAGGATATCCTCAAGCAAAGCAACGCGTTCACCCAATCCCTCAGCAGCCTGATAACGAAGATAATTCTTGGCGTTGAGTGGCAGCCATCGGGTGATATGATAACTGAACGATGTTTGCCAAGTCTGAACCAAGACTCTTGCGGGAATGGCTTTGCTGACGATGAGCGTCGCTTCGCGCTCACCGAGGGTTATGGTTTCTGGCGCTTGTGCCAGGAACTGACCGATGATATCGACTCCTTCTTCCACACATACAATGGCTGCTTTCCCTCGAATCTGCTTATACTGAATCAAAGGATATGAATAGCGCAAAGAGCCTTCTCCTGTGTGGTTGTGATACAAGATGTCAGCCTGATTTCCAAGGCATTTCAAGATGCTCCCTCGAAACAGGGGTATCTCCTGATGGCGTATGGGTGTGTCAAAGGTAATGACTAAAGTACGAACAAAATTCCCCATGAAAAAATAGGTTGAGGTATACGGTTTTTGATTGTTTCAGGGGCAAAGATATATATTATTTTCGATTTGACCGTTTCCTATTTACTTTTTTCGTTTAAAGTGATGAAAAATGAGTTGTGTGTTGATACTTCTTTCGTTTTTCACGCTGTTATTCTTCATTATTATGTATCTTTGCGGCACCTTACGCAAGAAACGTCACGAACATATCTATGACTTCCACCAAAGCCGTGCCTGCTGAGTTTGAGGACTGCGAGCCTTGCTATGACGATGGGCTGATGCAGACGAATGGAATGGGGTGTCAGGATAAAGGGGGAGTGATGTAAACGTGCTCTTGGGTGGCTGGTTTGAACAAAGCCTCTAAACATCAATTTCATATTCAAATGCCAATTTTTGTACATGCTTACACTTTTGCTTATAAACAAATGATATTTATAGTATTATCACGTGTGTAGGGTACGATTATGCTTACACTACCCTACACTATTTGGCCTGTTTTTGAGGCTTTCGATGTAAAAGTTTGCCGGGAGGGGTGTTGGAGGGGCATGTTTTTGCAGCGGGTTCAGATGGCTTATGCGGCGAAGCGAAGTTGGCAACGTGACTGGTTTCACACGGAATAGCGACTGGACAGCGAAAAGTAAAACAAGTTGTTTTACCTCAAATTAGTTGACTAAACCACCTCTCACACCCAACTGATCAGAGGTAAAACAACTTGTTTTACTTTTCGACGACGTAGTGTAGGGTAGTGTAAGCATAAAAGCACCCTACACTCCACTTAACCATTTGAAATTATTCAGCTTACAGCGAAAAGTGTAAGGAGAAGCAAAAATCAATAATAATTTTCGGGAACAAAAACGAAGGACGAAAACGGAAATGAAAAATGGACACGAATTATCGTAATGAACGTAATGAGTGGACGGAAGATGGACACGTGCTCGACCTTGGTCGCTTCACACTAGAAGAACTATCGTAAAGATGACATCTCCTTCTTTGTAGTCGGCATTGCAGTCGGCAAACGCCGGGCTATAAATAGACCAATAGCTCATTTTGCAGGGTGCAACCCCGTTCAAATACTGATTCCCACAAGGGTTTTGAGAGTTTCAAACGTTTCAAGGCATAAATCGACGGTCGAAATTGCTCAATAGCTCATTTTGCAGGTTGGAACATGCGCTAGAGCCCGATAAATACTACCTTTGCAGGCATTTCAAAAGCCAGAAGGCAGAGTTAGTATGAACAAGAAAGAATGTCCTGTGTGTAGAAGCAAGCACACAATTAAGTATGGAGTGCGCAAGGGCGTACAGTTGTATAAATGCCAAGCCTGCGGCTACCAGTTCCGTGCAGGAAGAGAAGTTAGCGAAGATGAGCTTTGGAATGCTTATCAGCAGGAGAAACAGACGATCGAGGAGCTTTCCAAACGCTATGGTAAGAGTGTATCCACCGTCAAGCGCAGGCTTCACGACATCAAGCGTGAATGGGAACAGCCACCTCTGTCCGGTGAGGGTTTCGTGCATCTGGACGTTACCTACTGGGGACGCTGTTTCGGTGTACTTCTGGCACTGGACAGCCAGACAGGGAAGCCTCTGTACATGGCCTTTGTGAAGAGCGAGATGGTGAAGGACTATGAGGATGCCGTCAGCAGCATAAAGGAACGAGGCTACACCATCCGTGGGTTGGTCATAGACGGCAAGCAGAGCCTGTTTAAGACGTTTTCTGAGTATCACATACAAATGTGCCAGTTCCACATGAAGCAGATCATCAGACGTTACCTGACGCTGCATCCTAAGATGCATGCCAAGCAGAGAGTTGAAGGAATTGGCAGACAGGCTGCACAAGGCTGACGAGGCAGATTTCAAGAAGGATTACCATGCATGGAAGGAGGAGTGGAAGAACACGATTGGCCACAAGAGCCTCCACAAGGACGGGAAGATGCACTATACGCATCAGCGGCTGAGAGCTGCGATGAACAGTCTGAACTTCTATCTGCCTTACCTCTTCACCTATCAGCGGGAGGACTGCAAGGGGATGCCTAACACGAACAACAAGATAGAAGGGACGTTCACTGATTTGAAGAAGAACATGAACAACCACAGCGGCCTGACACTGCAGAACCGCAAGCGGTTCATTTCTGGGTTTTTCTTGGCATTGGAATCTAAGCTTGAACGGTCGGAGCAAGATATGAATGATGAAGAAACAGGCAACACGTAATGTGAAGCCTGTTCCGTTCAATCTTGAGTTCGCAGTCCTATTCCTCATGGAGTTGCTCCCCAGCAGAGCTCCACTATGCTTCAGACTGCGGAACAAAGGTACAAATTCTGTTTGGTCTGGCAATGAAAAAGCCAGAAAAACTCATCCTGCGATTTGAGATATAGAACCCCTGTCACTTGAAAATATCCTGCAAAATGAGCCATACGCCCATTTTGATTCATTTTAGAGGGAAATGTGCACTATATCGTGTTAAAGTCTGACATATCAGAACCTCCATGAAGAATATTTTGTAACTTTGCAACCAAATTCACATAGGATTGTATTATCATGAACGAGAATTTCGCTATACAGCTCTTTGAGGGCAAGAAAGTTCGCATCGTATGGGATGCAGAACAGGAGAAGTACTATTTCTCTGTAACGGATATAGTGCAGGTCTTGACAGATTCCGTGA
>Ga0247610_10002610_pt1 | contig 20547 bp, 15 predicted proteins | sample 174DNAGHGhighgp2_FD_193483 | JGI IMG/M metagenome (GOLD analysis project Ga0247610, IMG submission 193483) | Sheep rumen microbial communities from Palmerston North, Manawatu-Wanganui, New Zealand - 1742 DNA GHGhigh gp2 | ecosystem: Host-associated > Mammals > Digestive system > Stomach > Rumen...
GTGGTCGGCATTAGCACTCAGCGTGACGCCATCCATTGAATAGGATTCGTAAGTGCCATAAACCTCAAGGTCACTGATGTTGCAGCTTTTCCAAGTGACTTTTGCGTTCATCATCCCTACGCTTGCTGCGAGGGCGAGAAGAAATGTAAAAATCTTTTTTCTCATAATTTTTTGATTTTTAGTTAAACAATATTGTTAATTAGTTTGTTGCTCACCAAATTTAGGCGCAAAGGTACACAAATAAAAGCACGTACGCAATACGCACGTGCAGAAATTTACGAAGTGGGAAATAAAAGAGGTGAATTTTTACGTATTGGGAAATTTTGCTTTCCATTCAGACGGACTCATACCCGTCTCATTCACAAAAGTTCGCCATAGCACTTTCTGATTAGAGAAGCCGCAAAGCTCTGCTACATCTTGGATCTTGAGTTCCGGCTGTTCGATCATCAGGCGTTTCGCTTCCTCGATACGCAGACCATTGACCCACTGATAGAACGAACAGCCGTACGCGCTATTGATAAAACGGCTCAGATACGAGCGGTTGAGCGGCAAGACCTGATGCAAGTCGGTTAACTGGAAATCGGAATTAAGATAGGGTTTCTCCTTTTCGATCCAAGCATCCAAAGTAGCACGATAGGCGGCATTGGTGGGACTATCCATTTTCGATTCTTCCTTTTCCTCCACTGCCGTACTACGCAACTGTTTCCACGGATCGGGACGATAAAGCACGCGCTCGGTAGTATAGGATAAGATAAGGAGGAACAACCATTGTTGGGTAAACATCCGGTTCGGTACATACCAGAAGACGATGAAATAGAATGCCAATCCCGCAATAGCCAACATCGTCAGATAGCGCACGATCCATTGCACATCAATATCGTCCATAGAGGAGAAGTTATCCTCACACCATTGGCGGTATTTACGGACATGCCGGCAAAGCGTTAAGAAGATAACTATCGGATAGATCATAATAACGGGTAGCAGGTTCACAGGCACGAAATAATCGACGACACCCAGCACAATCATCGGCAGCAGTAACAACATACCGCGATACCAATTGAGCCACCCGGGACGCAAAACCTTGGTAGGATAGATAAAGAAGAGAAACGCCAATATATTACCTAATGTAACCGAGGCATTGAACAACGGGTCATCAGGCGTACCGCCTATCGCTTTGATATCCAGTATATACCGCATGCCCAATGCCAACAAATCGATACAGCCCCATACCAGCAACACAATCGCCCATGAGCAACGCAAGGTATTTTGCTCCATATGACGAAACAAGAGGAACGCTCCGAAGAAACAGACGGCGATCGTGCTGACACACTCAAACGGATTGATATAGTTCTCAAAAACCGATTCCGGTATGAACGTGGCCAACCAATAACTGAGCACCGTCAACGATAGAAGAACTAAGCCAAAAAGAACTTCCGACTTATAATTATACCATATATCACGAATGGATGTTGTCATAATCTGCTGCAAAGGTACAATATTTTTTTGATATATGCAAATTATTCCGAATATTTTTATACGTCTTGTTTGTCTTTTTGCATTATAAGCATACCGGAAGGCGGGATTTCTCTGGGACGACGTGTCCAAGAGTGTGCCTCCGGCATACTTACGAAAAATCCCTGCGGCTCTCACGAGAGGCAGGGACAGAGTCAATGAATTCGGGAATCCCAAGTGGCTCGGCATAGTTGCTCGATACGGTTGAGGCCGTTGCCTTTGGGATATTTCATGAAGCCTGAAGAAGCGACGGCAGTAGAGTCTGCCAAAGAGAGGTTAAAACGCCACATATCACCGTCACATACGTGCCGATGCCGCCATGATATATAATGCTCCTTGTATGCGAGCATACGCTCTTCTACAACGATTTGCTTGAGTTGTTCAGCAAAGGAGGCAGGCACTTCGATAGCGTGTGCCAGCTCGGGATCGCAGTTCGTACCATTGGTCAGCCTATACTGTCCGTCCGCATCCAATCGAAGGATGAAATGGAAGGTAGGGTAACGGGTCGCATTATCCACGCGGTACTCCATGAAAGCAATAGGGCTATCCGGTACCGGCTTGGCATGCGTGCAGCCGGCGAGAAATGGAAGGAACATCGCAAACAGTAGTTTTTTCATCTTGTTATTCCGGATAATCAGGAACGGTGATGGGGATTAATACAGTCTTTTCCACTCCGCTTCGTCATCTGCGTCATAGACGTATTTATAGGGGCAGCCCTTAATCTCGAATGTATATCCGCGGTTACGTTTCCAAGCCTTGCGGGTTGTGTCGTCGGCTTTGTCCCAACGGATGATCTCAACCGGTTCGATAGCCTGGAGGGCTCCATCGACATAGATGGCGAGGAAGGTCGAATGAATAACCGGCATTTCCGAGGTGGAGACAACGGGTTCGACTTTGCTCTCCTGTCCCGGGTTCAGTTGTGATTTCACGAGGGATTGATAGATATGTCCCTGTCTGTCGGCAAGCCCGAACTGCACATCCATCTTCTTATCCGTGAGGTTAGCGTATTGCATGGTGAAAGGCAGTTCGTCGCCGCAAACACAGAAGTTCCACACCGGATAGAGACGGTGCATGCGCAGGCGACCTATACGGCGGTTGAAGACCTCCGAGCGTTTGAGATAGATGGTACCGCCGACCTCGATGGTCTGGGTGTAGTTCTTCTTACCATCGGTATAGAGGACCTTGATCGGGGTCTTCCATGCGTACTGGTCGGGGATATCCTCCCAATGGTAGTTCGGCGTCCACTCCACGGTGATGGTATTTCTGCCCTGCGGGGGAGTCGGATTAACGAGCCACGATACTTCCAGCCGTGCTCCTTCCCATTGGATATCCGAGATAGAGACAGGCGTTTTGGAGTTGTTGACAAAATCAAAGGTCATCACCTTGTTAGCCGTTCCGGCATCGACACGACCCAAATCACGGCTTACGACCTCAAAACGGAGAGGTCCGTTCTGTACACCTGTTTGTTTCGGGGCTTTCTTCGCCCACATGCCCTGTACTGCTACGAGACAGAGCAGAAAGAGAGTGATTTTTCTCATATCTGTATTTATTAAAGTAGTTTGCGTAGTTTTCGTAGTTTTCGTAGTTTGCGTAGTTGTTTGATACGCATACAAAAACGGTAACCCGTTGAACTATTGGATTACCGTTAATGTTTTCAGTGTTAAAGAGAATAAGCTGATTGTTGTTAAATCAATTTATGCTCATTATCGAGTAAGAAAGGTATGACTCCTATATAAGTCACTCCATTTTCATCTGTCCATGGACGCGAGATACCATCTATAATAACAATTTTTCGGAACGAGTCGCGCACGTGGCAAAGAGAGAAAGTTTCTTGTTCCTTTTTTTCGGGTGTATCAACATGAAGGGCAGACTGGATATAGATTTTTTCATTCCATGTATTGACAATAAAATCTATCTCGTATTGAGTTTGCTGACGTTTACCGTCCATCACTCGTTCTACCTCTACAACACCTACATCTACTCGGTATCCTCTTCTTATCAACTCATTGTAAATCATGTTTTCCATAAGATGGCTGCGTTCTTGCTGGCGAAAATTAAGCCGTGCATTGCGAAGCCCCAGATCCATGGCATAATATTTCTTGATATTCTCGAAGTAACGCTTCCCTTTCACATCATAACGTTGGGCAGCAGAAAAGAGATAAGCATCTTCCAAATAGCTCAGGTACTTCTTTATCGTTGGATCATATGTCTTTTGAGCCATTATGGTACTAACCGAGTTGGCTAACTTATGCGGATTTGAAAGTGAGCCTACAGCCGAATACAATGTGTCTGTTAACGCATCTATTACGACATCGTCACGCAGTTTATACCTTTCTACAATATCTTTTAAATACACATTCTGGTGTAAGTCGGTGAGGTATTTTTGCTTAGCTATTTCATCCGGCTCAAGAACTGCCAAAGGCATTCCTCCAAAAGTCAGATATAGATCCAAAGCCTCTACTTTTTCCAGACCTGCAAACGCATAGTATTCGGCAAAAGAAAGAGGGTACACCTTAATTTCACTTCCTCGATCACGGAAATATGTCACCACATCGGTAGATAGCATCCTGGAATTGCTGCCGGTTACATATACATCTATATACTCCTCACCTCGCAAACTATTTAAAATATCATAGAATGTAGTATATAATAATTCTCTATCTTCCTCTGGTACAAGTGATTCGTCTATAACTGTATTTTTAACTTTATAACAACGCTGTATTTCATCAATAAAAACGTAGTATTGGCGCTTTTTGTCGTTGCAACGCGACATAACATACTCATACAAGGTAATCGGGTTGCGATAAGCTTTATTATAGTCCTTTTCCAAGTCTATTTCCACAAAGCTATCTTCTTCTACTCCTTGTAAAAGTAGATGTTGTTTGTATAAATGAGATAGCAGATAAGATTTACCACACCGTCTTATACCGGTGATAATCTTCACTTTCCCGTTCCAACTTTTGGCTTCTAATTGCCGAATGTAGTCATTCCGTAATATGTCCATATAGTGTACGTTACTATAACTTTAGTCGTAAACCCGACTATTTTTATTGAAATTCGCTGCAAAGATACAACTTTTTATCGAAACATGCAAGTATTTCGGCTTAAAAAATATTTTATTTTGTAAGAAAGTGCAAAATACTTGCTCTAAGAGATCGTTTTTTCTCGACCTGAGCGACCACGAAATCGTGGGCGGTTGCTCTACCTTGCTCGCGAAATCAAATAAAAAAATGCATTTTTCGCGACCAGACTACAGATTAAATTGTTTGATGTCGTTTGACATCGTTTGACGGTTTAAAAATTATGGCTGGCGCCAGCCGTTTATTAGCTGTAAATCGATTTCGGGTGCAAAGGTACAAAAAATCTTTATATTCGTCAACCATTAAAGACAATTATCAACAATTAGTACTGATGCGATAAAATTAGAAAAAAACAATTATATATCAATAAGATATAAACATGTTGACCAAAATTAACGCAACACTAATAATAATTGGTTTTGGATTTTAATGGGACAGAAGTGTATTTATATATTTATTATTGATGAACATTACCAGCATCCATGAGATAGCCATTGATGTTATTTGCGGAGATGGATTGGAGGTCAGAGATGTAGATTCTCTTCGCGCTGTCACGCGAAGCAGTCACACACGATATCATTGATATCGCTCGTCGTGATGTCCCGCCACCGGAGAGTCTCCGGAGACGAACACTCCCCCTCTAATCCACTAACCCGCTCATCCATTATCTGCACCTTGTTGGAGATCACGTCATGCCTGAGCCGGTCGAACTGCACGAGGTTATCATGGATGTAATTACATACCGTTTCTTGTCTGTTCATTTTTCCGCTTTTCTAAAATTTGGTGCAAAGATACGGATTTCTCTTGATATAGGTGACGCATAAATATGCGCCGAAGTGATTTACATTATGAAAATAATGCTTTTAGTGCAATACACGACCTGCAAAAATCGCGATTTGGTGCAAAAAATCGACGTAAAAAATCGCGATTTGGTGCAAAACACTTGCGTATATCAATTATTTTTACTACTTTTGCAGCGGATTTTGGAAAAACGGACAAAATACTCCAAAAATATATTAGAAAAACGGACAAAAACCGCTTAAAACATATTAGAAAAACGGACAAAGAAAAGTTATTATATGCTTAATCGACACATTTACAGCGTCATAGAACGCCATTATGCTACTACGAAGAAAGCATTATTGCTTACAGGTGCTCGACAGACGGGTAAGACATATGCTATCCGTCGTTATGCAAAGCAGGCAGGATTGCAATTGGTAGAGATGAATTTTGTGTTGCAACCCGAGACACGGAACATCCCTCGTGGGGCGGCGAATGTGCAGGAACTCTTGTTGCGTATATCGGCGTTTGCGAACAAGCCTTTGGTGCCCGGCAAGACCTTGATTTTCTTCGATGAGATTCAAGATTATCCGGATATCATGACGTGGGTGAAGGCACTTGTGGACGAAGGACGTTTTCTATACGTATTGAGCGGTTCGCTATTGGGGCTCGAGTTGCAAAACATCCGTTCGGTACCTGTAGGATACATGGATGAGTATCAGATGTTTCCTTTGGATTTTGAGGAATTCATCCGTAATATCGGCGTAACGGATGAAGTGATAGGCTCCATACAAGAAGCATGGGAGCAACAAAAGCCGGTGGATAGTTATATCCATGAGAAGATGATGCGGCTCTTTAACCTATATCTTATCGTAGGCGGTATGCCGGCTGCCGTACAGAAATATGTGGATACCAACGATCTGCAGTTTGTGATTCAGGAGCAGCAAGCTATCTTGACGCTCTATAAAAAAGATATCGCCAAATACGATCCTGATAACAAACTCTATATCAACGACATCTTCGAACTCATTCCGTCCGAATTGAATGCTAAGAACAAACGCTTTATCCTCAAGAATCTGAATGAACACATCAAGTTCTCGCGTCATGAGAACAGTTTTGTATGGCTTCGTGATGCCGATATGGCGTTACCGACCTACAATGTTGAAGAACCGCGTGTACCGCTTAAGTTGAATGAGTTACGTAATCTATTCAAACTATTCCAGAACGATGTAGGACTACTCGCCTCGCAATATGCCGGAGGTATTCAATTGCAGATTCTGCAAGGCGATGTATGTATCAACAATGGTGCTATCTACGAGAATGCGGTTGCCCAGGAATTGCATGCGCACGGGTGGAAGTTACGCTATTTCAATAGTAAAAAGCAAGGAGAAGTGGATTTCCTGTTGGAGCAAGACAGCGAGATCATTCCGTTGGAAGTCAAGTCCGGCAAGGATTACCAACGTCATGTAGCGCTGAATAACCTGCTAACGAATGCAGAGTACGGGATTCGTCGCGCTATCGTACTCAGTAATGAGAACATATCGGTAAAGAGATATGTGCTATATGCTCCGGTCTATATGACCATGTTTCTGCATCATCACAAGCAGCAAGGTCCGATCATCTATCACCCGGAGTTGCCGTAAACAGATGATAAGCTCTCCAAATAGTTTTCTTGCTGGTGTTGAAATGAAGAGCGACTTGGAATTGCGAGAGCTCGGGAATGCTCAACTCTCCGCTTTCTTTTTTTTGAGCAGATACTGATACTTTGTCATAATAATGAATTGTTTAAATGATTGATATACATAAAAAAAACGCAACTCATGATGAGATACGGTTTGAAAGACATGCATGACACAAAAAAAACGCACCCGAAGATGCGTTTTTTTGATTATTCAGCATTCAGCCGTCAGTATTCAGTTATCAATACTGATCTTCACCGTTGAGGGCGGCTTCGGCTGCTTCACGGGCAGCTTGGATAGCGGCGTACTCCTCTTTGTTATGAACAGCGATCCTGGAGAACTCGCGGAGACCGGTACCCGCCGGGATGAGGTTACCGCAGATAACGTTCTCTTTCATACCTTCGAGGGTATCGACCTTACCACGTATCGCTGCTTCGTTGAGGACCTTGGTGGTCTCCTGGAAGGAAGCGGCGGACATGAAGGACTTGGTGCCCAATGCAGCGCGTGTGATACCTTGGAGGATCTGTTTCGCGGTCGCGCACTCTGCATCACGTGCCTTGACAAGTTTCTTATCACGGCGACGGAGGCTGGAGTTCTCATCGTGGAGACGGCGTGCGGTAACGATCTGACCTTCGCGGAGTGCCTCGGAGTCCCCGGCATCGGTAACGACCTTACGGCCCCAGATACGATCGTTCTCCTCGAGGAAGTCGAGTTTATCGACAATGTCACCCTCCAAATAGCGGGTGTCACCCGGTTCGAGGATCTCGACTTTACGCATCATCTGACGAACGATGATCTCGAAGTGCTTATCGTTGATCTCCACACCCTGCATACGGTAAACGGCTTGTGCCTCGTTGACGATATAATCTTGTACGGCGGTAGGACCTTGGATGGCGAGGATGTCCTCCGGGGTGATAGCACCGTCAGAGAGGGCGTGTCCTGCGCGTACGAAGTCACCTTCCTGCACAAGGATCTGTTTGGTCAACGGAATGAGGTATGCCTTCTGCTCACCGAGTTTGGAGGTGATGAAGAGTTCACGGTTACCACGTTTGATCTTACCGAGCGTGATCTCACCGTCGATCTCTGCCACGACAGCCGGGTTAGACGGGTTACGTGCCTCGAAGAGCTCCGTGATACGCGGCAGACCGGAGGTGATATCACCACCGGAGTTGGTGACGCGTGCCATAGAGAAGAGGGTGTTACCGATATGTACTTCGGCACCTTCGGGGAACATAAGGGATGCTTTGACAGGCAAGTTGTAGGAACGCATGATGTTACCATCTTTGTCCACGATATGTGCCTGCGGCATCTTGGTCTTATCCTTGGTCTCGATGATGGAGACTTCACGTTTACCGGTTTGCTCATCGACTTCGGTCTTACAGGTGATACCTTCGATGACATCTTCGTATTTGATGAAACCGTCCTGTTCGATCAAGAGCGGAGTCTTATACGGATCCCATTCGCAGACCTTGGTACCCTTTGGGTACGCTTGTCCTGACTCCACATAGAGTTTGGAAGCGTACGGGATATCGAAGGTAGCGAGGATGACGCCTGTCTTCTCGTCCTTGAGGTTAAGGGTATTCTTACGGCTGACAGCGATCACTTCGCCTGCAGCGGTAGTGATGGTACGGAGATCTTCTATCTCGACGATACCGTCACGTGTCAGTTCGTAGGTACCTTGTGCAGCCGCACCACCGGCAAGACCTCCCGAGTGGAAGGTACGGAGGGTCAGCTGAGTACCCGGTTCACCGATAGCCTGTGCCGCGATGACGCCGACTGCTTCACCTTTCTGTACCATCTTACGGGAAGCGAGGTTACGTCCGTAACACTTCGCACACACACCGTGTTTGGATTCGCAGGTGAGTACGGAACGGATCTCGACCTCTTCGATACCTGCTGCCTCGATGGCTTCGCATTGTGCTTCACGAATCTCTTCGCCGGAAGCGACGATGAGGTTACCTTCGTTATCGAGGATATCGTGTACGGAAACACGACCGAGGATACGGAGGGTGAGGGAAGCGATGACGTGACCGTTGGCATCTTTGATAGCGCGTGCGGTAAGACCACGCAGGGTACCACAGTCCTCTTCGTTGATGATGACGTCGTGCGACACATCGACGAGACGACGGGTGAGGTAACCGGCATCGGCAGTCTTCAACGCGGTATCGGCAAGACCCTTACGTGCACCGTGGGTAGAGATGAAGTACTCGAGCACGGACATACCCTCTTTGAAGTTAGCGAGGACAGGGTTCTCGATTTCGGGACGGGTATCGACCGCACCGGCTTTCATCGGCTTCGCCATGATACCACGGATACCTGCCAACTGTTTGATCTGCTGCTGGTTACCACGGGCACCGGAATCCATCATCATGTAAACCGAGTTGAAACCGTCATCGGCGGATTTCATATGGTTCATCAGGATGGTGGTCAGTTCCTCGTCGATATTCTTCCAGGTATCGACGGTCTGACGATAACGCTGGTCATCGGAGAACTCACCGATGGAGTACAGCATATTGATGTTATCAACTGCTTCGTTACCCTTGGTGATAAGTGCTTTCTTCTCCTCCGGGATGAGGATGTCGTTCAAGTTGAAGGACAGACCACCACGGAAAGCGCGATAGTAACCGAGGTCCTTGATATCATCGAGGAACTGGGCTGCGCGTGCCACACCACAGGTCTTGATGACCTTGGAGATGATGGACTTGACCGCACCTTTCTTCATGAGGACGTTCTGGTAACCGAGCTCAGCCGGTACGTATTGGTTGACGATGACACGACCCGGGGTCGTCTCGATCAGTTCGCCATTGATACGCACTTTGACTTGGGCATGGATATCGACGCGTCCTTCGTTGAGTGCGATGATGGCTTCCTCTTCGGAATAGAAGGTGAGACCTTCTCCCTTCGCACCTGCGCGTTCCTTAGTGATATAATACAGACCAAGGATCATATCCTGCGACGGTACGGTGATCGGGTTACCGTTCGCCGGGTCGAGGATGTTATGGGATCCGAGCATGAGTAGCTGAGCCTCGAGGATTGCCTCGTTGGAAAGGGGCAAGTGAACCGCCATCTGGTCACCGTCGAAGTCGGCGTTGAAGCCGGCACAGGACAGCGGGTGCAGCTGGATAGCCTTACCCTCGATCATACGGGGTTGGAAAGCGAGGATACCGTGACGGTGCAGTGTCGGGGCACGGTTGAGCAGGACGGGGTGTCCTTCCATGACGTGCTCGAGGATCTCGTAGATGACCGGCTCACGACGGTCGATGATCTTCTTCGCTGACTTAACGGTCTTCACCGTACCGCGCTCGATGAGCTTACGGATGATGAACGGTTTATAGAGTTCGGCCGCCATCTCTTTAGGCAGACCGCACTCGTGCATCTTAAGTTCCGGACCTACGACGATAACCGAACGAGCAGAGTAGTCCACACGTTTACCGAGCAGGTTCTGACGGAAACGTCCCTGTTTACCCTTGAGGGAGTCGGAGAGGGACTTGAGCGGACGGTTGGCATCCGACTTCATCGCCGTGGTCTTACGGCTGTTATCGAAGAGGGAGTCCACAGCCTCCTGAAGCATACGCTTCTCGTTACGGAGGATGACATCCGGTGCCTTGATCTCCACGAGACGTTTGAGACGGTTGTTACGGATGATGACACGACGATAGAGGTCGTTGAGGTCAGAGGTCGCAAAACGACCACCATCCAGCGGTACCAACGGACGGAGTTCCGGCGGGGTGACAGGCAGTGCCTGCAGGATCATCCACTCGGGACGGTTCTTACCGTTCGACGCACGGAAAGCCTCAACGACTTGCAGCCGTTTGAGTGCCTCCTGACGACGTTGTACGGAAGAGGATTTGTCTGCCGTAGCACGCAGTTCGTAACTCAGTTCATCGAGGTTGAGGTTCGCCAAGAGGTCATAGACCGCCTCTGCACCCATCTTGATGATCACTTTGTTCGGATCGGTGTCCTCCAGGAGGTCATTGCCCTCGGGGATGATCGCCATCACCTGCTGGTACTGATCCTCGTCGAGCAACATCTTGTTCTCGATCGGCAGACGATTCTTATCCGTCTCATGCTTCTCGCCTATCTCCTGCCCTACGAGTGCACCGGCATTGACCACGAGGTATTTCTCGTAGTAGATGACGGACTCGAGTTTCTTGGTCGGGATACCGAGGAGCGCTGCCATCTTGGACGGCAGAGAACGCAGATACCAGATATGTGCTACGGGAACGACGAGTTTGATATGCCCCATACGCTCACGACGCACTTTCTTCTCCGTTACCTCGACGCCGCAACGTTCGCAGACGATACCTTTATAACGGATACGTTTGTATTTACCGCAGTGGCACTCGTAGTCTTTGGTCGGACCGAAGATACGCTCACAGAACAAACCGTCACGTTCGGGTTTGTAGGTACGATAGTTAATCGTTTCCGGTTTGAGCACCTCACCCGAGGAGATTTGCATGATCTCGTCCGGGGAAGCCAGACCGATAGTGATCTTAGTGAAACCGGTTTTCTTGTTATTATCTTGTTTAAAAGCCATAATCTAAGTCCTCCATTATTCCATTTTAATACTGAGTGCGAGACCTTGCAGTTCGTGCAGAAGCACGTTCAACGACTCGGGCAGGCCCGGGGTCGGGAACGGTTCTCCTTTGACGATTGCCTCATAGGTGCGAGCACGTCCCGTGACGTCATCGGACTTGACGGTAAGGATCTCCTGGAGCACATGTGCGGCACCGTGTGCCTCGAGTGCCCATACCTCCATCTCACCGAAACGCTGACCACCGAACTGTGCCTTACCGCCGAGCGGTTGCTGGGTGATGAGGCTGTACGGACCGATGGAACGTGCGTGCATCTTATCATCGACCATGTGACCGAGTTTCATGAAGTAGGTCACACCGACGGTAGCCATCTGGTCGAAGGGTTCACCCGTCTCACCATCGTAGAGCTGGGTCTTACCACCACGCGGCAGACCGGCTTTGTCGGTCCACTCGTCGAGTTGCTCCATGGTACAACCGTCGAAGATCGGGGTGCTGAATTTGACACCCAGTTCTTGTCCGGCCCAACCGAGGACAGCCTCGAAGATCTGACCGATGTTCATACGGGAAGGCACACCCATCGGGTTGAGCACGATATCTACCGGCGTACCATCTGCAAGGAACGGCATGTCTTCCACACGCACGATCTTGGAAACGATACCCTTGTTACCGTGACGTCCTGCCATCTTATCACCGACGCGAATCTTACGACGTTTAGCGATATATACTTTCGCCATCTGGATGATGCCGTTGGGCAGTTCATCACCGATAGTGAGGTTGAATTTCTCACGCTTGAGTTGCGCGTCCATCTCCTTATATTTCGCGATATAGTTGATCACGCATTGTGCGACAAGTTCGTTCTTATGCTCGTCTGCCGTCCATCCTTCGAGGAGCACGGAGAAGAAGTCGATCTCATTGAGACGCTCCTTGCTGAAGTGCTGACCCTTGGCGATGAGTTCGGTGCCGAGGATATCTTTTACGCTGACCGCCTGACGGCCGTTGAGCAGGTTGTAGAGTTTCTCGATCAGACGCTCACGGAGCCCCTCTGCCTGATGTTTGAACTTACCGTCCATCTCGGCGATCGTGATCTTATCGTCCATCTTCTGCTTGCGGTCTTTGTTCGCACGGCAGTAGAGTTTCTTATCGATGATGACACCGTCGAGCGACGGGCTGGCCTTGAGGGATGCATCCTTGACGTCACCGGCTTTGTCACCGAAGATGGCTTTGAGGAGCTTCTCTTCCGGACTCGGATCGGTTTCACCCTTCGGGGTGATCTTACCAATGAGGATGTCACCCGGTTGGATGTAAGCACCGATACGAATGATACCGTTCTCGTCGAGGTCTTTGGTTGCATCCTCGGATACGTTCGGGATGTCGGCAGTGAACTCCTCCATACCGCGTTTGGTATCACGTACTTCGAGCAGTTGCTCAACGACGTGCACGGAGGTGTACATATCTTCGCGTACGATACGCTCGGAGAGCACGATAGCATCCTCGTAGTTGTAACCTTTCCAAGGGATATAAGCCACTTTGAGGTTCTTACCGAGTGCCAGTTCACCGGCCTGTGAGCAGTAACCCTCTGTGAGGATCTGACCCTTCTCTACCTTGTCGCCTTTGCGGACAACGGGATGGAGGTCGATGGTCGTGTTCTGGTTGGTCTTCTCGAACTTCGGCATCTTGTACTCTTTCTCGTCGGGTTCGAAGCTAACCAGCTCTTCCTCCTCGGTACGCTCGTACTTGATGCGGATGATATCTGCGTCCACATAGGTGACGGTTCCGTTACCTTCTGCCACGATCTGGGTACGGCTGTCGGCGATCAACTGATCCTCGATACCGGTTCCTACGATCGGAGCCTCGTTGGTGATCAAAGGTACTGCCTGGCGCATCATGTTCGATCCCATGAGGGCACGGTGGGCATCATCGTGCTCGAGGAACGGAATGAGCGAAGCAGCGATAGAAGCGATCTGGCAGGGCGCTACGTCCATGAGGTTAACCTCCGACGGAGCCACAACCGGGAACTCGGCACCGAGACGCGTCTTAACGGTCTTACGGATGAAGTTTCCTTCCGGCGTCAAGGGCGCGTTACCCTGTGCAACGACTTTATCTTCCTCATCTTCTGCAGACAGGTAAACAACATGGTCGTTATCGAGGTCCACGACGCTGTCCTTCACGGGACGATACGGGGTCTCGATGAAACCGAGGTCGTTGATCTTGGCGTAGATACACATGGACGAGATCAGACCGATGTTCGGACCTTCCGGACTCTCGATCGGACAGAGGCGACCATAGTGGGTATAGTGTACGTCTCGCACCTCGAAACCGGCACGGTCACGACTCAGACCGCCGGGACCCAGGGCAGACATACGACGTTTATGCGTGATCTCAGCCAAGGGGTTCTGCTGATCCATGAACTGGCTCAGTGCGTTGGTTCCGAAATAAGAGTTGATGATCGACGAGATCGACTTGGCGTTGATCAGGTCGGTCGGGGTGAAGACCTCGTTGTCACGAACGTTCATACGTTCGCGAACGGTACGGGCCATACGAGCCAGACCGATACCGAACTGGTTAAAGAGTTGCTCACCTACGGTGCGGACACGACGGTTGGAGAGGTGGTCGATATCATCCACCTCAGCGTTGCTGTTGATGAGCATAACGAGGTATTTGATGATCTCAATCATGTCCTCCTTGGTCAGCACACGGGTGTCGTCCGGGATGTTCATGTTCAGTTTGCGGTTGATGCGGTAACGTCCTACCTCGCCTAAGTCATAACGCTTCTGGCTGAAGAAGAGGTTCTGAATCATCTCACGTGCCGTGGCATCATCGGCAGGTTCGGCGTTACGCAACTGACGGTAGATATAGAGGACCGCCTCTTTCTCCGTCTTAGCCGGGTCTTTCTGCAGGGTGTTGAAGATGATGGCGAAGTCGTTCTCACGCTCCTCCTGCTTGTGGAGCAGGATGGTCTTGGAACCGGACTCGATGATCGTCTCCAGCGTCTCCGGTGTCAGTTCTTCTTCGCGCTCAACGACGATGGTGTTACGCTCGATGGAGCTTACCTCACCGGTATCTTCATCTACGAAATCCTCGACCCAGGCACGCATCACGTCACCGGCTAACTTACGGCCCATGCAAGCCTGCAGGGTCTCACGGTTCACTTTTACTTCCTCTGCCAGGTCGAAGCAGTTCAAGATGTCCTTATCGGACTCAAAACCGATGGCACGGAGAAGGGTTGTTACCGGCAATTTCTTCTTACGGTCGATGTAAGCGTACATGACCTTGTTGATGTCGGTTGCGAACTCGATCCATGAACCACGGAAGGGGATGATACGCGCCGAATAGAGTTTGGTACCGTTGGAGTGCATCGAGGTGCCGAAGAATACGCCCGGCGAACGATGCAACTGACTAACTACGACACGCTCGGCACCGTTGATGACGAACGTACCTTTCGGCGTCATATAAGGGATGGTACCCAGATAGACGTCAGAAACTACGGTATCGAAGTCCTCATGATCGGGATCCTCGCAACTAAGACGTAACTTCGCCTTCAAAGGCACGGAATAAGTGAGACCGCGTTTGATGCACTCCTCGATGGAGTAACGGGGACGGTCCACGCTATAGTCCAAGAAAGCCAAGGTAAAACTGTTGCGGGTATCCTGGATCGGGAAGTTCTCCTGGAATACCTTAAAGAGTCCCTCTTTACGACGTTGCTCTGGAGTGGAATCCATCTGAACAAAATCCTGGAAGGACTTCAACTGAATCTCCAGAAAGTCAGGATAGGGCATATGCTTTTGCATACGACTGAAATTGACTCTCTGCTGTTTTTTACTTGTAGCCATTATTTTATATGGTTAATAATTGTTTAACAGAATTAAACTGTTGGTAATGAATAATTTAAATCTAAATCGGCGGGCATTACTTTTACGCTATTTTAATCTTCGCCCCTAAAATATTACCAAATTTTTCAGTTTTTTAATCATTCTGTCCTATTGAGCAGAAAAGGTTTAGACCCATATTTTGCGTATGGATCTAAACCTATTCCACCCTACCGATAGGTGGTTGGTTGATGGGGTATTACTTGAGTTCTACCTCAGCGCCTACCTCTTCGAGAGCTTTCTTCAAAGCCTCAGCAGTAGCTTTGTCAACGCCTTCCTTAACGTTAGACGGAGCAGCGTCTACGATGTCTTTAGCCTCTTTCAGACCAAGACCGGTTTGCTCTTTAACGGCCTTAACAACCTGGAGCTTGTTAGCACCTGCGCTCTTGAGAACAACGTCGAAAGAGGTCTTCTCCTCAGCTGCCTCAGCAGCTGCGCCAGCAGCAGGAGCAGCAGCAACTGCAACAGCTGCAGCAGCCGGCTCAATACCATACTCCTCTTTGAGGATGGTTGCGAGTTCATTTACTTCCTTAACGGTAAGGTTAACTAATGTTTCAGCAATAACTTTAAGATCTGCCATGATCGTATAAATTTTAAATGTTTTTTAATTCAGTTAATTGGGTTCTAGATATTCTAGATGTTCTAGATGCCCTGGATTTTTTTAGCCACGCTTCTCGAGGGTTTCGAGCACACCGTGGATGGTGTTTTGACCGCTCTGCAGTGCAGAAACAACGTTCTTCGCCGGGCTCTGGAGCAATGCAACCAGTTCTGCGATAAGTTCGTTCTTCGACTTGATAGTGCAGAGGAAGTCGAGGTTTTGCTTACCTACGTAAACAGTCTCTTCTACGTAAGCAGCTTTGAGTTGCGGCTTAGCCTCACCCGTCTTGTCACCTTTGGTAAACTCTTTGATGAGTTTAGCAGGAGCATTACCGGTGTTGGTAAGCATCAATGCGGTGTTGCCTTTCAATGCAGCGAACAGTTCAGCGTCGATGCCTTTCGCCTCGAGGGCTTTTTGCAGCAACGTGTTCTTAGCCACATGCAGCTTGATGTCCTGTTTGAAGCAAGCACGACGCAGTTCGCTGGTCTTCGCAGCATCCAGACCCTCGATATTAACGAGGTAGAAGTGCGAGTACTCAGCCAATTGAGCGCCTAAAGCTTCAATGACGAGATTTTTATCTTCCTTTTTCATACTTGTCTGTAATTTTTTAGAGATTAGAGAGATTTGGTATCAATCTTAATACCCTGACTCATAGTGCTGGAAAGATAAACGCTCTTGATGTACTCACCTTTGGATACAGCCGGCTTGAGGTGCTTGATCGTATCGATGAACGCGAGAGCGTTTTCTGCGATCTTGTCAGCGCTGAAGCTTACTTTACCGATGGAGGTATGTACAATACCGAACTTGTCAACCTTGAAGTCAATCTTACCGCCCTTCACCTCTTTAACGGCTTTCGCAACGTCCATGGTAACCGTACCGCTCTTGGGGTTCGGCATGAGGCCACGCGGACCTAATACACGACCGAGGGCACCGATCTTACCCATGATCTGAGGTTGGGTGATGATAACGTCAATGTCCGTCCATCCACCTTTGATCTTTTCAATATACTCATCCAGACCTACATAATCAGCACCAGCCTCTTTCGCTGCTGCCTCTTGATCCGGCATACAGAGTGCGAGAACGCGTACAACCTTACCCGTTCCGTTCGGCAGAGCAACCACGCCACGAACCATTTGGTTCGCCTTACGAGGATCTACGCCCAGACGCACGTCGATATCCACACTTGCATCGAACTTGGTGGTAGTGATCTCTTTCACGAGAGCAGCTGCCTCTTCGATGGTGTACAGCTTACCTGCTTCAATCTTCTCAGCAGCAAGCTTCTGTTTTTTTGTCAGTTTTGCCATAATTGTTGATTGATTGAAATAGGTTATTTAATTACGATACCCATGCTACGTGCAGTACCTTTGACCATCTTAAGAGCGGACTCCACGGTGAAGCAGTTGAGGTCCGCCATCTTGTCTTGTGCGATCTGCTGAGCCTGCTCCTCGGTGATAGTAGCCACCTTGTTACGGTTAGGCTGATCAGAACCGCTCTTCACCTTAGCTGCCTCGAGGAGCTGGATAGCTACAGGAGGAGTCTTAACGATGAAGTCAAACGACTTGTCAACATAAACGGTAATGATTACAGGAAGAATTTTTCCTGCTTTGTCTTGCGTTCTGGCATTGAACTGTTTGCAGAACTCCATGATGTTCACACCCTTGGAACCCAGAGCCGGGCCTACCGGAGGTGCAGGGTTGGCTGCGCCACCCTTGATTTGGAGTTTGATAAAACCAGCAATTTCTTTAGCCATAGTTTTACTTTTGTTAATAGTTTTTGACTTGCTAACGGGAAAGATTATAACCTATAACCTTTACCCTCAGTCGGTTAATAAATTTTGAAACTACCGAGTAGTAACTAACGACTTGTAACGGAGTCTCCTACTCTTTTTCTACCTGGTTGTAGCCCAGCTCCAGCGGAGTCTGGCGATCAAAGATCGTAACAACCACTTTGAGTTTGTGCTTATCCTCAGCCACTTCTTGGATAGTACCCTTGAAGCCGTTGAACGGACCGTCCACTACCTTCACGCTCTCGCCGACAAGGAATTCGATTTCGCTTGCCGCACGCACTTCGGATTCGGAAGCGAGACCAACGAGTTTGTTGACCTCAGCCTGCGAAACCGGTTCCGGTTTGACAGTCGTTTTACCGCCGCTCAGGAAACCCAATACGTTCGGGATGTTACGCAAGAGCGGGAAGCTCTCGTCACAGAGGTAGCACTCCACGAGCAGATAACCGGGAAGGAGGTTGCGTTCCTTCTCCACACGTTTACCGTTCTTAAGCGTCACCACTTTCTCCCGAGGGATGAGCACTTGCGACACATACTCACGGAAGAGGGACGAAGAGACGAGTGCATTGTTAATGTACTCCTCCACTTTGTTCTCCTTGCCGCTGATTGCGCGCAATACGTACCATTGTTTTTTGTTCTCAGCCATCTCAAATTTTCAATTTTTAATTTTCAATTTGAATGGTTTAGAATAAACCATAAATAAAGGTCATGATAGACTCAAAGCACCAGTCCATAAGCCACACGATGAGCGCCAGGATGATGGAAGCAATCAATACGATCACCGAGCTTTGTGCCAACTCTTTACGGGTAGGCCAGCTTACTTTGTGGACCAGTTCGTTGTACGATTCTTTTACGTTTTCTACAAAAGCCATATTAGTAGATTTTTTAATTATCTCTTTAAGCGCAACCAAATCCGGCTCCAGCATACGCCAAAGTCGAATCGGAAGCTATGATTTGTAACATTTTGTAATGGTTATTGGTTAGTGGTTATTGGTTATTGTAACTATCACCCATAACCTTTCACCCTTACTTAGCACGGAAGGCAGGAATCGAACCCACATTGACGGTTTTGGAGACCGCTTTCCTACCATTGGAAGACTTCCGTAAAAATCGGCGAACCGATTTTTCCGTGAATCTTGGCTTCGACGAACTGCGAATGCAAGCATTCGTTCGTCTTGCACAAGATTTCCGTTTTCCCCTCTCAAATCAACGAGCAATGCACGCTCGTTGATTTGGTTGAGGAATTTGCCAGGGCCCGATGCCCCAAGCGGTTTATCGCTAATAACGAGTATTAGTCGATGAGTTTGGTGATCTGACCGGAACCTACGGTACGGCCACCCTCACGGATTGCGAAACGCAGACCCTCAGAGCAAGCTACCGGATAGATCAGCTTAACCTGAATCTCGAGGTTATCACCCGGCATTACCATCTCAGTTCCTTCCGGCAGAGTGATCTCACCGGTAACATCCATCGTACGGATGTAGAACTGCGGACGATAGTGGTTGTGGAACGGAGTGTGACGGCCACCTTCCTCTTTCTTCAAGATATAAACAGAAGCCTTGAACTCACTGTACGGTTTAACGCAACCCGGGTGAGTCAATACCATACCACGCTTAACCTCGTCTTTGTCGATACCACGGAGGAGCAGACCTACGTTATCACCAGCCTCACCTTGATCGAGGAGCTTACGGAACATCTCAACGCCGGTTACAACGCTCTTCTTGCCCTCTGCACCCAGACCGATCAGCTGAACCTCGTCACCAACTTTGACGACACCGGTCTCGATACGACCAGTAGCAACTGTACCACGACCGGTGATCGAGAATACGTCCTCAACCGGCATCAGGAACGGTTTATCAACGGCACGTACAGGCAACTGGATCCAGTTGTCGCAAGCATCCATCAACTCCATTATCTTCTCTTCCCACTCGGGAACACCGTTCAGTGCACCAAGAGCAGAACCGCGGATAACCGGAGTGTTGTCACCATCGAAATCATAGAAGTTCAACAGCTCACGCATCTCCATCTCAACGAGGTCGAGCATCTCAGGATCGTCAACCATATCGCACTTGTTCATAAATACAACCAGGCGCGGTACGTTTACTTGGCGAGCCAACAGGATGTGCTCGCGGGTCTGAGGCATAGGACCGTCAGTTGCAGCTACTACGATGATAGCACCATCCATCTGGGCAGCACCGGTAACCATGTTCTTTACATAGTCAGCGTGCCCCGGGCAGTCTACGTGTGCGTAGTGACGGTTAGCTGTTTGATACTCTACGTGAGCGGTGTTGATAGTAATACCACGCTCTTTCTCCTCGGGAGCGTTATCGATAGAATCGAACGAACGCTGCTCAGACAGACCTTTCTTAGCCAATACAGTAGTAATAGCAGCGGTCAGAGTCGTTTTTCCGTGGTCAACGTGACCGATGGTACCGATGTTAACGTGCGGTTTCGAACGGTCAAATTTTTCTTTTGCCATAGTAATTCTTTAATTTTTTATTAACGTTAATAAACTAAAATTAGTTTGTTATCTTCATTTTATTTAAAAAGGTCGGTCAATGTTTGACCGTTGACCAACCTTAAATCATGGAGCTGCTTCCGAGAGTTGAACTCGGGACCTCATCCTTACCAAGGATGCGCTCTACCACTGAGCTAAAGCAGCATAAGAGCGAAAGACGGGACTCAAACCCGCGACCCCCAGCTTGGAAGGCTAG
>Ga0247610_10002611_pt1 | contig 20545 bp, 20 predicted proteins | sample 174DNAGHGhighgp2_FD_193483 | JGI IMG/M metagenome (GOLD analysis project Ga0247610, IMG submission 193483) | Sheep rumen microbial communities from Palmerston North, Manawatu-Wanganui, New Zealand - 1742 DNA GHGhigh gp2 | ecosystem: Host-associated > Mammals > Digestive system > Stomach > Rumen...
AATTGATTGTTATCGGTCATAACCATTTTGTTTTAAATAGACTGTCATTTTTTCCTTGCCTCGTCTGAGATGCGATTTCACTGTGTTATCAGGAATACCTGTGATCTTGCTGATCTCGTCGATGGGATAGCCGTCGATGAGCTGCAACGTGATACAGGTGCGTTCGTCAGGCTTTAAAAGGGCCAAAGCGGCATAGATATCCATCTTTAATGAAGAGGTGAGAGGTGAGAGGCGAAAGGTGAGAGGAGTGCCTGCCACTTGTGTATTCTCTTTCAACTCTTCGCTTTCCACTTTGTGCTTACGCATCTCGTCGTAGAAGACGTTGTAGGCGATGCGCATCAGCCAGGTGGAGAAGCTGGAGAGGCCGCGGAATTTGGTGATGTTCAGATAGGCCTTAATGAAGGTCTCCTGAGCCAGATCGTCGCTCAACTGTGCATCGCCCAGCGTCTGATTCAAGAAGAACCGACGAACAGGCGACTGGTATTTCCTGACAAGTTGGTCGAAGGCCCGCTTGTTGTGGAAAACCGCCACCTGCGTCACTAAGGCTATGTCGTTGAGCTCCACCATTCGATGATTGTCTTACCTTTCCAGGAGCCCTTTCTCCGGCATACAGATCCAAAGAACGAAATAGAATATCAAGCCACAGAAGGCTGTGAATATGGTGAGGAATGCGTAGGCGATGCGAACCATCACGGGGTCGAACTCCAGATACTCGGCGATACCGCCACACACACCTGCTATCACTCTGTCATTAGAGCGCATTAATCTTTTACTCATAGTCGCGAACGTTTGAATTGTTATTGAATCGATTCGAATTGTTATTGTTCAGAGGGTCGTTGTTGCCCATATCGCCGTTCTGGCGGGCAATAAACCATTTGCCAAGTCCGATGAAGAACACAAGGGCGCCGATGCCGATGCCAACCTTACCGATGATGATTCCCAGAAAGATGGCCAGACCCACGCCTGTGAACATCTGGCGGACACCCGTCTGATAGTCACTGTCCTTGAGGCCGGACATTGCCTTATCTTTCAGGATATCGTCGGGGATGGGCTGTCCGTTCTGGATGGCCATCTGCGCCAGCTTGTAACGCTCCTTGCGGTTCTTGTTCACGAAATAGAAGATCGCGATGATGATCAGCAACGGGAGCAGGAAGAAGATTACGACAATGGTGACAATGCCCACAGCCATCATAGGTCCAAAGATACCACCTACGCCTTCCATCACTTCCTTGAGTTCCTGTACGTCACTGCTGGTTGTATAGGTGGTGCGGTGACGGTGGGAGATGTACTTGTCGTCCTCAGCATCGTCTGCATCAGCAGTTGATGTCGTGTCAGAGAAGGCTTCGATTGCATCCTGATTGTTTTTAGTAGAGTCCACCTGCGCCGTACGTGGCGTGTGGCGGTGCTTCTGCGATGCGGCCTGGGTATTCAACCCGAGGGCGAGCATCATTGTGATTGCGATTAAATACTTTTTCATATCTCACTTGTTTTTTGTTTTCTACACCTGTTTGACGTGACAAATGATAAATTAGTTGCAAAGATAGTGTTTTTTCCCAATTTTTTTATAATTTTGCATGCAAAATATGCAATTGCCAGAGGATTTTATCCGTGAGACGAGGCAACTGATGGGCGCAGAGCGTTTCAGTCGCTATATGGAGGCATTCGACGAGGAGGCCCCCGTCAGCATCCGTCTGAATCCTCAAACACTCGGGGATCAAACACTCGGGGACGGTTCTTCCTGTTTGACCCGCTGCGCCGTCAGCGGAATCAGTCAAACAGAAAAGAACCGTCCCCGAGTGTTTGACGGAGTGCCTTGGTGTCCTGAGGGCTATTATTTGGAGGGGAGGCCGCAATTCACCTTCGACCCGCTCTTTCATGCGGGCTGCTACTATGTGCAGGAGGCCGCCTCGATGTTTGTCACTCACATCCTCCGCGAATTAAGTAATCTCTCACCTCAAAATGTACTTGACATGTGTGCAGCGCCTGGTGGCAAGTCCACCGCGATGTTGAGCGTCCTGCCTGAGGGGAGTACCCTTGTGAGTAATGAGCCCATCCCTACCCGTGCGCAGATCCTGTTAGAAAACATCACCAAGTGGGGTGCGAATAACTGCATCGTCACCAATAACTATCCGCGTGATTTCAAGAAGGCCAAGGCGAAGTTCGACCTTATCCTTTGCGATGTGCCCTGCTCTGGCGAAGGGATGTTCCGTAAGGATTCCGCCACTATCGGCGAGTGGAGTCTGCAAAACGTTGAGAAATGCTGGCGACTGCAACGTGAGATAGTAGCCGATGCCTGGGAATGTCTGAATCCGGGCGGCATCCTTATCTATAGCACCTGTACCTTTAATACCAAGGAGAATGAGGAGAACGTGCGTTGGATCATGGAGGAATACGACGCTGAACCCATTACGATTCCCACAGAACCGTCATGGGGTATCACAGGTTCGCTGCTCGAAGGTTTCGACGCGCCCGTCTATCGTTTCATTCCAGGCATCACGAGGAGCGAAGGACTTTTTGTTTGCGCTTTGCGCAAAAGAGGAGTGAGGAGTGAGGAGTGTGGAAAGAGAATACTTAAGACTAAATTGCCATCACCTTTGAAGGAATTGTCTGCAGCAGAACAATTCTCTTTCCTCTCTTCTCACTCCACTTTCCACTTAGACCTTCCTTACTCCGAGGCCCTCAAATATCTGCGTGGTGAAGCCCTCGTGCTGCCTTCCGATACTCCTCGTGGTATCGTTACTGTCAGTTATAAGGGCATCGCTCTTGGCCCCGTGAAGAATATCGGCAATCGCGCCAACAACCTCTATCCGAAGCCTTGGCGCATCAAGACCACTCATCTACCCACAGAAGAAGTAAAAATCATCGATAAACAATGAAACAGTATTTAGACATCCTCAACCGCATCCTGACGGAAGGCACAGAGAAGAGCGACCGTACAGGCACAGGTACCATCAGCATCTTCGGTACCCAGAGTCGTTACAACCTCGACGACGGGTTTCCTCTGCTGACCACCAAAAAACTCCATCTGAAGTCGATCATCTACGAACTGCTCTGGTTCCTGAAGGGCGACACCAACGTAAAATATCTGCAAGACCACGGTGTCCGCATCTGGAATGAGTGGGCCGACGAGAACGGCGAACTGGGGCCCGTGTATGGTCACCAATGGCGCTCGTGGCCTGATTATAAGGGCGGAACCATCGACCAGATTCAGTATGTGCTGGATCAGTTGAAGCATAATCCCAATTCCCGACGTATGATTGTCTCTGCCTGGAACGTGGCTGAGGTCAACGAGATGGCACTGCCTCCTTGTCATACTATCTTCCAGTTTTATGTCGCAGGCGACCGTTTGTCGTTGCAGCTCTACCAGCGCTCAGCAGACACGTTCCTCGGAGTGCCCTTCAACATAGCCTCCTATGCCCTCTTGTTGCAGATGATGGCGCAGGTGACAGGCTATAAGGCTGGTGACTTCATCCACACCACAGGCGACACTCATCTCTATCTGAACCATATCGAACAGGCAAAGCTTCAATTGACCCGTGAGCCACGTCCCTTGCCTCAGATGAAACTCAATCCCGACGTGAAGAGTCTCTTTGATTTCCAATACGAGGACTTCGAGCTCGTCGGCTACGATCCCCATCCACACATAAAAGCAGAAGTAAGCGTATGATCAGCATCATTGCAGCAGTGGCCAAGAACAGAGCCATCGGCTATCAGAACAAATTGATTTATTGGCTGCCCAACGACCTGAAGCGTTTCAAGGCCCTCACCACAGGCCATACGATCATTATGGGCCGCAACACCTTCCTCTCTCTGCCCAAGGGAGCACTGCCAAATCGTCGTAACATCGTGCTCAGCCGTTCGCAGAAAGCTTTCCCAGGTTGCGATACCTATTTCTCTTTGGAAGAAGCCTTGAAGCACTGCACCCCAGACGAAGACATCTACATCATCGGAGGCGCCTCCGTCTATCGTCAGGCCCTGAAAATCGCCGACCGTCTCTGTCTCACTGAAATCGACGACACCCCTGCTGATGCCGACACCTTCTTCCCGCCCTACGAGGACGATTGGCAAGAAGAAAGCCGTGAAGATCATCCAATCGATGACCGTCACGACTTCCGCTATTCCTTTGTCGATTATATCAGAAAATAGGCAGCACCAATAACTGCTGCATGATGGTCTTCGCCATCCGCTCATGTCCCGCATCATTCGGATGTAGGCGGTCGTTTTCAGCACTCTTGAAATACTGTGCCATCTCATCCATCAACGGATAGAGTCCTGATAGTGCATTCAGGTCAATCACGGGCACTGCCCATAGATTGCCCGCCTCCTTCACCGACTGCACATACGCATCAATATAATCCCCACAGAGGTTTGTATAGTCTTCACGTGGCTGCCAGTTCTTATCGTTGGCATAGAATTCTGCACGGTGAATCGGGGTCATCAGCACTATCTGCTTTTTAGGAAACATACGTTTCACATAGTCCAAAGCCTTGTTGATGCGTCCACGATACGTGGAGTCGCTCATCACTGGATAGCGGTGCCTACGGTCCACCATGTGCTTCTGCTCATGAATGCCAGCCATTACCTTCTCCGAGCGTTCCGTAAACCACTCTCCGATGGGCACACCCGCATTATAGTCGTTGGTACCGATGAAAATCAGGATGGCATCGAAACCATCTCCATGCTCCGCCTTCAGCTTATCTGCCTGGCGAGGGATATCATTCCACTGTCGCCCGCTCACACCATAGACATAGGGCTCTATCTGGAGCCATTCCTGCAGGAATCCCCAGTATTTCTTCTTCGAACCACGATTCCTCGGATCTGTAATCGAGTCACCGAAATACGCCACACGCTTCCCTTGCCAAGGATGCTGCATGACCTGTTGTGCACAAGCTGGTATCGCCAGCATCGCCACAAACAGACATATCAATAAACGTTTCATCTCAAATAATATGTTTTTTCCGCTACAAAGTTACGAAAAGATTCTGAATATAGATACGATATCTGATTATTTTTGTACCTTTGCAACTGTTTTTTCAACATTTTAATCACAGATGTACAAACCAAGATTCAACATGAAGCGCCCAGTGCTCGTGTTCCGACAGTTCGGAAACAAGGGCTACTCGCTTTTTGCCTGTCTGGGCAGAGAGGTGGTGTGTAGCGTGCTCTCCGTAACCACGCTGACCTACGCCTCTGCCGAGAGCGTCAGCACCGATCCGGTGGTAACGGACTCGGCAGCGATGACGACAGCCCGCGAGATGGTGCTCGAGGAGGTCAGTGTGACAGGCTCGAGGGCGCCCCTGACGAAGAGTCAGGCTGCGAGAATGGTAACTGTACTGGACCGTGCCGATATTGCGCAGGCACCCGTACAAAGTATTAACGACCTGCTGAAATACGCCATTGGCGTGGATGTCCGTCAACGAGGACCGATTGGTGCACAGACGGATATCTCGATAAGAGGCGGCACTTCCGAACAGATTATTCTGCTGCTCAACGGCATCAACATCTGTGACCCGCAGACGGGCCATAATGCGATGGATTTGCCCGTAGACCTGAGCGACATCGTGCGCATCGAGGTAATCGAAGGACCTGCGGGGAGAATCTATGGTACATCGTCGCTGGTAGGGGCGGTGAATATTGTAACAGGAGTCAGGAGTCAGGAGTCAGGAGTCAGTAGGAATGAGCATTCCCTTGAGATGCATGCAGAGGGAGGATCATTTGGATATGCACATGTTGGCTTTAGGTATTCTAATGGCTCCAGGCTCTTATCTTCTGAATCCTTCAACCATTCGCTTTCTGCAAATTACGCCCGAAGCGATGGCTATAGCCGTTCGAAAGCGGGAAAGCTGAACACAGACTTCAGTGGCTCGAAGGGTTTCTATCAAGGACAGTATGAAAACGAGGCCGTCCGCCTGAACTGGCATCTGGGAATCGCAGACAAGGGCTGGGGCTCGAGCACCTTCTGGGCCTCACCCAAATGGCAGGCCGACGAACAGTATGAGCACACCACGAAACTATTCACCGCCATACAAGGCCAGACCCAACAAGGCCTGCTACACCTGAATGCCAATATCTACTGGAACCAGAACCGCGACCGCTATGAGGGCTATCGCGGACAGGCGGAGAAGATGAAATACAACTATAACCGCACGGATGTGTTTGGTGTGAGCGCAGGTGCCTATTTCGATTGGACAGCGGGACGCACGGCCTTTGGAGCGGAACTACGCAACGAGGACCTCGTAAGTGGCAACTTAGGTGAACCTCTGTCGCAGACGCACCACATCAAGGGGACGGATCGTGACTACACCCTCGGTGTGAACCGTACGAACATCAGCGGTTATCTAGAACACAATGTCCTGTTGGATCAGGTGACAATCTCTGCAGGTCTTGTAGCGGTGAAAAACACGTGGAGCAATATGAACATGACCATCTATCCTGGCATCGACATTAGTTATCGTCCAGCCCTACACTGGAAGCTGCACGCCTCGTATAACACCTCGCTCCGCATGCCATCGTTTACGGAGATGTATTACAAACTACAAGGCTACAGCGCCGACCCTCACCTAAAGCCCGAAGAAATGCGAGCCTTCGAACTCGGCTTCAATTACCAATCCCGCCTTTATCAACTTCACGCCACTCTCTGGCATCATCACGGGAGCAATATGATTGATTGGATTATGGACACCTCGAAGGGCAGCGAGGCCGAGTGGCAGAGTGTGAACCATACCACCATCAACAGCATCGGTTTCGAAGCCGGCACCACCCTCACACTCCCATCTTCCATTTTCCATCATCCATCTGCCATCCATCTCTCATACGGCTACATCCATCAGGACAAGCAGCAAGAGGCGAACCTTGTGTCGCAGTATGCACTCGAATACCTCCGGCACAAATTGGTTGCAAATGCGCAACTGCAGATGACGAAGCGATTGTCGCTGGGTGTGAACCTACGTTGGCAGGACCGTATAGGGGCGTATACAGCTTTTGACGGACAGACGCACGACTATGAACCCTACGCCCTCATCGACACCCGACTGACCTGGGCACAAGCAAAGTGGAAGGCCTATCTCGAAGCCAACAACCTCTTTGACACAGATTATCATGACTATGGGCTTGTGGAGCAACCAGGACGCTGGCTCATTGCAGGCTTCAGCATCAGGTTATAAATATGGAAAAGGCTCGCTTCGAATATCGAATGGCGAGCCTTTTACTTCTTCTTCAGTCTGAACGACCGCTCGATGCTGCTGACTTCCTCCGAGAAACCCTTGTCGATCTTCAGACGCTGCTCGATGGTGTTGCAGCTGTGAATGACTGTAGAGTGATCGCGGTTACCAATCAGTTGGCCGATACGGGCAGCCGACATCTTGGTGTATTTCTGAGCCAGATACATCGAGATCTGACGCACCTGCACGTAGTCACGCCTACGGCTCTTGCTGATAATCAGATGCTGGGAGACATTGAAGTGCTTGCACACCTTCTCAAGGATATCGTCGATCGTGAGCGGATGGTTGTCGATCTTCACAGCACGCTGGATGATACGCTCTGCCAGACGCATATCAACATTGGTGTTATCGACAATCGAATAGGCCATCAGCGAATTGACCACGCCCTCCAGTTCGCGCACACTACCATTGCAGGTCTCAGCGATATACTGAATCACAGAAGCAGGAATCTTCAAACCGTCGCGACGACACTTGGAATTCAGGATGTCGATGCTGAGTTGCACCGTAGGTTTCTCCAATTCAGCAATCAGACCGCAGGAGAATCGCGTCAGCATACGCTCGTGCAGCCATTTCAGATCCACAGGCGGACGGTCACTGGCAAGAATAATCTGCTTACCCAGACGGAACAGATGGTCGAAGATATGGAAGAACGTTGCGACCGTCTTCTCGGCTGTTGCCCACTCCTGCACGTCATCGACTATCAGCACGTCGATCGTCTGATAGAAGTTGATAAAGTCATTGACCGTATTCTGTCGGCTGGCATCGGTAAACTGCACCTGGAACAGACGGGCGCTGACATAGAGCACACGCTTCTCAGGATACATCTCCTTGCAGCGCACGCCAATCGCATTGATCAGGTGTGTCTTGCCACAACCCGAAGGACCATAGATAAAAAAGGGGTTAAAGGTGGTCTTTCCCGGATGCTCCGCGATGGAGAGGCCCACCGTACGCGGCAACTTGTTGGAATCACCCTCGATGAAATTCTGGAAGGTCTTCTTGGGATCCAACTGGGGATTGAGTCCCTGTGGAACAGCGGCATCGAGCGTTGTGGGCGACTGATTGCCACGACGGACGACCTCTGGCGCCTCAATCTCAGCCGGTACCTCACCTTCCACCACCTGTACCGCATTCTTATTTTTTTCGCCTGCAACAGTAATGATACGGTAGCGGAGAATCACATTTTCGCCAAATACGCGTGCGAGTACCTTTCTTAATAAGCCTACGTAGTACTGCTCCAAGTACTCGTACACGTACGGACTTGGAACCTGCACCATGAGCGTGTGCTCTCGCTCCGAATAAGATTCGAAGACGATTGGTGCGAACCACGTTTTAAATTGCTGCTCTGTGACGTTGGCCTGAATGAGACGCAGACATTCGTCCCAGAGCGCACTTTGACTCTTTATCATACTCGATTGCTTTAATTTAGCGTTGCAAAGTTCGCACTTTTTTTTGGAATAACCAAATCCCCAAAAATCATACTTCGTTTGTACAATTGGCGTAACTTCCTAATAAGCGGCATGTTAGGTCGTTTCACGAATTTGGCAATCAAAACGCCCTATTTGATATTTCAAACTAGCTGATAATCAGAGGATTACATTTTTCTTTCAATATAAACGGAATATAAATCCATCCGCTTGAAGAACGCCTATCTCCCTATAAATTAAGAGGGTTTACAGACTCGTCTTAACCGATGAATAAAATAGTCCTTATTTAGACAAAATTTAAATTACTTGTCTTTTCTGCCAAAAAGTGAGAAATGTACATAACGCTTCGGATGCAGCTTCAAATCGATCATCAAGGAGTCAACATGCCCCATGGTCGAGGCTGCATTCCGATACAAATCCTGATCACGCATCAACAGGCCGATAGTACCCTCATTGCTGTTGAGTTTGGCCGTCATCTCCTCTACATTCTGCAGGGTATTGTTCACCTTCGCCATCGTCATAGCGATATCCAGGTCGCTGAGATTCTTGGTGAGGGTATTGGTATTGGAAAGCACATTGTCGGCCTTCTCTATCATACCAGGTACCTGAGTCTTCAGGTTTTTCGACAAGTAATGCAACTCGTTTGTCGTCGACGACAGGTTGGCGGTAATCTGGTCAATGTTATGTACGGAATTACGCAAGGCTGGGTCGCTCAACAGCATATTGACATTTGCAAGGATCGAATCGAGTTTTGGAAACATCTTCTGGATCTGCGGAATCATCTCGCTAGCCTTCGCCAAGGCACTCTGCTGGATTTGTCCGAAGATGGTATCACCGGGTTCCATCAGGTCGACGGGATTGGGTCCGAGAATCAGGTCCAGTTCCACATTACCCATCAGATCTTTGGAGATCTCAGCCCTTGTACCATTGGGGAGACGCATCCTGTTGTTGAGACCCAGCACAGCAACGATCTCATTGGAGCCTTCGTAGTTATAGATGACATCCTCGACCACACCGACTCGGAAACCATTGGAATAGATGGGGCTCGACACCGAGAGGCCTGCCACATTATCAAACTTGGCATAGTAGCTATCGGCAGAAGAGAAGAGCGTCATGCCCTTCAAAAACTTCAGACCGAAAAACATGATAACAATGCCTGCAATGGCAACAAGTGCAATCTGAACCTCTTTTGAAAAAACCTTCATAATCCTTATATCCTTTCTATTTATTTTACTCTCTTATTCCTGAATTCTTTGATAGCCTGCTGGACATCCATACGCTTGCCACCTTTAAAGGCGATGATAAAAGCCTCAGGGAACTTCTCCAGCAACGACTTGCGCAGATGATAGATCTCATTATAGTTCTCAGATGCGCCGACCGTATATTTCGTCAGTCCGTTCTCGACATAGCTGTCCACACCCGTCAGTCCTTTAAATCGGCTGTCGCCAGCCTTGATTTTCTGCGAACTGACAAGGATCTGCACCTTGAAGACAGGCACATCAGCTGCCACAGCCACAGGCGCAACGACTAGCGTCTCGGGGGCCGTCTTGGTCTCAACAGGTTCCTGAGTCACGGGCGACACCTGTGATTTCTGAGGCTCTGGCGTCACAACTGCTTTCTGAGGCTCAGGCACCACAAGTGCTTCCTGGGGCTCTGGTGTAACCGATGTCGGAGGCGTTTCTACCGTTGGAGCAGGCGCAGGCTGCGATTCCTCTTTCTGAGGCTCTGCTTTCTGCGGCTCCTCTTTCTGAGGCTCATCATTTCTCTTTCCACTCTCCTCTTTCCTCTTTCCACTTTCCTTCACGGGCGCCTTTTCCTCATCCGGATTGGGCATATAAGGAATTGTGATGCTGCCTCCATGCCTTTTCTTATAGGCTGCAAACGCATTATAGATACCGCGTGCATACTGCTCCGAAGCCGTACTGGTATTCATATATTTCTCCTCATCGGGCGTGGAGATAAAGCCCAACTCTATCAGGCAGCCGGGCATGGAGGTAAGCCTGAGCACAGCCAGATTGTCCTGATGGGCACCCATATCGGCACGCCCCGTAGCCTGACACACATAGCGCTGCATGTATTTGGCCAGTTCGGCACTGTTCTCCATATTCTTGTCCTGTACGAACTCAAACATAATGTTGCTCTCGGGCGAATTGAGATTAAGTCCACGATACATCTTCTGGTAATTAGCCTCCTGAAAGATGACTGCATTCTCACGCTTGGCCACCTCGAGGTTCTCCATAATACCAGTTGCCTTGCCCGTCCGTCGGCTACGACCTAAGGTATAAGTCTGGAAGCCACGGGCGATATGTCCCTTGGGCAGGGCATTGATATGGATTGAAATAAACAGGTCGGCCTTATTGTTGTTGGCAATCTCTGCACGACGGTAGAGCTCCACAAACTTATCGGTCTTACGGGTATAGATGACATTCACGTCGGGGCAGTTCTTCTCCACCAGCTTTCCAAAGGCAAGGGCGAATTTCAGCGTAAGGTCCTTCTCACGGGTCTTGCCCTTGCCGATGGCACCGGTATCGCCACCGCCATGTCCGGCATCGACCACCAGCGTGAACTTCTTATTTGCTGCATCTGCCGATACCGCAAAAAAGAGGAATGTCATCAGGATGAATAGTATTTTTCTCACTCTAAACTATAATCAATAAACTCTAAACTAAACAATGTATCTCCACGCTGGCTCCCTCGCAGTCTGCACCCATTGGAGGATTCAGCTTGATGAGCTCCAGATCGATGGACGTCACTTGCGGAAACGTCTTACCGATGGCCTCAGCCATTCTTCCCGCCACATGTTCCAACAACTTCGAAGGTTGCTGCATCTCGTGGGCCACGAGGTCATAAAGTGCCGCATAGTTCAGCGTATCCGTCACCTCATCGCTCTGCATGGCCTGTTCCAGAGGATATCCCACTTTCAAATCAAGCACGAAATCCGCCCCCACCTGCCGTTCCTGGGACAGCACCCCGTGAAAGGCATGGAAACGGACCTGCCGTAAATGGATATAACTGGCCGTCAACCTCATGGTTCCATGTTACCGGTTCCCTCCGAGGCGTCAGAATCCTCCTCGTCGTGAATACCGGGAATATATTTCTTCAATGCACGCTCCACACCCGTCTTCCAGGTATTGATGCTCTCATCCTTCAGCGAGAGGGAGCCCACCAGACGCACCACATGCTCCAAAGGCATGCCATAGCGCAACACACCGGAGATCAGCTTGGCATAATTCCAATACTCGGGATTGAACTTCTCCGACAGTCCCTCAACGGTCGTCTTGTAGCCACGCTTGTTCTCAAACTGGAAGTCATAGCGCTTCGAACCGTCGGGATTCACCTGCTTGATGATCTTTCCGTGTGTCACGGTCTTCGGAAGGATAATACCCTCATCATCATCCTGCAGGCCGGTGAATATCTCATAGGGATAGCCGTCGAGCAGTCCAACCAGCGCCACCCACTTTTCCTTGTTGTTTTGGAAGCGCACCACATCGCACTCCAACACGGCTGGGCGCACCTCCGTCACCTCCACATTCCGGTATTGGGAGGCACTTGTCAGTGCCTGATCCGTCAACGACATCAGTTTACTGGCATCTTCGGGCTTCAGAGCCTGAAAACACTGTCCCAGCAGACTGGCGATTCTCTCACCATTCAGATCACTACCCGTCTTGACAGCCACCTGTGCCAACCCGTCGGCAATGTGCTTGAGCATTTCGTTTTTTGTATCTGTTTGCATAACAATAGTACTTTCTGGGTGCAAAGATACACATTAGTTTCCTAAATCAGAAAACTTTTAAGAGTTTTCTTCACAAAAAGTTCTCCTTTTTGGAAAACATTCACTACCTTTGCAGCCTGAATCATAACAAGAAAACTTACAATATGAAAAATTTACTGACACGCAGAACCATCCGCAAATACACCTGTCAGGAAGTCAGCGACGAACTGCTGAACCGCCTGCTGACGGAGGCATCGCGCACCCAGACGATGGGCAACCTTCAACTCTACAGCGTCATCGTCACCCGCTCGCAGGAGATGAAAGATAAACTGTCGCCTTGTCATTTCAACCAACCAATGGTCAAGGAGGCACCCGTCGTGCTGACCATCTGTGCCGATTTCAACCGCACCAGTTTCTGGGCCAAATGTCGCAACGCAGACCCTGGCTACGACAATTTCCTGTCGTTCATCAATGCGGCCACCGATGCCCTGCTCTATACGCAGACCCTCTGCAACCTCATGGACGAGGAAGGGCTGGGCTACTGCTACTTAGGCACCACCGTCTACCAGCCCCAGCAGATTATCGACGCCCTGCATCTGCCGATGCTCACGATGCCCGTCGCCACCCTCACCGTAGGCTGGCCTGACGAGGAACCGGAGCTGAGTGACCGTCTTCCCATGGAGAGTTTCGCACACCAGGAGCGTTACAACGACTACATGGGCAAGGACATCGACACCTATTATTATGAAAAGGAGCATCTGCCCGAGAACCAGCACTTTGTCCGCATCAACCACAAGGATACGCTGGCTCAGGTGTTCACCGATATCCGTTACACCCGCAAGGACAATGAGGCGATGTCTAAGGAACTCCTCCGCACGCTGGTCCGCCAAGGTTTCCTACCCTACACCATAAAAATGGGGCCCCTCGTTTGAGGCGCCCCATTTCTCATTATTCACTTTTCACTATTCACTATTCATTTTTCATTAGCGCAGCGCTTTCATACTTCGATAGGCTTATACTTCGGAACGAGCGTCTTCATGATAAACCACCCAATGAGGTAAGCCACAGCACAGATGCAGAACACCACCATATAGGCAGCAGGCTTACCCTCGAAACCGAAGAAGGTGAAGTTGGCACCCTGAGCAGCAGCCCAGTCGAAGAACTTACCAGAACCGAGGTTGATGCTCATCGAGCCGATACCACCAGCCATCGTACCCAGACCAACGATCGTACCGATGGTAGACTTGGGGAACATGTCACCGATGGTCGAGAAGAGGTTGGCACTCCAAGCCTGATGTCCTGCACCGAGCAGACCAATCAGGATAGCGGGCCACCAGGCACTGTAGGCACCAAGGGGCTGAGCGAAAAGTCCCAGCACGGGGAAGCAGGCGAAGATCAGCATCGCACGCATACGACCCAGATAAGGATTCATGCCCTTTTTCTCGACAAAGTAGGTAGGCAGATAACCACCACCGATAGAGACCACCGTCACGATGGCATAGAGGGTGAAGATCAACAGGATACCCATCGTTGAGTCGGAGGTATAACCATACTGGTCGCTGAAATAAGCAGGCGCCCAGAACAGGAAGAACCACCATACGCCATCGGTCATGAACTTACCCACGAGGAACGACCAGGTCTGCTTGAACTTGAAGCAATCGAAGAAAGGAATCACCTTCTCTTCCTTTACCTGCGCACGATCCTGCACCTCAGCAATATCATTGTCCTGCTCGATATAGTTGAGCTCAGCCTGATTGACGAACTTGTTCTGACGGGGTTTGTCGTAGAGCCAAGTCCAGAGACCCATCCAAAGGAAACCGAGGGCACCGATGATGATGAACGCCATCTCCCAACCCCAGGCACGTGCCAGCAAGGGAATGGTAGCAGGTGCTGCCAGCGCACCTACAGAAGCGCCACTATTGAAGATGGAGGTAGAGAAAGCGCGGTCTTTCTTGGGGAAATACTCAGCCGTAGCCTTGATGGCTGCAGGGAAGTTACCAGCCTCACCGACAGCGAGAATCAGACGACAGCTCAGGAAGAGCCAGACGGATATCGTGGCGATGGCCACAGCTGCATCACTGCCAACCTGCACAGCACGCAGGGCCTCGAGGGAGTCGTAGCCTTCGACAGTCATAGCCACCCAACCGCAACCAGCGTGAAGCACAGCGCCCAACGACCATACGAAGATGGCGATGAGGTAACCCTTCTTGGTGCCCATCCAGTCGATGAACTTACCTGCGAAGAGGTTGGCGATGGCATAGAAGAGCGAGAACATACCCGTGATGGTACCGTAATCGCCATCCGTCCAGTGGAACTCAGGAGCGATAAAGTCTTTCCATGTTAATGACAAGACCTGACGGTCCATGTAATTAATTGTGGTTGCCAGGAACAGTAACGCACAGATGACCCAACGGAAGTTGGACATTTTCGATGTTTGAACTGGTGCCATATTTCTATTTATTTAATGTCAATTACAGGGATGTTGTCCTTATCATTATAGTAGAGGTTCTCACCGGCCATACCCCAGATAAAGGTATAATAATAGGTACCTGCAGCAGCGTGCATCGACCATTCCGGCGACATGATGGCCTGCTCGTTGTGCAGCCATACCACACGGCTCTCCTGAGGCTCACCCATGATGTGGGCGATGGTCTGCTCCTGAGGCAGGTTGAAATAATAGTAGGCCTCAATACGACGACCGTGGGTGTGAGGGGGCATCGTGTTCCACGCAGCACCCGGGTTCAACTGAGTCAGACCCAGCTGCAGCTGACAAGGGCCCTCCTCCAGCACATCATTCACGATGAGCTTGTACACCGTGCGGTTGTTACACTCCTCCAGCGAACCCACAGGTCCCCAGACAGCAGCCTTCAACGAGCCCTTACGACCGTCGAGCGTAATCCACTGCGTCTTATAGTGCTGATGAGCCGTAGCAGAGTTCAGATAGAACTTCGCAGGCTTCTGAGGATCCTTCGAACGGAAGAGCACCTCCTTGTTCACATCCTTGTCCTTGCCGATATGGCCACGTCCGATATACAACGCCTCCTTCGGTGAGAGGGCGTACTCCTTACCGTCAACGATTACCACACCGTCGCCTTGACCACAGTTCACGATACCGAGCTCGCGGTTGTAGAGGAAATACTTCTCCTTGATTGTCGGATCCACGTCAAGACCCAGTTCTAAGAAGTTCTCCAGTTTCAGGGTTTTGTTCACTGGCATCGCACCGCCGAAGATAAAACGGTCGTAGTGTGAGTAAGTCAGGTTGATCTCATCAGCCACCATCACCTTTTCCATCACGAAGCGCTCGCGCAAGGTCTTCGTGTCGTAGTGCTTCACATCCTCAGGATGACAAGCCGTCTGGAAATTCACCTTCTGCTGGCCAAAGCCACTCGTTAAGCTACTCATAAGCATTAAACATAAAATTGTTCTTTTCATATATACTTAAATTAAATTAATAGTCCTTATATCTTTTAGAAACAAATTGCCATAATTAGTCATAATTTCCATAATATTTTATTGGAGTCAATCAGTGATGTAGTCACGATAATTGTCTTGATTCAACAAGATAAAATCATCATACTCGGGCAGATAAAGGTATCGTTCTGTATGAAGATTATCTTCACCGAAATTGAAAAGGATACCACGATGCTGACGAGTGATACGCATATAATTGAATAGTTGCGCCCGATGATCAGGATTAACCTCTTGCACAGACTTCAGTTCAATGACAATACCCTTATAATAAAAGTCAGCAAAATAAGTCTTCTCCAACAATTCTCCTTTATAATACATCTGCAACTCTTTCTCACGTTCAACATTCATTCCTCTTTTTCGGAACTCCTTGTCAAGCGACTCTTGATATATTGCCTCAGCCATGCCCCGTCCCAGAGTATTATATACCTCCATTGCTGCGCCAACCACATCATAGATTTCCTTATACTCCTGTCGTGTCATCTTGCTATATTATTATGGCTATTACGAGTTATTACGGGAATTCGTTTTCTAAATTTCTTTCTTCGCTTTCTTTTCGTCGGCGACAATCCGGCGACGATTAAAGTACATCATTATCAGGGTGATTAATGTCAGCACACCCATGCCAATCCATTGGAGATTATTGACGCACTTATAGATCACCCATCCGAAGAGGCTCGAGGCGAAGTCGAGCGCGCCAGCCTGGAAGCCTTCCGGAATCTTCGCAGCAGGATCCTGCGTCTGGGCATACACCGTCTGGGCAGCCTGTGAGAAAGCCGGCGCCATGTCGGTGACAAACCACAGACCGATGCCAACAGCCACGATACCCACGATCAGCGTCTTGATCACATTACCCTTCGTATACGGCAGCACCATCACAAACACATAGAACATACCAGCGAGCGAAGCCAACGGCAGGAACTCGTTGCCGGGCAATGCCACAGCCATCAGCAGCGCCAGCGGTATCAGGATCAGCGATGCCACCAATGTCGTGGGATGACCGATCACCAGTGCGGGCGACATACCGATATACACCTTCTTGCCAGCCCACTTCTTCTGCACCACCTCCTGCGTCTTCTCAGCAATCGGCTTCAGACCGTCGATAAACAGCTTGGTGATACGTGGTATCAGCTCCATCACAGCACCCATCGTCACACCGAGGAACAGCACCTTCTTGATATCCAGCTGAGCCACAGCTCCTATCAGCGCACCGACGATCACACCCAGCACGATCGGCTCACCCAGCACACCAAACTTCTTCTTCAGACCCTCGGCATCGATGTCGAGTTTCGAGAAGCCCGGAATCTTATCAAGCAGCCAGTTGATACCGATGGCGAAAGCCGTGAAGCTCTGACAGAAAGGCTGTGGGATGGAAATACCGTCCATATCGTCGTAGTAGCTCTGGAACTTGTCGGCTGTCAGATCGGCCATCACCAGCGTGATGATGTAGCAGACGATGGCAGCGAAATAGCCCCACGCCAGACTCTGATCCATGACGAAATAGGCCACCGCCCCGATGAAGGCGAAGTGCCAGTAGTTCCACAGGTCGATGTTCACCGTACGCGTACATTTTGTAATAAGCAACAGGAAATTCACGCCCAGACAGATGGGGATGATCAGCGCGCCCACGGCTGTGTTATAGGCCACAGCGGCAGCAGCGGGCCACCCCATGTCGAACACACCGAGCTGCAGGTTGTAGAGCTTCGAAATCTCGCTCAGCGGCGAGCCGAAGTTATTCGTCAGCAGGGCCGTCACGATACCCAGTCCCACGAAACCGACGCCCACATAAAGGCCTGATTTCAAAGACTTTCCGAACTTCATGCCGATGCAGAGTCCGATGATGGTAAACAGGATAGGCATCATCACCGATGCACCCAGACTGATAATGTAACTGAATACTTGTTCCATTGTTTAATTATCGATAATTATTATTTGTTTCAGCTGATTCGAGTGCAAAGTTATAAAAAAATAGCGAAACGCATCGCATTCCACTATGATTTTTTTACGTTATCGTTAACGTAACGTGTCATCCAAAGGTGAAAAATTAAGTAAATTATGCCATATTTTTAAAAGGTTAAATCAAACTTGTTGAACAATCGGTAAAGAGTTTAAAAAACTTTGGCGGTAACCGTCTGATTATTTACTTTTGCCCTTGTTTTTAGGCTATACCAGTTATGAACTTAACCATCCTGCATATCATCCTGCTGCTGATCCCGTCGTCTGTGATGATGGCCCAACATCATATGTTAGTGGTCAATGTAGAGTCGAAAGTGCCCATTCGTGATGTAAGGGTCTGTACAGACAATGGTCAGGAGGTACGTACGTCGTGGGATGGCAGCTTTGTGGTTCCAGACAGTTGCCGTCGTCTCGACTTCCTGCATCCCGACTTTGAACGGCGCTATTTGCTCAAGTCAGAACTTCATGGTGATACGATCTTCCTCATTCCCAACGTCAATGCGCTCCACGAGGTGGTCATCTATGGCGAACGGCGGTTCGAGAAGCGGATGGCGCAGATCCTGAAGCCTTCGCCCCAGCAGAAAGAGCGCGACAAACTGCCCAAGTACGTTCCTGCCGGCATCAATCCCCTTGGTGTTCTTCTCCTGATTTACGACCTTACCCTGCGTAAAAAAGTAGAGGACCGCATCCGTCGTAAGAAAGCCCTCAAGGAAGTTCGCCTGAAAGAAGAAGAGTTCAAGCACAAATGGGACTCGCTGAAACTGGGGAATAGGCCTAAATAAAACAGAAATCCATAAGGTTTCTGGACATTGTTCTTAACCTCGCTGTAGCATTCTTTTAACTTCCAAGGAAAATAATCTTAGGTAGTTTATGTATTTGTCTTAACACTCAATTAAAATATCCTTCGCTAGGAACATAAATAGTCTACGCCAGGATTAAAAGAACTCTTCGGTAGGATTTTAAAGCCAGCGAAGACTTTTTAAAAAGCCAGCGAAGAGTTTTTCAATTTCCAGTTAAGGGCTTCGAAATTATCAGTTAAAGGCTTCAAAATTTCCAGTTAACCACTTTATTTTTGCCAGAGTTGGTGAAAGTGAAAAATAGAGGGGTGTCTTGACGGGCACCCCTCTATTTTGTTATGCTGTGTTACTTTACTTTGTGCCGCCACCGAGGGCAATGTAGAGGGCGATGACAGCCTGGGCGCCCTTGTACATATTAGAGGCCTCGCTGAGCTGGGCGCTGAGCAGGCTTTCCTGAGCGGTGAGCACCTCGAGGTAACTGGCCTTACCATTGTCCATCAGCTCGTGAGTGCCTGCGTATGCATCATAGAGCACCTCCACCTGACGACGATAGTAGCCGTATTTCTCGCGGGCGGCCTGACAGTCAGCCATCGCCTCGTTCACCTGGTTACCAGCATCGATGACAGTCTGCACGTATTTCTTTTTCATGTCTTCCTGTGTCAACTGGTTGATCTTCAAGTTGGCCTTCAGTTTGCCACGTGCGAAGATGGGCTGTGTCAACTGGCCGACGAAGCTGAACAACAGTTTGCCTGGGTCAACGACCATACCACCACCCGAATTGGTCCAGCCTGCCGATCCCGTGAGCGTGATGCTGGGGAAGAAAGCGGCACGGGCGGCCTGTGTGTTATAGAAGGCCTCTGCCATAGCATGGTTAGCCATACGAATATCGGGACGCAGCTCAAGCATCGTGGCGGGCACGCCAATCTGAAGGAACTGTGTGTCGAACATGCGCTGGCCGGTATCGCCTTGTGCATCGGGGTGATGCAAGGCGGCACTACCCCACTTCTTACGTGCAATGTGCTGTGGCGCACTGGCCATCAGACGGCTGAGGGCATTCTCGGTAGCGCGGATACTACGGTGCACGTCGACAATCTGCGTCTTGACATTCAGATACGACGACTCCATCTGGTGGACAGCAGTGGAATAGGCCTTACCGTTTTCCCAAAGCGTTTTCTGCATCTCCAAAGAGGCGTTCCACAGACTGTCGGTCATGGTCAGGATTTCCAACTGGCGATCGAGCAGCTGCAGCATGAAATACTGCTGGGCAACGGCACTGATAAGGTTGGTACGCACGATCTCCTCGCCCATCTGGGCTTGCAGGCGCACAGCCTCGGCAGCGCGCTTCTGGTTGGTGATGGCACCGAACACTTCGACATCCCACGACAGTTGCAGCGGCAGGTTGTAGGTCTTCGACCACGGGTTGTCGTCGAATTTGGCCAGTGTGCCCTGTGGTGCGAAATAGAGCGATGGCAGATAGGCCAGTTTGGCGGCCTTCAGCGAGGCCTCGCTCTTCTCAACGGCGATACGGGCAGAGTTCAAGTCGGTATTGTTGGCCAGCACCTGCTCGATGAGTTGCTGGAGCAGGGGGTCGGTGAAGAACTCACGCCATGACATCTGAGCCAGCGACGGGCCGTCGGCTGCCGATGTGACATCCTGCGTGGTACCGAAAGGATCTGCGGGATCCTGCACGGTCTTCTCATATTTATTATATAAGCCGCAGCCCGTGAGCATCATACTCACGGCTGCAGCAAAGAATATCTTCTTGTAATTCATAATTCTATCTTTTTATCAGACAAACCGGATTATTCAGCAGCTTCTGAACTCTCTACTTTCACTTCTGCGCCCTGATACTTCTCGTGGAGTTTCTGGAACACGATGAAGAAGGCGGGAACGACGAACAGCAGGGCGAGGGTACCGACAGACATACCGCCGATGACACCAAGGGCGAGGGCGCGGTTACCGTTGGCA
>Ga0247610_10002612_pt1 | contig 20539 bp, 21 predicted proteins | sample 174DNAGHGhighgp2_FD_193483 | JGI IMG/M metagenome (GOLD analysis project Ga0247610, IMG submission 193483) | Sheep rumen microbial communities from Palmerston North, Manawatu-Wanganui, New Zealand - 1742 DNA GHGhigh gp2 | ecosystem: Host-associated > Mammals > Digestive system > Stomach > Rumen...
CATTTGAGCTCCTGTAAGTACAATATTTCATGAAGCATCAGGAACAAGTTCTCTATTTAATGATGTTAAAATATCTTTTAATTCATCATATCTTTGTTCAGGACTTTCAGGAACTGATTGTGTTTGAACTGTTGTTTCTGGAGAATTTCAAGTTTGTTCTTGAGTTGCTGCTTGAACTGTTTCTTGTCTTTGAGCAGCAGATGTTGTTTGCTCTGCTGATGTTCTCTGTTGTTGCTGACTAATTGTTTGATCTACAGAAGCAGCTGGTATCTCCTGTCTAGTTCATTCTGCAACTCTTGTAGCATCTTCTGTTCATTGAACTGTTGTTTGGCGTACAGATTGTGGAGCAGCCACTCTTTGAACAGTCGCTGGACCTTGATCTTCATTTATTACAATTCTGCTTTCTACTACATTATATCTTTGTTGTTCTGGAACTGCATCTGGAGTCACCGAAATATTTATATGATTATTGTTATTTATCAGATTAATTACGATTACTCAATTATTATTTTCTAATTTTATATCAACTTTATGTTCTTCTAATATTTGCCTTTGAAGATTAGCAATATCTTCTTTTGATTTTTTTGCTTCTAATTTCAAAAGTGCATTCCGAATTCAATTAAACCTAGCCTCGGATCGTTCTTCTTTGAGTTGATTTCTAACTTCTCTTTTTACTTCTTCTTGTTCTAATTTACCCCATCAAAGATCTATACTTGTTTTTACTTCCGGATTGTTCCCTGGCATTTTATCAAATCAAGTAGATATAAAATTCCTTATTACAATTATACTTGTAAATCGAAAAAAAGTCAAAAAATCGACGAATTTTAATCCTTATTCTCTTTAAAAAAGAAAAACTAGGCATTCTTGCCTAGTTCCTCTATAAAATTTTAGCATAAGTATTAGTATTCAATTTGGATTCCTGGAGACATTGTTGAAGCTATAACAATTTTCTTTACCAATTTTCCTTTAACTCCAGTTGGTTTATTTTCTTCAATAGCTTTCATTAATCCTTCAACATTTTCAACTAATTTAGCATTATCAAATGATAATTTACCAACCAAACAGTGAATATTTCCAGTTTTATCTAATCTAAACTCAATCTTACCCTTCTTTGTTTCCTCTACTGCTTGTGCAATATTTACAGCAACAGTTCCAGCTTTTGGAGATGGCATCAATCCTTTAGGTCCAAGTTGTTTAGCAACTGGAGCTAATTCTCTAATAAGATCAGGTGATGTAATCAAAACATCAAAATCTGTTTTTCCATCTTTAATACTAGCAAGAAGACTATCATGTCCAGCAATATCTGCACCAGCTTTTTTAGCTTCTTCTACTTTATCATCAGTAGTAAATACAGCAACTTTCTTTGTCTTTCCTGTTCCGTGAGGAAGAATAGTTGTTGCTCTAAGCATTTGATCATTGTATTTTGGATTAGCATTAGTTTTAATTGCTACCTCAACACCAGCATCAAATTTAGCATAATTAACTTTTTTAAGAAGCTCAACTGCCTCAGCTAGAGGATAAGCCTTTGATTTATCAACAAGCTTTTTAGCTTCTACGTACTTTTTTCCGTGGCTCATAATAATTAATTTAATAAGAATAAAAGTGGTTCGAGCGACTATATGTCATAGCCTCCCACGAGTGATATTATAATTCTACATCAACTCCCATATTTCTAGCAGTTCCTGCAATGATTCTGTATCCTTGTTCAGGAGTGTTAGCATTAAGATCTGATTTTTTCAAATCATAGATGGCTTCTAAGTCAGCCTTAGTCAATTTTCAAACCTTCTTTTTATTTGGTTCTCCAGATCCTAAATTTTGATTAATTCTCCATTTGATAAGACCTGATGTTACAGGTGTTCCGATTTCCATTGCGAAAGTTCTGTCAACATATACTGTTAATTTTACCTTCACCTTTACTTCGATTCCACCAAATTGTCTCATTAAATCAGAAGTCTTTTCATTAAATTCTTTAGTAAATTGACCGATATTTACACCGTTAGCTCCAAGCATAGGTCCAAGAGGAGGTGTTGGAGTTGCTTTTCCAGCAGGTACTTCAATGTTTAATACTTTTTGTACTTTTGCCATTTTAACAACAAATTTTAAATAAATAAATCTTTTAAATAACTCTTAGCATGATGATACTTTTCATAACTCATTTGAATAAGCCAATATTGACCATTCACTGTTAAAAGCATCACTACTATTTTATTTTTATATTCTGGAAGATTTATAAAGCTAACTTTATCACCAAAGAGTTGATTCTTAACCAACTCCGCATCTGAAGTTATTGTATAGATATTTCATCATAACTTCTGAACCGTTGGTTTCAAATAAGGCTCTTCTTCAAATTTTGCGTAATAAAATCCTTTATAATCTTTCAAAACATATTCTGGTTCAAGTCCAAGAAGCTCAATACTATCAACAGCACCAAAATATAAATCAGCACCTGATAAAATTGTAGGACCATCACCTATAGAAGTACGTGCAGTTGAAGCGGTCTGCTTTACTTCTCCTTCAGCTTGTTGTGCATCAATTCAAGCTGAAATATCTGAGAATTGATCTCATTCTAATTGAGGACGATTTTCATGGAATTGCCTTCTTTCTGGCTGATTTCCTTCTGAAAAGTTTTCTTGCGTTAGTGTTTGAGTAGAACTAATTTCTTGCTCTTGTACACTACTAGAAGCTTTTAGAGAACGAAGACTTCCAAGGATTTCTTCTCCCTTAACTTGATAAAATAATGAATATACTACTATCAAACTAAAGAAGAGAACAACCATTGATAAGGTAACAAGTTTTTTTTCTCTATCCATGCGAAATGGTTAAATATAAAGACTAACTTGCTAGCTCGATTTGGTCAATAGCAACAGCTACTGGAGTTAGTCTTCAGAGCATTTCTACACTTACAACAACTACACCCTTCTCTGAATCTACCTCTTTGATATTTCATTTCATTCCTTTGAAATCTCATTGTTTCAAAAGAACTATATCACCAACTTTATAAGGAACCTTCAACTCAGATCTTTCTTGTGATTGAGCGATTTGATCCATAATTTGTTGATATTCCTGGTCTGAAAGTGGAATTGGCTTTGTTTCAGCTCCAACAATAAGTCTTACCCCTGGAGTATTTCTTACCACATACCAGATTTTATCATTCATTCTTGATTTAAAGAACACGTATCCTGGATAAAGCTTCTTTTGCTTTACAATTTTTTCTCCTTTTTTAATTGAAGCTTCACTTACCATAGGACAAAGATAATCTACAACATCATCTGCTAATCCTTGTTTATTTACTCTCTCTTGAAGATTTTCAATAACAAGAGCTTCTTGTCATGATGTTACACTTAGGACATACCATTTATAATTTCTGTCCTCTATTTGTTTTTTTATTTCACTTGTATTGTCTCTTTGCATATTTTATTTTAAAGAAAGAGATAAAATTATTCTGATACTTCTTCTACATTTTCTACTTCAACAGCATCAGATGTTTCTTCAGCAACTGGAGTTTCATCAACTTCTACATTTTCGAAGCTAACTGGAGTCTCTGACACTGGTAAAATAGTATCATCAGTAGTTTCAGTATTCTCGTCTTCTACAACTGCAGTAGTTGCACCATCAGTCATGGCTGAATAAAAAATCTTATATCCTTCAGAAAAGATAGTATCTGCTAAAATAAAATAAAGTCATGCAGCAATAACTAAACCAAATATAGCACCTGTAAGTTGAGCGATTTGCTTAACTGTAGGAAACTTTAATTTTTTAACAGTATCTAAACTGTCGTAAATAAAATCCAACATTTTCGCGAACAGCAAAAAATAAAATCAGAAATATAATAGTTATTTGGTTGATGAATTCAAGTTAAATAAAGATGATTTTTTTCTTTTTTAGGTCAATTTTATTAAAAAAATTATCTAAAATTTTTTATTAATTTTTAGACACGTTTTATCCGTCATTCTCTCTGTAAAAATAATTCTATTGCAATTATCTTTTAATAATTTATTGATCAATTTCGTTAGCTGCCAATATTCTCTGTTTTAAGTAATTCTTTTCTTCTATTTCTTTTGTTAATCAAAGAGCTCTCATAAATGATGCTGATGCCTCTGATTTTTCTCATTTCAATAGCTGAATTTCTCACAAATATTGAAAGAATTCTGGTTTCGCATATTTTCTAGCAAAACGAGAAAGCTGTAATTGCAAGTCAGCATTGATTAAACTATTCTCTAGTGCGAACAATCCTAGTTGTCAATATGTACATATTTGTGCATCATCCCCCTTTAGATTAAGAGGACATGATGTAAGATAATCCTGTACTATTTTACTATTTTTTTCTAAGTAACTTGATGTTTTTCATTTACGATATGGCTTCCAAAATGCTTCTTCAAAAAATGAATAATAATCCGCGGGTTTAATAGTTTTATATCAAAGTAATCTTTGCCAACCAGCAAATACTCTAGTATTTTCTCATAGTTTAATATAACTAAGTACTAGATATCTATCTGAATCAATCATAATATCTTGATCCGTAATCTGTGCAAGATACAAAACAGCATTTGAATAATCTTCCAAATGATAATAACAAATTCCTAAATAATAAAGGTATGAACTTTTTTCTTGAGGATCTAATTCTAACAATTGATGAAAATAACGAGATGCTGAATTCCACTTTTCTGTAAGAAAATCTACATTTGCTAATATTTGATATGGAAGAATATAGTCACTATGCTCGTTAACAATACGAATTGCTATTTTTTTTGATCATGCTAAAAATCATTGATTCATTAATTGATAGGCAACAAGTCCATCCTTATAATAATCTGGAACATCTTTTAACGATTCATATTGAGCAAATGCAGATTGAATAGCCTCAGCAAAATCTTGATATTTGGTTCAACTCAATCCTTGCATATCTATTTGAGCAGTCTCATATTCTCCATCAATCAGCTCAAAAGCAACTTGATAGTAAAGATATTCTTCATTAGAAAAAATTCAATCTTGATGAAATTGACCAAGTAAACGTTTTAAACTCGAATATTCCGTTTCATTTGTTTGTGAAAACGAGTTTACCCCTATTTTAAATAGGATTCATGGATCTAGATATCACTGGATTCTTTCAGGCAACGAATTATAAAGTTTTTTTGCTTTATCATATTGATTATTAAGCATATACGCATCTATCAGCATTTTAATAACATCTAAGTTTTTTTGTTGAGCAAAAAGTTGTTCAAGAATAACAATTTTTTCTTTTATATTTCACAACCCTTCAGCATCTTTTGTTGTAAGTCTTGTGTTATCCTGTAAAAATCAAGATAAAAATTCTAAATCATCTTCAGATAATTGTGGTTCTCATATAATATCACTATTGGTGTGTATTTTCTTATGAAAAGAAAAATAGGAACTTATATCATTCCAAGGAATCTTATATCCTTTTGCATCTAAAAATAAGAAAACAATTCGAGAAAAAATTCAAATTCCTAGTAATACATATCAAACAACTGCTCGCCTAGATTTTTTCATAAACAGTCAAAATAAAAGTTTAAATTTCTCTGATTCTTAGTTAATCATTTATAAGAAAAATTCCAGTAAAAAATAGAATACATACCATAATTATTCTTAATAAATTATCTTATATGATAGTCTATAATTAATATTTTAGATATTTTTCAGAATTATTTCATCATAAGTAATGACATATCATCTCATGCAACTGTTGTTGGTAATTGTCAGTTCCACTTTTCAATCCATTTTAATTTCACATATTCTTCTCCTCATTGATTTTGAATTGCTTTTGCCTGAATTTCTATAGCTTTAGCTTGAGCTTCTGCTGAAACTATCCTTTGCTCTGCCTCATATTTTACTTGTTCTAGTTTATTCTTTTGAGTAAGTGCATCTTGCTCTGCAGTAACTTTAGCTTCAATTGCATCATTAAATGATTTAGAAAAATCAAAATTTATAATATTAAACGATTGAATCTGTATTCAATATTTTTCTAATCTTGTATTGAGGGCAGTTTCTATATCTTTAGATACTTCTGATCTTTTAGTAATTATTTCCTCTGCGGAATATTTTGCAACAACAGACTTAAATACTTCTTGTACTGCTGGTTGGATAATCTTATCCGCAACTTTTTCTTCGCTACCAACATTTTTATAAAGAGTAACTACTTCACTTTCTTTGTATTTATAATTAACAACTATAGAAGCAGAAACTGTTTGTAAATCCTTAGAACTTGCTGCGGAAACCGCTTCCAATTTTTGAGTTTGGATATTGTATTTTACAGCCTTTGTTATCAAAGGTGTTTTAAAATGCAATCCATCAGAATATACCGTTTGATTTATTTTTCATAATGTTACTGTGAATCCGTTGTATCATGGTTCAATAACAAACCATGAATTAAATCCCAATATAACAAGAATTACAATTATAACTGACCGTACATAGAACTTATAATTATCAAACATTACGTATAAATACTGAAATAAATATAATATGACATATTTATTTTTTTAATAAAATCAACAATTCCTCAACTGTATTTTCTCTTTTTATAAAAAAATTTTTATTAAAAAAATGACGATTTTCAAACCATCATTTTATTAGTCTATATAAAGCATTTAATGCCTTAAATGTGGCAAATTTTTACATGGGGCGGGCTATGGGATTCGAACCCATGACCCTCTGGACCACAATCAGATGCTCTAACCAACTGAGCTAAGCCCGCCATAGCGTATAATTTGCAAGTGAGAATATAATAAAATCCTTTTTATTTTCAATCCTTTTACAAAGAATTTCATTTTGTTCCCGTATTAATGCTCTTTATTAAGCTTTTTCTTTAACCAAGTAAAGAATTTAAATGAATAATAAAGAAATGGATTCAAAACAAGATCATAGTTTCAGTAGAATTCCCATTTCATTCCTCAAAGTGATTCTTTGAACTTACTTACTCAAACAAGTGGATGATCTGGAAATCCTGTTGGTGCACCTCACATTAAGTCACAAAACTCAAATCCGTGATCTCTCGCTCGTTCAAACATACCATATTTTAGATAATGATGTCATCATAGATTAGTATACTTTCTATCCGTAAATCAATAGAGATAAACTATTGTTTTTTGATGGAAAAGACAAATACTTCACGCTATAATATCTCAATCTAATTCTGAAACGAACATATTACCTCTCTTTGTTTTTGTAAGGATTCTAATGAGTTTATCATATTGTGATTTTGTAATTGTTGAAAAACCCTTTCATCATGCTGTTATTTGCCACTTTTCGAAGAACGTTTCATAATCATCAAGTGTTCATTCTCTAACAAGGACTCCCCTTTTTATAGCCTTTTTAACCCTATCTGCACACCCATTATTCATTTCTTTAAGAAGTTCTTGATCTGATTTTTTTAGATTAATCATAATTGTTGTCTGTGGCATATTCTCTTTGAAAGACACCCTTAATCATGTTTCTTTTTTTATCATTTTCCTAACATTCATCCTCATAGACTTCACCTTTCCAACAATATTTTGTTCCCTCGCCCATGCATTATCAAAACTTGTGATTTCATTTACTATTCCTAACTGAAAAAAAATATTTCATCGGCTTTTTCAATATTGTTTTTTTAGTTTTTTTAGTTCTCTTCTAACTAAATTCCAATTATCTTCAGGTATTTCTAATCACATAATTTGGAATTCTCTTAGTGTAAACCAGAGAACTTTCTTTTCTTTAATTAAATAAAAATAATCTTTTCAAAAAAGATTAACAAAGCCATATTGTTTTCTGTAAATATCAATTTGAAGAGTTTTCCAAATAGGACTTTGATAAAGAGAATACATAGCTAGCTTTTTTATAAATATATTGTTTAGTATATAGTGATTTATAATTACAATTCAAACAAAAATCTTGACATCTTTTTAAATATTTGGATACAATCCTATTACAAATTCTCATTTTATTTGAATTTCTTTTTTTTCAACCATTTCTTTTAATTGCAAAAAATCACATGTAATACGCTCTTCAAAGAGCTTACTAATTTCTCTTGTCAGACATATTTTTCATTGAAAACCAAGTTCATCTAATTCTTTAATCAGTTTTTCTATTCTATGGACTGATTCATAAAAAAACGTTGGCATCTCTCTCTTCATACAGTCTTTTAAGGCAGTCTGTCTTCATTTTTTTTGGGGAAGAAACCCAAGATAACAAAATGATGAAGTATCGAATCCTGCTCAAACTACAGCTGGAATTAAAGCATTAGCTCATGGCAAAATCGTATATGAAAGATTTTCTTGGTTACAAATCTGTATAAGTTGTTTTCAAGGATCTGAAAGTCCTGGAGTCCCTGCATCTGATAACATTCCTACATCGTACTCTTTAAGGAGATTAAGATAATGAGATAATTTTCCTTTATCCGTAAAACTTGTTAATGAAAAAAATTGTTTTTCCTGATATGGAATATCATACATGTTTAACAATTTCTTTGTCGTCCTTGTATCTTCACAAATAAGAACTGGTAAAGACTTCAAAAGATTTAAAGCCCTTAGGGTGATATCTTCTTTATTTCAGATAGGTGTTGGAATAAGGTAAAGCATAACCTAAAAAATAATAAATCAAATAGCTGAAGAAATTTATATGTATTTTTTTTATCATTTCAAGCACCCTAAAATTAATTGAAAATCTTTCCTTCATTTTTAAAAGTATTTTAATACCAAACATTTACGAATTTCAAATAATTAAATGAAAGATATAGAAAACTTAGTAAGAAATAAGCTTCTAGATTTAAAAGACGAGAAAAATAAAATCTTTGTTGCTAAATTACTTCCGACAATAAATCCTGATACTATTCTCTGAATAAAAACACCAATTATAAAAAATCTCGTAAAAGAACTTATAAAACAAGAAAAAAACACCTTCTTATATTTAGACATTCTTCCTCATTATTATCTCGAAGAATATAGTGTCCATACAGCACTCATTGAAAATATCAAAGACTTTAACCTTACCCTTAAAAAAACGGAAAAAGTCCTTCCTTACATCGATAATCGAGCTGTTTGCGATTCGTTCAAACCGAAAATATTCAAAAAGTACCCTAAAGAAATATATGAAAAAGCAAAGCAATGGATTCAATCTTCCAGGACCTATACTATTAGATACTGAGTTTGAATTTTTTTATCAAATTACCTTGATGAATACTATTCTCCGGAAATGGTAAGTATTGTATCAAAAATAAAAAATGAAGATTATTACGTTCAAATGATGCAAGCTCGATTTTATTCAACCGCTCTAGCAAAACATCCTAAAGAAACAATTGAACTTCTTAAACAGAAAAAATTAGCACCCTTTATTCAGAATAAAGCTATTCAAAAAGCGAAAGAAAGTAAAAGAGTAGATAGAAAATTAGTGGAAGAACTTGAAAAATACAAAATTTCTCAGTCTAAATAAAATTACTTTATGTATAAAGCTCATCAATAAAAAAGTACAAATAAGTTGTCTTGCTTTGTCTACAATAAAGAAAATTTTTGTCATAAACCAATAATTTCTTCTTGTTTTCAAGCTTTATTTAACTACATTTACAGACGTTCTTTTAATTTTTCTTGAAATGTAATTATGACAACTCGATGAGAACTTGCAAATATATTATTTCCAGATGTTAATGAATCAATTGAAGACTTACTCAAAAAATATCCTGAAAGAGAAGAAAAAAAAGTTCTTCGTTTTGCTCCTAGTCCAACATGATATCTTCATTTTTGAGGACTCTATACTTCTTTCATTGGTTGGAAATATGCAAAACAAAACAATGGAAAAATGCTGCTAAGAATTGAGGATACTGACCAAAAAAGAGAAATTGAATGAGCTGCAGAACTTCTTATTCAAGCACTTAAAAATTTTTGAATTCAATTTGATGAAGGTCCATTAAATATCAATGAAGAATTTTGAGCATATGGACCATATACACAATCTAAGAGAGCTAATCTTTATAGAGTATTTGCAAAATATCTTGTTGCTAAATGATTAGCATATCCTTGTTGGATGAGTGAAGAGAGATTGAATGAGATTAGAGAAATGCAAACTGTATCAAGAATTATTCCATGAATTTATGGAAACTATTCTGAGTGGAGAAATAAAAATCCAGATGAGTTATTAGCGAAATATCACGAAGAAGGAAATAAATTTCCTGTCCTAAGATTTCGTTCGCATTGAGACACTTCTAAGAAAATCGTTTTCAAGGATATGATAAGGTGAGAAATCTCTATGGCAGATAATTATAATGATATTGTTTTGATTAAAGCAGATGGTTTACCAACTTATCATCTAGCTCATATTGTTGATGACACACTTATGAGAGTGACAACCATTACCAGAGGAGAAGAGTGGCTAACTTCCGTTCCTTTACATCTTCAACTTTTTCAAGCTTTTAACCTTCCTGCTCCTGAATATTGTCATCTTGCACCAATCTGTAAATTAGAAGATGGAAAGAAAAGAAAACTAAGTAAAAGAAAAGATCCAGAAGCTAATGTTGAATACTTTTTTGAAAACTGATATCCTCCAAAGGCATTACTTGAATACATCATGACATTGGCGGACTCCTCATATGAAGACTGGCAAAGAGAAAATGAAGATAAAAACTATCTAGATTTCGAATTTTCTTTGGAAAAAATGAATGTTGCTTGACCTTTATTTGATTTTGTAAAATTACAAAATATTTCTAATGGATATCTTTCAAAGCTTTCTACAGAAGATCTTTATAATCAAGGATTGGCTTGGGCTGAAAAATATCACAATGAGTTAGCAACACTCATGAAGAAAGATCCTGAATATACCATATCTGCACTAAATATTGAGAGACATACAGAAAAAGATCCTAAAAGGTTTACTCTTTATACTGATATTGAGAAGAATATTCTTTTCTTCTTCGATGAAAAATGGGATACTATTAAACAGAACAAGCCTGAATTTCCAGAAAGCATCCCAATGGAAACATGGAAAGCTTTTGCTGCTGATTATGCTCAAAACTACGATATTTCTTGAGATGTTTTAAGCTGGTTTGATCAATTAAAGACAATTTGAAACAAATATTGATTTGCTGCAAATAATGCTGAATTTAAACAATGAGGATTTATTGGAAAGGTTTGAGATTTAGCAATGTTCTTAAGAATTCAACTTTGCTGAGCAAAACAAACTCCAGATCTTTTCTCTGTTATGAAAGTATTATGAGACAAAAGAATAAAAGAAAGACTCTTAGATTTGTAATGTAACAATATGGAAGAAATAAAACAATCAGAGCATAAGAATTACCTTCCTTCATATCCTTTTTCTTTTGAAGAAATTATAGAAAATTTTCTTCAAACAAGTATGAAAGATGTGTTTTTTGCCTTTTCTGAAAAAATACATAATGATGCTCAAAAAGATGGAGAAAAAGGAAGAAATTTTTTAAAACAGCAATGAGAAAAAGCAGCATCTTGCTGTAAAAGAATAGCAGAACTTTCAGAAGAATCCGATTGGGATAGCAAACATGAAATATTAGTAGAAGAACTCATTAATATGGATTATTCTTCTGTAAGTAGTTTTTTTGGAACTTTTGCTAAAAAATTCAAAGAAAATACACCGCTACATCAAGAATTAAAAACACTTGAGGAACTTTTTGCATGAATGTGGAAAGTCTCTGAAAAGCACACGAAAGTTATTTCTAAAGAACTCGTTGAGACATTAAATCAATAGTTTTATTCTTCATTAAAAAATATGCGAATCGTTCTTGAAAAAGTAGATAATACACTATTTGAATGAATAAAAGAACGTTTTTCTCCTGATTTTTTAAAAAAATTAGTTGGCCCCTATAAAGAACAAAAACTAATTAAATATTGATATCTTAAAGATTATTTTTCTATTGATGACGAAAAACAACTTCTAACAATATGACAAAAACATCAATACAACAACGAATATTTCTCGACATCCTATAGTTGAGATTTAATTTTCCTTATGGTAGACAGTGAAAAAATATGAATTGATTTAGAAGTAATTTGAGAAAGATCTAATATTATGTTAGACTATTATACAGATAAAGACTACACTATTTTATGAATGAAAAAAGATTGGAAGGCTTTCTATACCATTCGAACAGCAGAAGAAGCTCTTTTAAAAGCATTAGATCTTAGATGCTTAGAAGAGACTAAAAATTTCAAACTTATTGGTTATACTCCAAAAAATATAGTTTTAGATAAATTTTCTTTTTCTAGTGAACTTTTTTTTAAATATAAAGATGTAGTTTACTATGTTTTAGTTTGAGGAAAAGAAAAAATCTGTTATAGTGTATGTAGAATAAAAAAATAATTTTACTTTTTTTCCTTTTCTTATGGATACTCTAAAAGCAATTACAACACGTAGATCTGTTAGGAATTATACCGATGAGAAATTTGATTCCAAACTACTAATAGAAATTATTTCTTATGGTTTTTATGCACCATCTGCTCATAATCAACAAGCATGGAAATATTATATCATTTCTAAGCAAGAAGACCGTAATTTCTTATGAGAAATAATGGATTTTTGAAAAATGCTTCCAAATGCATGAGGAGTTATATTAGCTTGTTATGATAAAGATATGACAAAAAGTGAAGAATTTATTCCACAAGATATGTGAGCTAGCATCCAAAACATTCTTCTCGCTGCACATGAAAAAGAAATCTGAACTGTTCGACTTTGAGTGTATCCACATGAAAATGTTATGAAAACAATCGCTCATCATTTTAATTTTTCCCCTAATGTTGTTCCTTTTGCTCTTATTTCTCTTTGAAAACAAAATTGAGAAATACCAGAAAAACATTTAAAAAATGAATGAAAAATAGAAATTATATAGTTTTATTTCATAATTATACTACTATGGTAGAGATTACGAATGTAGATATTGATTCTTCACGAAAAAGTATTCTACAAGAAGAATTTGAAAAACCATATTTTCCTAAAATAAAAGAGTTTTTACTCAATGAAATAAAACAAGGATATACAATATATCCGAAAGGAAAAGATATTTTTAATGCTTTTAATCTTACTCCTTTTGATCAAGTTAAAGTTGTCATTCTTTGACAAGACCCTTATCATTGAATCTGAGAAGCTCATTGACTAAGTTTTTCTGTTCCCGTTGGAATTAGAATCCCACCTTCTTTAAAAAATATCTTTAAAGAATTAAAATCTGATTTAAACATAGATCCTCCTAATAATTGAAATCTTGAAAAGCGAGCAAAGCAAGGAGTTCTCCTATTAAATGCTGGTTTAACAGTAAGAAAAGACACTCCAAATTCTCATAAAGACGCATGACGGCATATTTTTACAGATGCTGTTATCAAGAAGCTTTCTGATGAAAAAGAAGGACTTGTTTTTATACTCTGGGGTGCTTTTGCTCAAGAAAAAGAAACACTTATAGATACAGATAAACATTTTATTATTAAATCAGCACATCCTTCTCCATTCTCAGCTAATAGAGGATTTTTTGGTTCCAGACCATTTTCAAAATGTAATGAAATGTTGGAAAGTATTTGAAAAACACCTATAGATCGAGATCTTAATCATTAAAAATATGAATTATCCCTATTGATGATACTATTTAACTTGAAATATGTGAAACAATATTTTCACATATGATTATGATATTAATCAAAAATTACGAATTCCTGAATTAAAAGAAACAAGCTATGAAAGCATCAAAAAAAATAGCATACCTTTATGAAGAGAAATTGTTTTCTCTGAAAAACATAATGAATCTAAAGAAGAATATACCTGACTAAAAAATGCTCTTTTTTTTCTATTTAATGGTATACCAACCTATATTTTTGATAATCATAATCATGCATTTGCTTTTTGGCGAAGAGAGGTGTTAAAAGGGAATATTAAGAAAAATAATTATTTAGTTCATATCGATCAACATAGCGATATGAATGAAAATAACTTTCAATTAAAAGACGAGAAACGAGAAACGATATGTAATTTTTCAAATACTCAATGCAATGTTTGAAATTTCATAAAACCTGCCATTAATTCGTGACTCATTGCTGATATTCAACAGATAAGAACTGAGCGTTCTCTTTTCGATTATGAAATACCCCAAAGAGAATACATATTGGATATTGATCTCGATTTCTGGGATCCTTTAATGTGAATTGAAAAAAAGGAGAACACTTACCAAAAGGTGAGATTACTAATGCAATCAGCAAAAACAATTACCATAGCTACTTCTCCTTATTTTCTCAATCAACAATTAGCATTAAGATTAATTAGTGAGCTATTTAATTTTTCTCTTTAAAAGTTAACTTATCTCAATTTCTATCCACAAAAATAGTACTTCAATTCTTTATTTTTCACTCAATTATTTCTAAAGCTAATTCATCGAGAAGATATGTTTGTAATGCTCTTTTAAGAGGTCTTGCTCAAAATTGAGGGTTCCATCATTTTTCAGCCAAAAAAGTTTTTGCCTTCTCTGTTATTTCTATTTGCATATCTCTTGCACTTAAAAGTTCCTTTAAATAATTATTAAGTTGAATATCGACGATTCATTTAATCTCATTTTCAGTTAAAGCATTAAATAACACAATATCATCTATTCTATTTAAGAATTCAGGACGGAAATGATTTAAAAGTAATGGCATCATATCATCAACTGTAACTTCTTTTGTTTTCTTCTCTTTTGACTTTTCAAGAAGAAGATCAGAACCAATATTTGAAGTTAGAATTATTAATGTGTTTTTAAAATCTACCGTCTTTCCCTTTGAATCAGTAAGCCTACCATCATCTAAAACTTGAAGAAGGATATTAAAAACATCAGGATGCGCCTTTTCTACTTCATCAAAAAGAATAACAGCATATGGTTTTCTTCTCACAGCTTCTGTTAAATGCCCTCATTCTTCATATCAAACATATCATGCTGGAGCACCAATAAGTTTAGCAACACTATGTTTTTCCATATATTCAGACATATCAATCCTTATAAGAGCTTTTTCATCGTCAAAAAGAGCTGAAGCCAACGCCTTTGTAAGTTCAGTTTTTCAAACTCATGTTGGTCATAAGAAAAGGAATGATCCAATTGGTCTATTAGGATCCTTTAATCAAGCTCTTGCTCTACGAATAGCATTGGAAACAAGATGAAGTGCTTTATCTTGTCCAACCACTCTTTTTTGTAAAAAACTTTCCAAATCTGCTAGTTTTTCAACTTCGCTTGCAACAAGCTTTGATACTGGGATTCAAGTCCATTTTGCAATAATAGTTGCAATATCTTCTGCATCAACCGTATCCTTATGTGCAGCATTCAAACCTTCTTTTTCTTCGAGAATCTCAAGTTCTTTTTGCTTTTTTGGAAGAAGATCATAACGAATTTCAGCAACCTTATTGTAATCTGTTTGTTTTTCAGCTATTTGTGCTTGATGTTCTAAATTTTTTATCTCTTCTTTTAATGTCTTAATCTGTTCTCATTGAGCTTTTTGAGCTTCTCGTGCTGATTTTTTAGATTGATACTCTTCTCTTAAACCAGCAAGTTGTTTTTCTATTTGAGCAATACGTTCAGCCTTTGTTAGTTTTGCCATGATTATTTTTATTATAGAATAAATAGCACCAAATTATTACAAGTGCTATATTATTCAAAAAATATAAATATGCAAGAGAAATTATCTTTTTTTATTCCCTATATGATAATAAATTTACAGTACATGATAATTCACTATCCGCAGAATGAAGATATCTATTTGTTGTATTAATATTAGTGTGTCCTGCTAATTTTGAAATTTTATAAATACTTGCTCATTGTTTTGCCAAATCTGTAATAAAAGTATGTCTAAAGGCATGAGCCGTAAACTTAATATTAAGTTCTTTGGAAAATTTTCTAATATGTGCTGCTAATGTTCCCTTTTTCAATCCAATAACCGTATTTTCTCTATGTGTTTTTAATAATGAAGTGCATAAGTCATAAGTTTTCTTGGAAATAAAAATAGGTCTTTGAATTTTCCTTTTTCAAATAATACTAATTTGATAATTTTCCTGAACTAAGATTGCTCACTTAATTTGTTCTCTTGTAATTTTACAAACTTCATGAATTCTTGCTCAAGTATTTGCAAGGAGATTGATTGCCGTTTTTAGCCTTAGATCTTGTTCTTCCGCTTTTTTAAGTACAACTCCAATTTCCTCTTCTGTTAGATAACGAGCTTCTTTAATTTCCATCTTTGGTAAAAATACTCAGTCTGAATTAAGATGAAGTAGTTGTTTTTGCAAGTTACAAAATCTAATAAATGATTTTATTCCTGCTAAGGTAGTTACTTTTGAATTAAACTGGATTTTTAGTTTTTTTATATATTTTTCTACATCCTTATAAGTAATCGTATTCCAGTTTTCTTCATCTTTTCATATTGTTTCAAAAAAATGTATTAATCTTTTTCTTCTTTCATCTTGCAATTTTTTAGAAGAACCTTTTTTATCAAGATTTTTAATGTAACGGTTGATAATATCTGTTTTTTTCATGAGAAAAATATAAAAAATAAAAAGACTAAATAGTCTTTTATAATTATATTCTATTTTCTTTTTTGATAAAAAAGATTAACTGCAGAATGGATTAATTGCTTGATTTCTTCCTAAAATTTTTTATATACTTATTCGTAAAAAAGAACTTAAGTTCTATATCATATCCTCATATATGCATTATCAAATCTTAAATCAAGATGCTGATTTATCTCTTATTCAAAGACTTCTTAAAGTAAGGAACATATCAGATAATAGTTCAATATTCTTGAATCCAACATTATGAAATTATTGGTTGGATCCTTTTTTGCTAAATGATATGGAGAAGGGAGTCGAAAGAATCATACAAGCTTTTAAAAATAAAGAAAAAATAATTATTTTTTGAGATTACGATGTTGATTGAATAACAGCAAGTTATACTCTTTATAAATTTTTCACAAAATATTTAGGATACAGTAATGTTAGCATCAGGTATCCAAACAGAATTGAAGATGGATATTGATTAAAAAATAAACATCTTGATGCAATGAAAGAAGAGGGTATTTCTTTAGTTATAACTGTTGACAATGGAATCACCTCTATAGTTGAAGCAGAACACGCTAAAGAACTTTGAATAGACCTAATAATAACAGATCATCACCACGCTTTAGATGAGCTTCCATATGCTCATGCGGTTATAAATCCCCAAGTTTCTCCAAATTACCCTTTTAAGGGTCTTGCTTGAGTAGGTGTTGCGTTTAAGCTTGTAAATGCAATATTAGCTAAATCAAGACTTTCAAAAGAGAAAAAAAATGAAATTTTTAATTATTTTCTTCCCATTGTTGCTATTTGAACTGTCGCTGATATTGTTCCTTTAATACATGAAAACAGAGTTATCGTAAAAAGATGATTAGATATCATGAATTATTATCCTGATCTTGTTCCTAAAGGCTTGCAAGGGTTTCTTGAATTTTTAAATCTTAAGTGAAACATTGATACCTTCCATATTTGATTCGTTATCTGACCAAGGATTAATGCATGATGAAGATTAGAAAGTCCTTATGATAGTCTTAAAGTTTTATTGTGTGAGAACGAAAATCAAAAAGAATATATTCAAAAAATTGAAGATATTAATACAGAAAGAAGAAGGATGCAAGACCAAGCTTTTAGAATAGCAGAGAAGCAACTTGATCAAGAACAAAAATTTCTTTCCGTGTGCGATGAAAGTTTCCATGAATGAATTATTTGAATTGTTGCTGGTAGAATAACAGAAAAATACTATAAGCCATCCGCTGTTTTTAAAATAGATAAAGAAAAAGACCAAGCTGTTGCCTCTCTCAGAGGTCCCGACTATTTTAATGTTATAGAAATGATAACGAAGGCTTCTCCCTATTTAAAAAGATTCTGATGACATAAATGAGCTTGAGGATTAACAATTTCTTTAGAAGATTTAGATAAAGTTATAAATATTTTTCAAGAACACTGTAATAGCTGTATATCAAAAGAGAATTTAGAAAAAGTGACAATGGTAGATACCATATTATTGCCTCATGAATGGAATTATGAGGAACTATCTGAAATAAATCAGTTAGCTCCTTTCTGAGAAGGTAACCAGGAACCAAGTTTTTTATTAGAAGATATCAAAGTAAAAAAAGCTGAAAAAGTTTGAAAAAATTGAGGAGCTCACTTAAAAATTCATGGTATTCTTTGAGACAACGAGATTTCAATTGTTTTTCGATGAAAATGAGAAGACCTAGAAAAAGTTTGAGATAAAATGAATGTAATAGGAAATATTAAGAAAGACACCTATAACGGTTGATTTTACGTCCATTGAATCGATTGGGAATAAATATAACAATCATTGCAAAAAATTAAGCAGTCAAAGATGACTGCTTTTTTATTTTATTTAATGATATTTTTTTGCTTTTTCTCTTTATTTGGAATATACTAATTATGATTTATAGAATGTGCATTATTTGTAATGAGAAAACAAAAAAAGAATAAATTAAGTTTTATAATCCCCGTTAATATTTTAGGTATCTCCTTTTCACTTTTTCTTTTTATGATTTGATGGTGATTAGGAGGAGATACTTTTTTTTCTGTATATGTAAAATCAATTCTTTGAGCATGATTAGGTGTAACATTGATTGGTACACTCCTTGCTGTTGTTAAACTTTTTGCCGTAGTCCCTGTTGGGGTAATGAACAACCAATGAAATACATGATATCTATTATTACTTGGGAAACTTACCTATGCGGTTTCATGATGTCTTTATTTTTTGGCTTGAATAAATCAATCTCTTTGATGGTTAGTCCTTGCTGTTATTGCTAATTGAATTGCAAGTTCAATGATGTTCGCCTCTTATCGTACTTTATACTGAAAAACATGACAAGAAAAAAACCGTAGTAAGGTATTTTGAGTATATTTTTCAAGCATTAATATGGCTTATGTTATTTGAGCTTTGTTAAGTGCCTTACTAGTATATTATATTGATCTTCCTTATATGTATCTCTTTATTGTTATCTTTTCTATGCTTTCAGTAATGCAAGATGCAAAACTTAACAAGCTCATAAAGAGGAAAACCAGACAATCTTGGAAAAAATTAGAAAAATTTGAAGATAACATTGAGTTCGAAATCAATGAAGATCTTCATAATGTGAAAAAAGTTATGGGGAAAAAATGAGTGCTTCCTACATTTCTAAGAGAAATTGTTTCTTCTAAGCCATGGAAAGAAATGTTTGTTATACTAAAATCCTATGGATGGCCCATGTATGTTGCACTTTGATCTGTCGCACTAATGAGCTTTATGAATTATGTCGGTTTCCTTTTTATTCCTATTGTAGCCATAGACAACAATTTAACGCTTTCTCAAATTGCTATTTTATTTGCAGTAATGAGACTCCCATACATTATAAATGTTTTTATATGAGGTGTTGGAGATAAATTCAGTAAAAAAGTGTTAATTACCATTTTGGTATTTATCAGTGCTATTATTTATATTTTACTCGGTTGCTATAATAATTTCTTAGCAATTATTCTTTTAAGTTTCTTAAATTCATTAATGGTTGCATTACTTTCTCCTATAACTTCAGCTTTAGTCACTTGATATGCAAGAAAAAAAGATACAGGAATGATGTGATGACTTCAAGAATTTGTTAGTAGAATTGGTGAAATCATATGATCGCTATGATTCTGAACTTTCGCTGTTTTAGTGGGTATGAATAATGCATTCATTCTACTTTGAATTGCTTTTATTGTTCTTTCATGATATCTTTTTACTAAAAAAATGATTAATCGAAAGAATAAAGATTATGAAGCAATGAAAGAAAAATTAGCAAAAATTCCATTTTTCGATAAGTAATAATTTATTCTATATGTATTGCCATGTCAAACCTTGATACCCTTCAATCTGTTGGTGAAGCCACATGAAAAGCCTTTGAAAAAATTGATAATAAAGAAAAAAAAGAATGATTCTCATCACTAATTGATGAGTTTGAGAGTAATGAGCAAATAACAAAATTAAAAGACATTTGGAACTGAATGACTGAAAAGCAAAAAGAAAAATTGTATCAAAAATGAGCAATTACTTTTACACATGTTATTATTAATTGATCACCTGTCTTTACACTTTCAAAATCAGCTATTAATGCATTTATTAATACTAAAAATAATGGTATAAAAAATGCGACAAAATATGCTTTTTTAGAGCAGATTCCTTGTAGATTTCTAGTAGAATTGTGAATTTTTGATAAGCCAGAATGACTTTCTGATCAACAGCTTATTGAAGATGTTAGAAAAGATGCAAAAAATTATCATTTATATCTTTGAATAGCAGAAGCAGCTTGTGCGGTAATTCCTGACGCTCAAGCTGCAGTTCCTTTTATTTCTATGGCAAGAACATATACTAAATGGTACAAGGAACACTGAACTGAAGTAATTATAGATAAGCTCCGTGAACAAAAAGAAAATAAAATAAAAAAAAATACTTCAGAAGCACTATTACAAGTCCTTAACGAAGATAAAAAAGCTGCTTAGTATTAAAAAAAGGAAAGTATAATAATACTTTCCTTTTTCATATATTAAT
>Ga0247610_10002614_pt1 | contig 20534 bp, 18 predicted proteins | sample 174DNAGHGhighgp2_FD_193483 | JGI IMG/M metagenome (GOLD analysis project Ga0247610, IMG submission 193483) | Sheep rumen microbial communities from Palmerston North, Manawatu-Wanganui, New Zealand - 1742 DNA GHGhigh gp2 | ecosystem: Host-associated > Mammals > Digestive system > Stomach > Rumen...
GTCTGAACTTCCTGGCAGGCAAGCGTGTCGATGAGGTGAACAAGATGGCAGAGCTGGGTACCCGTCTGGCTCACGTGGATGGTGGTGTGCCCAATATCCGCATCTCTGTGCCCAAACTCAACGAGTACTACATTGGTCAGCTCATCTACTTCTTCGAGATTGGCTGTGGCATCAGCGGCAATGTGCTGGGCGTGAACCCCTTCAACCAGCCTGGTGTAGAGGCCTACAAGAAGAATATGTTTGCCCTGCTCGACAAGCCTGGCTATGAGGCAGAAAGCAAGGCTATCAAGGAGCGCCTGGCTAACGAGAATTGATAATTAATAATGAAAAATGGATAATTTTGAAATGGAAGAAATTGTCAATTATCAATTATCCATTGTCAATTATACAAATAAGCACGGCTTTGAGCAGTTGAGCCCCAAGGCCGTGCTTTTCGATATGGACGGGGTGCTCTACAACTCGATGCCCAACCATGCTGTGGCCTGGCAGCAGTCCATGGCCCTGTTTGGCATCACGATGAGTGCCCACGATGCCTATGCCACCGAGGGAGCCCGTGGTGTGGATACTATCCGCATGATGGTGAAGCAACAGCAGGGACGCGACATTGATGAGGCCGAGGCCCAGCGAATGTACGATGAGAAGACGCGCCTGTTTCATCAGCTGCCGGAGGCCAAGGTGATGGATGGCATTCCTGAACTGATGGCCCAGATTCATGCTGATGGGTTGACTATTGGTGTGGTGACAGGTAGTGGTCAGCGTCCGCTCATCAACCGTTTGCTGACCGATTTCAAGGGTTATCTCACAGAAGACCGCATCGTGACGGCCTATGATGTGAAGCGTGGTAAACCCAATCCCGATCCCTATCTGATGGGACTGCAAAAGTGTGGCGGGCTGAACCCTTGGGAGGCCATCGTCGTGGAGAATGCCCCTCTGGGTGTGAAGGCTGGTGTGGCTGCCTGCATTTTCACCATTGCCGTGAACACGGGGCCCCTACCCGACGTTGAACTGAAAGATGCTGGTGCCAACCTCGTTTTTCCATCCATGCCGCAACTCAGCGATGAATGGAACTCCTTAAAAATCCGCTAACTCCCGTTAACTCCCGCGGTCGCAGACTCGCTCGCTCGAGCTCTGCTCGCTTTTACAAAGCGTAGCGACTAAAAGAACTCCCGTTAACTTCCTGAAAATCAGACGCCCTCGTCTGGATTTTCCTCATACATATAGTCAATGGTCAGCTGTTCGCACTTGCCATTAGTGTAATAGTTGAACAGGAGATTGTCGTCATCAACGGCATCGGGCAACTGTAGGCACACATTGAAATAGTGGAACACGCCATTCTCGTCAATCTCGGGCGTCACACTCTTCAGCACAGCCTTCTGGGCATAGACCTGCCTCTCGCGTTCCTCTTTTATATATGATAGGAACATCGACTTGGTGAGGCGATGGTTGAACAGCACGGTGCCTCCATCCTTCTTCAGCAGGCGCACATCAAACACATTGTCCATATATTCCTGACCAAACTCGTCTTTGACCATCTGGGTGCTGTCAGCCGACTGACAAGCAATATCGACAGTACAAGCCACACCCTCCCATTGGGCCGCCGTCGCTGTGTGTGCTTGCACCATAGACTTCGGCTCGCCAGGACGAGGTATCTCAAAGTTCTCAGCATACTGAGCCGTGTCCTTCGGCTCTTCCTTATCCTTGCAGGCGCTCAGCAGAACCATGCCGAGGCATGCCATCATGATTCCAATTGTTTTCTTCATATCGCTTGCAAAATTACGAAAAAGTTGAGAGTTGAGCGATGAGAGGGGCGAGTTTTTTGCGCGCTACCATGTTAAAAAACACAAAAAACGCCTGCCGTCGATGCGGCAGACGCTTTGTAATCCTGAAACTTTCTTTTTACTTTTTCATATTGGGACGGCCCTGATGACCACCACCCATGCGCTCCATGCGCTTTTGCTCATCGGCCTTGTACGACTTGAACTGCTCCTCGTTCATGATCTCCTTCAGACTGGCATCATAGGCCTCGCGGTTCTCCCGCATCTTGGCACGCATGCTGTCCATCTGCTCGGGCTTGAAGTCGGGGCGTCCCTGGGGTCTTCCCTGTGGACGACCTTCGGGTCTGCCTTCGGGTCTGCCCTGTGGATGGCCACCCATCATCTTGCCTGGGCGTCCCATGTGCATACCGTGACCCATCTTGTCAGCAAACTCGGTGTTCAGGGTCAGCAGCTTCTCGGCCTGCTTCTCGTCAAGGCCATAGCGCTCTACCATCATGTCGGTACGCTGCTTCACCATCTCTGTCTTGTCGGCGGGCTTCTTCTTGGGCATCTGCTTTTCTCCCTCCTGAGCCATCATTGTGGCACTCATCATCAAGGCGACAATCGCCAAAATCATCTTCTTCATATTAGTTACTTTTTTTAGACGTTAAACTTTTATGTTATTGTTTTTGCGTTGCAACTAATAGTCTGACGAAAGATCTTGGAAATGGTTTAAGTAAGGTTGTGATTTTAGCAAATTTTAATAATAACGTGCTCTGTATCAGTCAATACCCACAACGGTGAGCACCTCGCCATCCACCTTGAAGCGCACATCACGGCACTTCCACGACAGGGCATAGATGCGCTCTGGGTCATGATGGTACTGCGGACGGGGATCAAGGGCCAGCACCTGGCGCAGACCCTCCAGCTCTTCAGGGGAAATGCGTGCAGCCAACGCCTCTGGAAACTCCACCTTGAGCATGGTCCAGCCCCGCTCATCCACAAAGCCGCTCCTGGCCTCGGGATGGCTGTCGGCATAGACCACATAGGGTTTCACGTCGTAGATGGGCGTACCGTCCATCAGGTCGGCACCATCCACATGGATCACAGGTCCCAGGCTGTCGTGCATCTCTATCTTGTTAATATGTACGCACGAGAGTCCCAGCCCATTGGGACGGAAGGGAGAACGCGAGGCAAACACCCCCACCCGCTCGTTGCCACCCAGACGGGGAGGACGCACAGTGAGTTTCCCGTTGAATCCATCATAGTTGAAGGTTTCATGATTCATGTTTGCCGAGAACTCCCAGATAAGCCACAGATAGTCAAAATGTTCCAGTCCGCGCACAGCCTCCTCATGACGGTAGTGGGGCACAAACACAATCTCTCCCTTCACCCCATTGGCAAGACCGCTCTGACGCGGAATGCCAAACTTCGAGGTGAGTGGCGAGTGGAAATGGGCTATCGGTTCAATAAACATGGTGCAAAGATACGAAAAAAAAAGAATATGAAATGATGAGAAAAGAAAAAATCTTCATTTAGAATTTATTATTTGGAATTATTTCGTACCTTTGCACCCCGTTAGCGAGAATCAGAATATTCAAACGCATAAATACTACACAAAATGTTTAAAAGTTTTCACGGATTCCACCTCGTAGAGGCCTATCACCGGGCCCGTCACGAGAAGCGGTTCGATCCCTACAAAGTCATCAAGAAATCCATCCAGGCATTCATCGTCCTGGCAGTAACCCTGACCTTATGGAACCTCCCCACCACAGCCTTCGGCATTGACGGCCTCACCGTTGTGCAGCAGCGCATCATCGCCATCTTTGCCTTTGCCACGCTGATGTGGATCATGGAGGTAGTATCGTCGTGGGCCACCTCGGTAGCCATCATCGGTCTCATGCTGCTCTTCACCAGCGACAGCGGTATCAGCTTCATGTGCGACCCCGAGGAAGTGGGCACCCTGCTCCCTTACAAAGGCATCATGTCAACATTTGCCGACCCCGTCATCATGCTCTTCATTGGTGGTTTCGTACTGGCCATCGCAGCAGCCAAGACAGGTCTCGACGCCCATCTGGCCAAGATACTCTTGAAACCCTTCGGCACCAAGAGCGAGAACGTGCTGCTGGGCTTCCTGCTCATCACCGGTCTGTTCTCCATGTTCGTGTCCAACACGGCCACGGCAGCCATGATGCTGGCCTTCCTGACGCCTGTGTTCAAGCAGCTGCCTCCTGAGGGCAAAGGCCGCATCGCTATGGCCCTGTCCATCCCTGTGGCGGCCAATATCGGCGGTATGGGAACGCCCATCGGCACTCCTCCCAATGCCATCGCCATGAAGTACCTCACCGAGCTGGGCATCAACATCAGCTTCAGCCAGTGGATGCTATTCATGATACCCCTCGTGGCCGTTCTGCTGTTCATCGGCTGGATGCTGCTGCGCAAGCTGTTCCCCTTCACCCAGAAGACTATCGAGCTGAAGATTGAGGGCGAGATGAAGCGCGACTCACGCACCTACATCGTCATTGCCACCTTCACCGTCACCGTCCTGCTCTGGATACTTGAAGACGTCACAGGCATCAACTCCTACACCGTGGCCATCATCCCCTTCATGATCTTCGCCCTCACAGGCATCATCACCAAGTACGACCTTGAGGAAATCAACTGGAGCGTCATCTGGATGGTGGCAGGCGGCTTCGCCCTGGGTTACGGTCTGAACAACTCCGGTCTGGCCAAGCTCGCCATGGAGAGCATCAACTTCGGAGCCTTCTCACCCATCATCATCCTCATCATCTCGGGCCTCATCTGCTACCTGCTGAGCAACTTCATCTCCAACTCAGCCACGGCAGCCCTCCTCATGCCCATCCTCGCTATGGTCTGCACAGCCATGGGCGACACCCTGGCACCCATCGGAGGCACCTCTACCGTCCTCATCGGCATAGCCATCGCTGCCTCCAGCGCCATGATCCTGCCCGTGTCCACGCCTCCCAATGCCCTGGCCTACTCCACCAACCTGGTCAAGCAGAAGGACATGGTCAAGATTGGCATCATCATGGGCGTCATCAGCATCGCCATCGGCTACGCCATGCTCTATGCCATCGGCTCTCTGGGGCTCATCTAAACCCCTCCCATTTATATCAAACCACATAGGCAGTCCACATCCTGGGCTGCCTTTTTTGTCGGCAGTTACTAAAAGCCTATCTTCCGCATATTCTTTTCATCAAGCCGTTCATTGTCACAATGGTGGATGAGCATTGGTAGCACGTCATCGCTTGTGCCATGAAGGATAGTATCGATGGCATAATGACGGGCAATGTTTTCTATCTGACCACCACTGAAATCATATTTCGAGGCTATAGAATGTATTTCTAATTCGCTAAGCTCTGGTATCATTGAGTGCCAGATGTGGAAACGAGCCTCTTCAGTAGGTTTGTCAAACTTGATTTTATAGAGGAAGCGACGTTCGAAGGCCTTGTCCAAGTTTTGCTGCAGATTCGTGGTGGCAATCATAATACCATCCAGAGTCTCCATCTCCTGCAAAATGATATTTTGGATGCTGTTTTCCATTTTGTCAACAGCACTTGATGCCCCATTCTTGCGGATGCCGATAATGGCGTCAGCCTCGTTGAACAGCAGGATGGGCGTCACCTGGGCTCGCTTCACCTGTTCACGATAGCGGTCAAAGAGCGCCTTGATATTCTTTTCGCTCTCCCCCACCCACTTGCTCTTGATGCGAGGCACATCCACCACCATGATGCTGCGTCCCGTCTGACGTGCCAACTGATAGACCGTCTCCGTCTTACCAGTGCCTGGTCCGCCATAAAACAGACAGGCGAAACCATTGCGGAAGCCCTTCTCTTTCATGCGCTCCTGAATCTTCTGGAAGTTCTCTGGCTGAAGGAATCGTCCCAGCTCCTCCACCTGTCGCTGAATGTCCTTGGGGAAGAACAACTGCTTTTCGCCCAGCGTCCTCGGGTCAATGACATCAGACAGCTTTTCTGTGGAAGCATCAATCTTCATTTCAGCCAACAGCGTCCGCTTAGCACTCTCCGTCAATTTATAGCGGGTCGTATCGGCAATACCGTCTTCACATCGGTGCTCAATGATTTTCTTCGTCATGAGTTTATGCTCTCCACTGCGCAGCCGGGCCTTGGCTTTGTTGAATTCTGCCTTGGTGTCAAAGAGATCTTCGATTTGTCCGAAACGAATATCGTCATCGTCCCTGTTCACCAAACGGTGACAGAGAAAGGCAACCAGAGTCTCATCATTCTCGGAGAGATAGTATTCGCGCAGTTTGTTAACGAAGCCCACCTGCTTGTTGTCATCAAGGAGTTTCTGCAGTTCCTCCTGCAGTTCACCGAGAGAGATGGCATCGTCATCCAAGTCCTCGAACCATTGGTCAAGCAATTCAAAGAGCTCGGCGCAGTCCAACCCTGTGCGTTTTGGCAACTCATAAACCTCGTTATGCTTCAGGCATCGGATGACAGCGGTAGGGATATCGAAGTCATCCTCGTCCTTCACGTCGCGGAACTTCAGCAGACGGCGACGCACCAACGCATCGATGTCGCTGGAATAACTCAGCACACTAATCTTATTCAAATTCAAGAATGAGGCGAGATCGTCATAATCCACACGCCGGGGGCCTTTCTCCATGCAGACACAAAACAGCACAGTCTGTCGTTCTGTAATACCGAAGCTGTCTGCCAGCAGCCCAATCTCTGGTGCTGCCTTCAGCATGAACTCATCGCTCATCTTCGAGTCCTCCGCCAGTTCTACCACTTTCTCAATAGCCTGCAGCAGTGTGGGTACAGGCTTCACCTGACTCTTCTTTCTACTTTTAATTGTTGTTGCCATATCTTTTGAATATAAATTGTTATGTACATAATATAGACACATTCACAAAAAAATTCAAAAAATATGGCAATTTTTTTTCAAGGCCTTATAAAAAGTGCATTATCCAGGTCGATATAAGCAAGCTATTTCCTCATTTCCATTTCTCCAGTCTTTCGTTGATGAACTTCACACAATCTCCATAACGTCCAGCCAATCGACAGACAACCTCTTCCAAGCAATAAGGCTCTTCTGGCTTTTCACCATCAGCATAGCGGTGGCAGATGTGACTGAAGGAGTGCCACAGCGTAGGAAAACCCGACACATACGTCTCAGACATTGTACCGTCCTCAGCCACCATGTGACATTTGTTCCAGCCAGACAACATACTGCCACCAAAGCAGACTATCAAATGACGACGACCATCTTCATCCGTGACCACAGCTTTTTCGCACTCCTGCCACCAATCCAGATAAACGCCAATAGTCGCTCCTTTGAAAGCCTTGTCGCCACAATACATCAGCCCGTTGGGCATATTGATTGGAGCATAGGCCATACAAGGATTACTCAGAATGCGGCTACGGTTGTTGTATAGCAGCCACGCCGATTCCAAAAACAGTTTCTGTTCTTCGTTAAATATCATTTTCTTCTTCATACATATTTAATATAGAATGAAGTTCTGAAAATTTAATGCGAAGCCAGATATTTTATTGTTGTTGCGTCTCTTGCAGCCTCTCCCACACCTTCACCATAGCCCAAGTGTCGAGTTTGCAATAGTTCAGCAAAGCCGTACGGGCTGCTTCGGCCTCTGCAGGCGGCATATCCTTGATACGTGGGAAGATGGTCATGGCATCGCCACCGTTCTGTACACGTTCGTCCAGATTGTGGTAGTTTAACGAGGGCTCATTGGGGAAGAGAGCTGGCAGCACGCTCTTGATGCTGAACGACCCTTCCATAGCAGGCAGGTAATAATAGCCAGCCTCGAAGGGATCAAGCAGATCACAGATATGACGGGCAATATCGAGCAGATGAACTGAGAGGTCAGGATAGATCGTGGCCAGTTCTTCAATACGTCCTACCTCGAACTTCTTGTTGTAGGCCAGTGTGCAGACACCCATAGGAATATCATGGCAGAGTTGTTCGGCCAACTCGCGACGTGGATCCTTACCATTGCTCTTGGCCAGGAATGCGGTATGCTCATAGTCAGCATTGGCACTACGCTTGATGTGCAGCGAATACTGGAATGGTATCTGTGCATAGACTTTTGCGTCATCAAACTGCGGGATAGGATTCTGCATCGTCTCGAAGTCGAGAAAATAGAGTGGATAACTGAGCGTGTCAAGGAAACGTCTGATACCCTCACGGTCAATGTAAGTGCACTCTTTCACTTGCAGGCGCTGGATGTGTCCCAACGGCTCTTCCTTCAAATCGTCAAAGGAACATTTGCCGGCACGATAACATTCCAGTTTGCGGTTGATGAAGAAACGGTCAGGTCCCTTACTACTGAAGGAGCCACCATAGACATCAAACACCGATGGCTTGGGCAAATGACGGGAGCAGTAAGTCCAGAAGCCACAATGATAGGGTTTGTTACAACGCTCAGAAAGGTCATCAGTTGGTTCTTCCTCCTGGTTGATGAGTTTCAGGGCACGGGCCACACGCGTCTGCACCTTGTCATATTCGTTTGCCACCAGTTCCTGCATATCTTTGATAACAAACAACTCCTGCAAGTCAAGTTCTCCGTGTCGCACATAGTCGCTGTTCAGGCATACAAGGAAAGTACCTGTCACATGGACGCCACACTGTGTGAGCACCCATTTCTGATAGGCAATATCTGGCGCATATTTCTCAAGTTTGGCATCCTTGCCATTGAATTCAGGGAAACTGGTGCTCTTTACCTCATAGATGGCCCAACCATCGGCTGTCTTATGTAGGATATCAACAGCGCAATAATGACCTTCCAGTGCGAATGATGCTTCACAAATGTTCTCCACACCTTCCTCCATCCACGCCTTGGTTTGTTCTACCATCTTCATGAGGTCGAGGCTTTTGTCAGGTTTCTCAGCATGAGCCTCCTTATAGTCACCAAAGAGCTCCATCGCATAATCACCCACCGCATTTCCCTGCTCAAAACGAGCCTGCAGCGAATCGTCCACTTCAGCCACTTCGGGCTTATAAACCCTCAACCACAATGCCTTTGGGCATTGACAGTACAGCGTATAACGCGATTTTGATAGTCCTTTCATCTGTTTATTGTTCGAGTTTAGGTTTGTCTTTGCTTTCTGTGAATGCGAAGTCCAGTCGTTGTAAGTCTTCTACGTCTTTCGGCTTTGGTCCGCGACTATTGTCGAGACGCTGACTGATGAGTCGTGCCATGCGATAGGCAATCACCAGTTTTCGCTCATCCATATTCATCACGTCAGAAGCGGGCCGTAATACCAGCACGTTGGCATTCGGCTTCTTCTCCCTGATGAAATAGGCTACGTTCTTTAGCCGTTCGTTAAATTTCAATGCATAGAGGTCTGACGAACAGGCTGTCGTCATCTTAAACTCCTGCTCCATCATCTTGGCAAAGTCAGCAGTCAGTTGTTCGTAGGTGGCAAGGTCGGTAACAGTACACTCCTCACCCCCCTTCTTCGCACAGTTGAAGTGGAAGTCATGACTATCCACCTTGCTTTTCAGATGATGTTTCATGATGATAACCCAAGAATCATCAACTTGGCAACAACTAGTCAGATTTTGGAAAAATACGTCGCGGAATTTTTGCTTTTCATCAATCTTATCTATCGCTTTACTATTCTTCTCATGATCTTTCCTCTTCTTCATATCGTGCATGGGCTCACTGTTCATATTGAAGTACGGATCCTGGTCATCATAATCAACCTCAATGTCCTTACTCAGATAGTTAAATCCACCCAATTTAGCCAGATAGTAGGTAAACCAGCCTGTACCCTTCTCCGCATAACTGCTCGTAGACACGATGGTTACCTTCGACCCTCGATTGATGAAACAACCATACTTGGCCCCCGTCAGTGGCACATACTCTACCACGAAACGGGCATCAGCCTCAGCCTTGGCCTGTGCCACATTCTTCAGTCGTATCTCTGGAAACTCCTTGCAACAGTCTATGATATCCTTCAAGTCCATATTCTGTCGTGCCTGCATCTTGTAAACGGGAATCTCCTGTGGTACGAAGTACAAATCTTCCTTGCCGAGTTTCCAACCGTCATCTTCGCTATGCTCTTTCAGATAGTTGTTCAGTGCCTTGTTGCTATCGCGCAGAAAAGCCTTACGGATTCTCCCACGCAACTCCTGCAGTTCCTTCTCGCGCTTCTCGTCGTTCATCGCATCGATGAGACCAGAGCCGATAAGACCGGCAGGGACGGCGAAGATGGCAATGCCGAGCACACCCACCAGTGTTCCCACAATTTTACCCCACGCAGTTATTGGCGCATCAGCCACTTCTGCAGGATCACTAACATATTTTACAAAGTTCCAAATCAGCGCGTCGCCATAGCCGAATTCAGGGTTGCTGGAGTGTTCTGCTAACCACATGACAAAGGCAAAGAGAAGCGTGATGCCTATCAAGATCACGACTGACGTCAGCATCTGCCGACTCGTGTTCTTAATCGCCTTTCCGAATAGTTTCCTACCTTCGTCAAAGAAATTCCAGATATTGTGGAAGACGGTGTTAGTGTTAGTCTTATTCATAGTCTTTCTTCAAGTCTTCAGTGAACTTACTTCTGTCTTTTGTCAGCATTTCTTATTATGTTTATTATTTTATTTAGTTTATCCTCATGAACTTGTTCTTTAATCGTATATTCAGGCATTATTTGTTTAACGTGTTCGATGAAATTGTTCATCATAATTTTTCCGTCCCACCCTGTTTGAATTACATACAAGCCAGATAGAGCCTCATTGACATTCAATTCTTTCCAATCATCATCTTTATTGATGGCATCCTTAGCAGATTCCTTAGTCAATGGTTCTTGATTCTTGGATTTTTTATATTCATTCTTCTTCTGAATATATTCCTCCAATTCGATAATGACTTGGTTAGACAAAGACTCCTCTTTTGCCAGTGCCCCCTTACATACCATTCTTAGGGCAGGGGGAAAGACCTCTTTGATATTCTTATCGCCCTTTTCTTTAAGATACAACTCTACAACCCTCATGATTAGAGCGTTTTTCGTGAGACCAGAGTCACGATGACTACACGCGTCAATCCCAACACCGGATTTAATTCCTTCAATGGAGTAGGTTGTATAATCTTTGTCATTGACAATTCCGTAGATTGAATCTATTATTCCATTTTTCTTGGGATTATGATGCAGATAATACAGAACTTCAAACAATGGGCGGATTATGTTTTGATTGGATTTTATTTTGTCTTCTTGAATAGAGTTCCATATTTCATCTGCAAGTTTCGCTATTTCAGAATCAGAACTGATGGCCATCAAATTCTCCTGAGTCTTATTGATACCCAAACAACGGATATAGTCATTTATGCGAATTGTTATTTCCGATAAAGATGTACAGGAATCTTTTGTCTGTTTTGTTCCTTTCAAACTTTCCTTTATACTATCTAATACCTTGACCAAAATGCTATCAAGTACATTCTGGTAGTTTATCCATATAAAACTATCACATTGCGGTCTACCATTATTCTTTTGAGATTTGTCTTTGAAGAATTTTATGCATTTTTTTTCGTCAATATTCGGACGAGTTAGGAACACAAAGACGCAATTCTCCTCACCATACTTTTCTTTATAGTAGTAATAATACCCTACTGTTTGCCATAGAGCACCCTGAGCATCTTCGTACTTCTGTCCTCTGCCCATTTTGTGTTCAAAGGAATCTATCTTGTTTTCAATGATAATATGAAATGATTTCTCCTCACTATTGATTTCGCTACTTACATCGATGACGATATCTGCTCTACCATAGTATTTGATTTCATTCCCGTTTTTGTCTGTGACCTTGTTTCCACTTTCATTTCTACCACAGACTTCAACAAAATCCTCAAGAGTAACTTTGGTATCTTTAATTGAAAAAGTATCCCAATTGATTTCATATAATGATCTTGGGAAATGAGTATTATCCTTCAGTAACACCAAAAGACTTTTTATAGCAACCTCTCGAGTATCTTCATTCTCAAACAGCCACCCTAAGAACTTGGAGTGTGCGTTCTCATCACGATCCACTCCAAGAATCTCCATCATGGATTTCTTATTAAAATAAGCTTCTAACTTTTCCCAATTCGTCATAACCATTCTACGATTCCCTAAGCATCGTGAGGTTTTACTTCCTTCATTTCTTCATTCACTACACCAAGAATGGTGTGCTCCTCAGAGTGACGGGGAATGAACATTTGGTTCACGCCAGCAAAGTACATCCGGTCGTCGTAATTGATGACATTGAGCGAGACGGTTTCAATGGCAAGGATATCCAGCACTTTTGAATAGTTGTCCTCATCGACCCAATCGGGTTCGGTATAGATGTATTCAAGTAATCTGGGGTCGAAACCCACACCAGTTTCCAATTCTATAAAGAAGTCCACCTTCACCTCCTCACTCATCTCACGTCCTGCCAGCATCGCCTGCTTATACCCGGTTGCCTGAAGCGCCTTCTGCATCAGGGTTATAATGAAGATGTCGCGACCAGACTCGTTGCTCCTCATTGCATCGAAAGCCTGTTGGTAGGCTTTCAGCACAGGTGCTTCTGCGTCTTTACCCTCAGGCCACTCTGAATCAAGGAGTCGCATATAACGACGATAAGCCCAGTCGTCATCATCAAGGTCGTTTGCAGCCTCATCCATTGACCTCATCAGTGAAAATGGATTCACCTCAAACTCCTTATTATTATAAAGTTCTTCGCCCGTATCCACATCCGTCACACGGAGCCCTACCTTTTTGAAGGCTTCGCCAAAGACAAAGTCTATGCGCTCACCCACGAGGGTACCTTTTTCATCCGCGGGTTGCAGCCTCACTCGTTTAAACCACTTACCTATAAATTCTACTTTAATTGTTCGCATAATCGTCGTCATTTCTTTCTGACGTTTCCGCTGTATTCCGATTCTTACTTGATAAGCTAGAGGCTATTTCGCAAATAAATCATCCATCGTTACCACCCGTTGAAAGACACCACTATACTCATTGTATTTTAATCCGTATGTAGTGACTAAGACGGGATGGACTTTTTCTCGTTTGGCAATCTGTTCCGTAAGCAGTTTCTCACGGGTGTTGAGCTTTTGGAAATAGGACTTGTCGACAGAGAAATCTTCACCATAGAACTTCATTTCGCACATATTCACAATAAGGTCGGCACGTTCTATAATCAGGTCAATCTGTGTTCCCTCTTTCTCATCATCTCCCCGAAGTGCCCATGATGACTGTTTTGTATTGACACCTTGGATTCCCATAGCCTGCTTAATCTGGCTGATATGTTTGAGGCAAATTTCTTCGAATGCAAATCCGCGCCAGCTGACAATACTTTGTGAAGTATGGCTTTCCTGCCAGAAACTAGTGGTATAGCTGCTATTGTCAGGCACATAGCGCAGATAGAAGATACAGAACGGATCTGATAGTTTGTAATGTTCCTCCCGCTTGCTGTGCCCAAATGGTACGTATTTCAGAACAAAGTCACTTCCAATAAGAGCTTTCAGCATGTTTGTCAAAGTGCCTCCTTGTGTGATGCCTGTTTTCTTGGCTATCTCTTCCTGCGTGAATCCCGAACGTCTTGTACTGAGGAACTTGACGATTCGTTTCATTTCTTCTGGCCGCGAAAATACCGATGCAAATAGGCGGTCATACTCGTCGTATAACTTTGCGCCCTTTACAAAGAACAGATTGTCTATGTTCTGAGGAAGGCTAAGTCCCCGTTGGAAATAATCGAGATAATAGGGAATTCCGCCAACAGCCATATAACTCTGCACTATATCATATCGTGACAAACTGATGTTTTTATACTTGAAGAAATCCTCACACTCCTTCAATGTAAATGGCGACAGTTTCATTTCACAGGTTAGCCTTCCATAGAGCCCGCCATAATTATTAATCAGATTGTCAAGCATCCATGAAGTTGCCGATCCGCAAACAACCAACATGAAATTATGGCGATGACATCCCCAACCATTCCAAAAAGATTCCAGCCCCGTGACGAATCCGGAACGTGGAGTGTCCATCCACGGCAGTTCGTCAAGAAAGACCACCTGACGGGAACCATCATCTATGCTCTGTAAATACATCTCCAGCATGAAGAAAGCCTCTAACCACGATGTGGGACATTTGCTTTTCTTCATGCCGTGACTTAGCAGTGAATAATAGAAACTCTTCAACTGCTCCTTCATCAGGTTTTTCTTTTGCTTGTTATCAATAGGGGAAAGTCCTGCATGACGGAACGTGATTTGTCCAGCAAGAGCCTGGTCAATCAGGAATGTCTTACCGACTCTTCTTCTCCCATATACAGCAACGAACTGAGCCCTATCGCTTGAGTATCGCTCTTGCAATTCCCTTATTTCCGACTCTCTACCTACAATACCCTTCATAAAAACATTGTTTTGTCCAGCGGCGAAATTAGTGTTTTTGCGTTTCATCGCCAAATAAAAGATACTATTTGTGATATAATTTAACTTTGCATAACACTTGAACAGATTATTTATGGAGCGGAGTCAGCATTGTCAAACTTTAATTGTTCGCATAATCGTCGTCATTTCTTCCTGACGTTTCCGCTGTACTCACGCAGGTAGACATAGCGGTCGGTATAGACCTCTATGTCGCGGCCGTTGGGGGCCAGGAGCAGGTCGAGGATGTGGTTACCATTGAACTCCGTCACTCTGCTCCAGCTGCTGCCTCCTATGGAGCGACGCTGCAGTTCCTTGTCGTTATCAGGATTGATCCTGTAGATAAACGTTTCGACTCTTACTTGATTAGCCATCTGTTTGTCCTATTCATCTTCTTCATCGGCCAAATTCTCGTCATACTCCACCTCATTCATGTCGCAATCGAGGAACTTGGCGCCACCGAAATCTTTCCATCCTGGCACGAAGAAAGGATCCTGCATTCTATAGAAGCGACCGTCGTATTCCACCACTTCCAGCAACACGTCCATGCCACGTAGAGCATTGAAACATTCATCCATAAGGCCGAAATCGCAGTCCCACCAATCCCCTTCACATAAGAAATGCAGCTTCTTGATGTCAAACTCCTCGTCCTCGGGCAGCTCGATATAGAAATTCACCGTTCCCTTGCCCGGACTGCCGCAAGCGCAATAGTTAACGCCATCGTCCAAGATAGCTTCATTATATTCCTTGGCTTGCAGGCGGAGGTAATCGACGAAACTCAGATATTCACCATCCTCGAACTTCTCCCATAGTTCATGAAAGACGCTGGGAACATCATCGAGATTAGCTTTCTGCATCACTTTCCATACAGGCCAACCATCATCATAGTCATAGTCGTAGTTTTCGTCGAGCCATTTTATGATCTCGGTATCGCTCTGAGGCTTTTCATCCTCTTCACCGTCCCAACAGGCCTCCAGCCAATCCTTAAGGGTTTTATTATCGCGATAATCTTCAATGGCTCCCAAATATAGCTGTGGCAGTTTGTCAAACGAAAGTTCTTTGTCGCCGTCCTTTACCTTCAGGTTGACGTTATCGTCTCCATTGACAAAGTAAACGGAACAAGTATCCTCAAACCTGTCATACACGTCGTCAGGTTCTTCGTCCGAACCAATATACTCATTGGCATACGATTTGCTTACTGGGGTGAAATCTACCGTTCCCAACCATCCTGTCCATACGGTCAGTTCTACTGTACGCGTCTTTTTTTCTTCATTTCCTTCCATAGGTTAGTACAATTAGTTCAATTCCTCCAACAATCCCTTGTATCTAGGTGAGAGATTTTCCCTGAATTCATCTATCTTGCTTGCTGGCACTCTGATAGCCTTCAAGGTGCCGTCCATATAGCGGTCAGGCTCCTTGATTTTCCCAATATTCGGGCCTATTGTAAGAATCTCCAGAGGACAATCACTAAAGAGATCGAGTTTCAGGACTTTCATCTTCGCAAGAACAGTGAGTTCTGTCAGAGCATAGCACTCGTAAAATGCATCTTCGCCAATAGCGGTCACCCCTTCAGGGATAGTCAGACTGGTCAGGCTGTCACATTCACCAAAGGCATCTGGTTGTATTTTCTTCAATGACTGTGGTAAAGTAATACTCTTCAAATTCTTGCAGCCATAGAAAGCATATTCTCCGATGGAACTAACCTTTTCTGGAATTACCATTTCCGTCAGACCTTGGCATTCAAAGAAAGCGTAGTCCTCAATGCTCTTCATTTTGGGCGGGAATACGGTATTGGCACATCCAAGTATTAACTTTCCACCTTCCATGATGGCATTACAGTTATCTGGTGAAGAATACTTCTTGTTGTTTGCGTCCACAACAATGCTTTCCAATGCAGTACAATACTTGAAAGCCTCACTGCTAATCTCTTCTACAGAAGCAGGAATTACGAGGTTAATCAAACCTGTACAGCCATAGAATGCTTCTTTTGCTATGCCCGTCACCGTATCAGGTATTACGGTAGCAGAAGTGCCGGCAATCAATGTGTTTGTTGCAGTTTCAATGACCGCATTACAATTATTGCGGGAGTCATACTTCTTGTTGCCCTCTGCAACCGTAATGCAAGAGTGAGTGCAAATTCCTCTTATGGCATATTCGACTATGTCGGTCACCGATGCAGGGATAACGGTTTTCTGGGAAACACAAACCAACTTGTTGGACTCCGTCTCTATGATGGCATTGCAGTTCTCTCGGGAGTCATATTTCTTGTTTTGGGGGTCAACGACAATGCTGGTCAAACCGCTGCAATTAACGAAAGCCCATTGGAGGCCTTCTGTAATATGGGCTGGAATTTCTATGCTTGCCAAATTGGTGCAACCATCAAAGGCATTACTTCCAATTTTCTTCACAGATTCAGGGAAAACAATATTCTTCAGACTTATGCAACCTTGGAATGCTTTTCCGATTTCCGTTAGCGAGTCAGGCAAATCTACATTTTCCAAACTTATGCAATCTCTAAAGCAATAACTTTCAATATTCGTTACCGTATTTGGAATCTTGATGTGCTTTAGACTTGTACAACCATCGAAAGCACGTGCTTCTATTTCCTTCACGGAATCTGGAATGTCGATGTTCACCAGGCTAACGCAGTCTGCGAATGCCCCTTGACATATTTTTGTTATCGTGTTGGGGATGACAACATTCGTTAATCCAGCGCATCCTTTAAACAACTCTTCTCCAATTTCCGTTAACGAGTCAGGAATGACAACGCTTGTCAGCCCAGCACACCCCTCGAAAGCAGCGTATTTTATTTCCGTAACAGATTTGGGGATATTGATGTTGGTGAGACTCTTGCAGCCAGAGAAAGCAGCACGTCCAATTTTTGTTACTGAATCTGGGATGTTGATTTTCGTCAGCGCCGAACAATTCATAAAGTCACGGTCTTCAATACAAGTTATTGTGGAGGGAAGAGTGACATCTGTCAGACCTGTACAGTCCCTAAAGATTTCACTCCATATTTCTGTAACAGAATCGGGTATGACAATTTTCGTAAGACTCGTGCAGCCCTGGAAAGCACTTGTTTCTATCTCCTTGACAGAGTTCGGGATAGTAATATTGACAAGTGCCGAACAGTCCATAAAGGTTTCTTTTTGAATTAATTCCAATGAATTGGAAAGCTTGACCTCAGTCAGAGCCGAACATTCCTTAAAAGCCTCTTTCCCGATAGTTGTCACTGAGTCTGGAATGCTAATACTTGTCAAACCGCTACCCATAAAAGCACTCCCCCCAATCTCTTTTATTGAATCAGGGAGGCTGATGCTGGTTAGATTTGTACATTTCAGGAATGTCAGATTATCTATTTTTGTCACAGAATGAGGAACGACCACATTAGTAAGCTTGGCGCAGAATGCGAAAGCACGTTCTTTAATCTCTTTGACTGAGTCTGGGATGTTGATGCTTGTCAAACCACTGGACTGAAAGGCACACTCTCCAATCTCAGTTATCGAATCAGGGATAACTATACTGCCCAGACTTTCACAGCACCAGAAGACTTCCTTGTTAAGGATTTTTATCGAATTGGGCAGTTTGACCTCAACCAAAGATTTGCAGGTAGAGAAAGCTGATTTACCTATCTCAGTTACAGAGTCGGGGATAACAATACTTTCCAGATTAACACATTTGTAGAAAGAATACTCATTTATTACCTTTACTGAATCCGGAATGACGACACTTTTCAGTTCCGTACAGTTTTCAAATGCACTCTCAACAATCTCGGTTGTTCCTTCGGGGATGATTCCAATCCCGTCTTTAATTTCGTATTTAGCCATAGTTTTAATAGTTTTATAATTTGTTTGTTATTGTTCGTTATTGTTACTTCTTAGCCTTCTTTTCTGCAGGCAGTTCCACGACCAAGTCGCGCAGAGCCTCTGGCAGACGGGTACGGTAGTAGTCGCCCTTCTTGGCAGGCACGTTGATGGTCTTCAGAGCGGTGCAGTTAGTGAAGGCCTCCGGATGGAACTTCTTGATGCCTGTGCTGAAGGTGATAGTCTCCAAAGAGGCACAATCCTTAAAGGTGTCTTTGTCTATCAATGCTACAGGACCGAGAATAGAAATGGTCTTCAGGTTCTGGCACTCGCGGAATGCCTCTTTACCAATCTTGGCGATCGTCTTGGGGATGGTGAATTCTACGAGTCCATCGTTACCCCAGAAAGCATAGTCACCGATTTCAAGCACTGACTCTGGGATGACGGTTGTGGCACTGCCTATAAGCAAGATGTTACTATTGGTCTGGATAATGGCATTACATCCCTCTCGTGAGTCAAAATTAGGATTACCCTCAGCCACAGAAATTGTATGGAGATTCTTGGGACACTGTATGGCACTCTGGCTTATCTTCTCAACAGATGCAGGCACGATGGTTGACGAACTGAGAACCAACAGTTCATTCTCGTGGAAATTGCGATTGGTGATTATAATGGCATTACAATTGTCACGCGAGTCAAATTCCCTGTTGCCCTCTTCCACAACGATAGTCTTCAGATTCTTGCAGCCGAAGAACGACATCTTTTGATAGGCACCAGTATCTTCGATTTTCATCACCGATTTTGGAATGGTGATGTGAGTTAAACTGGAACATCCCCTAAAGGCATCGTGTCCTATCTCCTTCAATGACTTGCCAAGAGTCACCTTTTCCAAACCCGTACAATTCTCAAAAGCGAATGGAGCTATCAGTCCCACAGAATCAGGTATGACAATCTCCTTGAGGTCTTTGCATCCAGAGAACGCATTTTGACCAATGCTGTTTAACCCTTCTGGAATAACCGTGTTTTTGCAGCCAACCATCAAGGCTTTCATCTGAGTATCAATGACTGCATTACAATTATTGCGGGAGTCTAAGGCCTTATTGCCTGCTGCCACTTCAATTTTCGACAAATTGTAACAGTTTTCAAAGCATCTGTTATAGATGTCTGTTACTGATTCAGGAATGACTACACTGGTCAGTTCTGTACAGTCCTTGAATCCGTCATCTTTCATGACAGTTGTTCCTTGGGGAATAATTCCCACACCGTCTTTAATTTCGTATTTAGCCATAGGTCAGCAGTACGATTACCTGTACATCGAGAGGTTTTTAGTTGTCCATTTATATTGTTTGTCTGCAAATATACAACATTTCTGCGTTATGACCAAATTCTGTGGTGTTTTTTTACAAACGAACGCTAAAACTAAGCAGCAGGCAACAGATATTTGAGGACACTCGCCCAATCGGGGAACTGCTCCGAACCAAACTCAATCCATTCACCACTGAACTCGCTGGTGCCGTTCTTGCCTCGGTCATCTATCAGATAGTCACCCTGACAGAGGTCCTTGCGGTGGGTGATAATCATCTTCTTATGGAACACGTCATCGAGGTACTTCGTCACCCACGCCACCTTGTCTGACCAGGCCGACGGATTCTTCCATGGTGCTGTAGAGAGGATAAACAGGTCATAATGTTTCTGCAGTTCGTGTACGGCCTCGATGGCTCCCTTCATCGGCTTCATTTTGGCGAACAAACCAGGAATCTCATCCAGACGACCTGCATATTCTGCCATTACTTCATTACTCACCTGGTCGAGTCCCGACTGGAAGTCCACCAGCACATTGTCCATGTCAATAAATACTCTTTTCATCTTTCTTTGTTTTTTTATTGGTTTCCGAAGGAATGATAACTGGAAATAAAATCACTGGCCATCAGGGTTTTAAGCATCTTACTGAACGACCCTCCAGAGGTGAAACCAAGTTTCTCCACGATTTCGTCACGCGTAAAACCTGTATGTCGTTTTGCAAGTAGTTAACTACCTTCATGTAATCATCGGGATTGATGAATAAAGAAGCAAAGAGACGAGTGAACTCGGATTCCAATCTCGCATTCCGACAGAACTATTGATTGCTCGGCGGGCTGTTGTTTGAGGAGGTTTTATCTGCTTAGGCAGCAGGAGCCAAGGGCTCCAGCTGCTTAGTGAGGTGGAAGTGTTTGGTCATTTTTGAAATGAGAGCATTGGTTTGCTCCTGATTGAGGTCAAAAATGGTGAGGGCATAGCCCTCAAAGTTGAGTGATGGGGTGAAGAAGACTCTTTTGTTGATGAGGTACTTCTGGATCTTGTTGAAGTAGTTCTTGGAACTGGTGCGAATTGTTGTTGCCATATCTTTTGAATTTTAAATGTTTGACTGATATAATATAGTAACATTCGAAGAAAAATTCAAAAAATATGGCAACTTTTTGCAGTCAGAGCAAGGAGCGTCATCTTGGTGAGCAAGGAGCGTCACGGTGGTCACCAGCGGGTAAGACCTTGCTCACTACGGAGACGCTCGGCGCTGTGCGAGGAGACGCTCGTTGCGAAAAATGGACGTCT
>Ga0247610_10002615_pt1 | contig 20533 bp, 20 predicted proteins | sample 174DNAGHGhighgp2_FD_193483 | JGI IMG/M metagenome (GOLD analysis project Ga0247610, IMG submission 193483) | Sheep rumen microbial communities from Palmerston North, Manawatu-Wanganui, New Zealand - 1742 DNA GHGhigh gp2 | ecosystem: Host-associated > Mammals > Digestive system > Stomach > Rumen...
ACATAAAAAATACTATTCAAGCATTATGAGAAATAAATATACTGCTCAAGAAATATTCAATTCATATGGTTTAACCCTACCTGGTGATATGGTAGTTAAAACAGGACATGTAAGAGTTGCTTCAGGAATGCCTTACGTAGAATGTTATGATGGAGTAAATACACAAAAATATACAAATAATTTCTGTAAAAACCATGGTGGTATTAATCCATCAAAAAGTTACGTTATTACTACTGAAGGAGGGACTGGATTTAGTTATCGTGGAACTTCTACTTCTGCGCCAATACATGTTTTAAAAGAAAATACAGGTTGGACATATACGTTAGATCCAAAATATACAGATTTAACTAATATTGATGAATTATATACAAATCCTAAATTAATGAGTACAGCTAGACCAAATCTAAAATACTATTTTAATGAATTATATGATCCATCAAATGCAACTACAGATATTGATGTAGGCTTTGATGATTCTACTGAAGATGAAGATTCTGGTTCATCAACATCAAGCACTCCTACTGTAACAAAGTCTATGTATATTTCATTTAGGTTTAAAGAAATGAAGAATTTAAAAAATAATATGGTTGCTAAACCTACTTATAAATTTACATTAGATAAAAGTTATAGTAATGAAGAAAGAAATAAAGTATTATATGATTTCTTAAAAGCAAAAAATCAATTAAAAGGAACTTTCTTCTCTAACTATATGATTAATGCTGTAAGAATAGAAATAAATAATGATACATATTATATATATCCAAGTCAAACAAATATATTTTCATTATATACAGATATTAAAGATGAAAATATACTAAATAAATTAAAATCATTAAATTATAACGAATATAATGAAATAAGAATTAGTTTTATGAGTGGTCCTAATATAGAAAAAGTTAAAAAAGAAATGAATACTGATAAAGATGGATTCACAGAAGCAATAAAAATTACTTCTCCTTATGTTAGTAAATATGATAGTAATAATTATTTAAAAAGCTTATCTATTTCTAGTGGAACTATTCAATTTAATAAAAATACATTAACATATAATACTAATGTATCAGATAATGTTAATAGTATAACAATAGACGCTGTTTTAGATAGCAATAAAGCTTCATTTGTCTCTGGATATGGTCCTAGAAAGGTAAATGTAAATTACGGTGAAAATACATTTGAAATACGTGTTAAAGCAGAAGATGGAAATATTAGAAAATATATAATTAAAGTAACTAGAGAACAAAAAGTATCTGATCCAGGAACTACTGAACCTGCTACTCCTACTAAAAATTCAGATGCAACATTATCAAAAATAACACTTTCTAATGGAAATATATTATTTGATCCTAATATTTATGAATACAGTATTTCTGTTGGTAATTCAGTAGATAAATTAGATATAAAAGCAACACCAACAAATAATAAAGCAACAGTTAAAATTAGTAATAATAAATTAGCTGTTGGAAAAAATACAATAAAAATAGTAGTAACAGCTGAAAATGGTAATAAAAAAGAATATATAATTAATGTCACTAGAGCAAATAAAAGCTCTACTCTATCTGACAATAATAGAATTAAAACTATTAATATTGAAGGATATAATATTTCATTTAGTAATGATATAGTTAATTATGAATTATTAATAAATGATGATAATGAACTTAATATTAGTATTGAAATGGAAGATAATAAAGCAAATTATAAAATTAGTGGAAATTCTAATTTAACTAATGATAGTGTTATAAAAATTACTACAATGAGTGAAAGTGGTATAGCAAAAGATTTTAATATTCTTATTAAGAAAAATAATATAGAAGAAGATAATAAAACAATTGATTCAGAAACTAATAATACTAGTAAAAAATATTTAATATTTATTGGAATTGGAATGTTATTACTAATTATAAGTATAAAATCTGCTTTTACAAAGAAATAAAAACTCATATATTTATATGAGTTTTTTTATATAACAATTATTATTTTAAATATAAATTTATTACTCTATCTAATTCATTTAAATTAATTGGTTTTGATAAGTATTCACTAAATCCATTCTTTAAATAGTAGTCTCTAACACCTACTAATGCATTAGCAGTAAGCATTACTATTGGAGGTATTTTATATCCTGAGAATTGTCTTAGTGTCTTACAAAGCTCAACACCATCGATTTGTTTTAACATATGATCTAAGAATATAAGGTCATATTCTTCACCCATTTTAATTCTATATATACAATCATTAGGATCAGTTATACCTACAGTTTCAATATTATAAGCACGTAATAAACGTTTAATAACTTTTAAGCTTAATTCATCATCATCAACAATTAATATTTTCTTTCCTTCAAAATTAGAAAGTGCCTTTTTATTTTCATCAACAGTTTCCATTACATTTCCAATTGCAGTGACATCAGATGCTTTTTGTGGAACTTCAAAATAAAATGTTGAACCAACTCCATAATCACTTTCAAACCATAGTTTTCCACCCATTAAATCAACATATTTTTTAATAAGTGCTAAACCTAATCCAGAACCTTCATCATCATTAGCTTTAGATGAATCTGATTTAGGTGCTTTATTAAATATTTTATCTTTATCTTCATCTTTTATTCCAAAACCTGTATCAGATACTATAAATTTTAAATTAACATTACCACTATTATCTCTAATACCTGTAATATCCATCTTAATCTTACCAACTTTAGTATATTTAGTTGCATTAGATAATAAATTACTAACTATTTGATTAATCTTTGATGCATCACCTACATATTTAGAAGGTAATGTACTTTCTACATTTAGTATAAATTTAATTTTTTTACCTTCTAATCTTGTATTAACAAAATTATTCCAGTTCAAAACTAAATCTTTAAGACTATATTCTCTATTTTCAATAGTATCTTCTCCAGTTTCAATCTTTGATATATCTAAAATATTATCAATAACATCAAGTAAGCTTTCAGAAGACATTTTAATACAATTTAAGTCTTCTATTACTGCTTCACTATTAAATGTTTTATCTGAAAGAATTGTTTCACTAAATCCAACTATAGCATTCATAGGGCTAATAATTTCTTGAGACATATTTGATAAGAAATCACTCTTAGCTCTACTACTCTTTTCTGCTGATACTTTTAATTTATCAGTTGCTTCAATTAACTTTAAATCAGGGTTTTCAATATTAAAATATAAAATATATAATCCCCAAGCAATACCAAGTCCAAATAAAGCTGTTTTAGGAAGCATAAATTGTAATGTTAATATAATTGCTATCGCAAACATACCAAATCCTAAAGCTCTTTTAACTCTATGATTAGAAGAATACTTTCTTGTAAAGAAGAATATATTAATAATTGAAATAGTCATATATGCTAGAGAAAAATATGCATAGAAACCAGGTAGAAATGTAAATGTATTTTCATTCATATTAGGTATTTTAATAAGTAAAGATATAAAATACATAACTAATGTAAAAATAAAGAACATTTTAGTTTTTTTCTCTCTCATAATTAATAATTTATAATTATCTACATCATTATACACAGATGAGTAAATATAAAAATATAGAAAAAAGAAAAAGAAATATCCTGTTGTCCAGTGAAGTTTAGTAAATATATCCATAACTATTTTACTATCTATATATTTTAATGAAGCTACTACAAAAACTTCACTAAATATTAGAAAAATAGAATCAGTAACTAACCACTTATATATGTATACACTAACAGATTTTTGATTGTTTTTAGTTACATATGGTATAAATAATATACCAGCAAATAAAATACTACAATATGTAAAAATTAGTTTTGCTAACATATCTTTTTCCTTTCTTTATTTTAATATATTTAATACTATTCTATATAATTCTGTTTTATTAATTGGTTTTGGTAAATAACCACTAAAACCTTCATTAGTATAATCATCTTTAGCACCTGGATATGAATTAGCAGTTAATGCTATTACTGGAGGTAAATCACTTCTTAAATCTTTCATTTTAATTAATGTAGTAATACCATCCATATCAGGCATCATATGATCTAAAAATATTAAATCATAGTTTTCTTTTTGAATTAATTCAATGCATTCAGCACCTGAAGTACAAGAACTAAATGAAATATTAAATCCACTTAATAAACGATTTAATAAATTAATACTTATTCTATTATCATCTACTACAAGTATTTTCTTTCCTTGATAATTTACATTATCTGAAATATTATTCATATTTAATAATGAACTAATATTACCAATAGGAGTATTATCAATAACATTTAATCTAAAATCTACAGAATATCCTATATTAACCCTACCCTCTGAAGTTAATTTAATTTCTGTATTTAACATTTTTGAATAATGTTTTGCTATATTTAAACCAAGTTTAAGACTATCAACTGTATTAACAGAACTATCAAAATATGTTTTATAGTCCTCAATATCAACTTCACTTCCAACACTTGTTATTAATGCTTCTAACTTATATTCATTATTAACAACTACGTTATGAAGATTTAATGTTATAGTTCCATTATTAGTATGTCTATTTATACTTTCTATTAAATTAATAATTATTTTAAATATCTTATTAGAATCTCCAAATAACTGAGATGGTATATTTTCATCTACAAAAATATTAAATTTAACTTTAGACGAATCTATTTTATTAACAATATTATCATTTAAATCTATAATAAAATCTTTAACAAGAAAGTTTTTATTATTAACTTCTTCTTTGTTAGATTCAACTCTTGATAAATCAAGTATATTAGTAATTAAATCTAATAATCTTATTGATGCATTATGTATATTATTAACATCTTCTTTAACAACAGCCTCATCTTTAGCACCTTCTCTTATTAAAACATCACTAAATCCCATAATAGTTCCAAGAGGTGTTCTTATTTCATGAGACATACTAGTTAAAAACTCTGATTGTTCTTTATTAGCATTTTCAGCTTCTTTTCTTTGTTCATCATGTACTTTAAATAATCTATTATCTTGATTTTCAATTGTAAAAAATAAAGCTATTAACATTGTAATAAATTGAATACTTTGAGAATTATGATTAGCTGAGTCACCTTTTGATTCAGCATAAGTCATAATAATAACAAATAATAAAGCAAATATAATAGGTATTTTCTCTTTAAAAGATAAATCTTTATATTTAAATACAAAACCATATGTAGTTAATAAAATACAAACTATACCAATTACATAAGCAGGATATGTAGCATTTCCTCCAAATACATAAGCATGATTTGTATAATCAAAGAATTCAAGAGGTAAAATGCATGTTGCTGCAAATAGAATAACGCCAATTATAATAAATAAAGTACGATAAAAGTTTCTTTTCTTATTCTTTTTATCTTCAACATAATTATTAGTTAATTGGAATATTACATAATAAATAAACAATAAAAACCATGTTATTACTGCACACAAATAAAATTTGCAAATAATTATTGCAAACAAATTAACTTCTTTCATGCTTTTTAAACAAAAAACAAATGCAGTCTCATTTATTGTCAAAAAACCAGTCAAATAAATAAGACTTGCATATAAACTATTATCTATTGTTTGGTATTTCTTTTTTCCTACATACATAATAAGTATTAATATAGTAAATAAAAAAGCACTTAATGAATACCCTAAACTTACAATTAAATTATCACTCATATTATCTATAACCCACTATCATATCCTAAACAATTATATACCCTTAAACATTTTTTATCAATAATAAAAAATCAAGTTAACAAAAAAACTTGATTATTAATCAAGTTTTATTTTATATAAACAACTTTATTATTAGGAATAATACTTTTTACATCTCTACCAAATGCTTCAATTTGTTCGAAAGCTGATTGCAACATTCCTTCAGCTTCTTTATAAATAGCTTCTAATCCTTCTAATTTATCAATTAATTTTTGCATTTCATCAATTGATTGTTTTAACTTATCAATGCTAGATTTAAAGTCGCTTATTTCAGCATCTGTATATGCATTTCTTATAATTGTTTTTACTTCTTCGGTTTCTGGATCAATTATTTCTTCTGTTTTTTTAGAATACATTATTGATTCAATATATGATATATTAATTTCACATTGTTGCTTTAAAGATTTAATTTCATTTAATTTAGATAAATCTAAATATGGATATCCAACCATATAACTAGATATTAGTGCCATTGCTGCTTCAATAGCACTAGATAATGATTCTGCAACTTCAATTCTTTCAATTAATACTTTTTCAAATTCAATTAATTTATTACGTGTTTCATCCCATCCAACTCCACTCAATTTTATTTTAGAATTAGAAATAAAATCTAATATTGTTTTATCTATATTTGTGGATTCGTTAGAATCATATTTTAAAGATGAAAATACACTAGAATTTTTTAAAGCTGATATTTCATCAGCATATACTTGTATATTCATATTTACCTCTACTTATATTTTTCTTTTACTTCATTTAAAGACATATTTTTGAATAAGCTTTCTTTAAAAACAATAAATACATTTTTACCTTGATACATTATATTTGAAATATCATCATCATCTTTAAACTTTTCTTTAAATTTATCACACATAAATTTTGCTTGTGATTCTGATTTATAATCATATTTATATAGTACTTCTTTTATTTGATTATTTTCTTGTTTTATTAATAAAAGACTACCATCATTTCTTTTATATTGTAAATAATTATTATAATTAATTGTCTTTGCTTTACTACTATCTTTAGAAACATGTCTTCTTTGAGATGGTTCTTTATCTACATTAACAGATTTATCTTCTTGATCTATTGGTTTTTTATTTCTTACTTTTGGAGTTCTTTCAATTTCTTTAACAGTACCAAGAACAGCTCCTCTTTCTGCTAAATCACTATCCATATCTACCATAACTTGACCTAAACTTGCTATTGCTTCTGTTTCTTCAGTGAGTAAATCCATTAAATCGCCAACATAATCATAATATTTATCAATATATGCTCCTATACATCCAGGTATACCATTAATACTTCTAAAACTTGGTATTTTAATATCTCCCAAAAAACTAGAACTACTTATACTACTTCTAATAGAATTCATCGCAGTAGTTAAAAAATCTATATTAGATTGTATTTGCTCTGAATTTACTAATTTATTTGGAATATTAATGCTTACGTTACCTATATCTTTTAAATCATCAAAATTACTACTAGATTTTAAAGACACTTCTTTAAAAGTAAGTTTTTCTTCATTTAAATATGTTCTTGGATCAAATATTTCTATATTTTCAGGTTTAATTATAGTATTTAATTTTATTTGATTTATATCAATTAATTCATATTTATCGGTTTTTGGATTATATTTATATGCTTGATAATTTGGATTCCTAATCAAATAATCACTGCCTATTTCATTTGAAGTTCCAAAAATGTATTGTGGTATTCCATTTATAAAAAAGTAATTACATATTCCTTGATGATTCCAATCATCAGTATTAATACTAATTAAATTAAAACCAGATTTTGCAAAAGGTAATATAAATTTATTAACTCCCCTTGCTCTATATGAACTATATTCTTTTGATGGTGAAACAAATAATATTGGAACATTATTATTTTTTAATACATCATAATTCTTATAATTAAATAGCATATTATATCCATCGTTTATATCAATCACTGTAGATGATGCTAATTCGGGATGTGAAGTCAAATAATCAGCTGTCCTTGTTAAAACAGTACCTCCACTACCACTATTACCTGATGTCATTAAATTAGTAATACTATAATTATTAGAATTTAAAATATTAGTTGCTCTATTTAAAATATTAGTTGGATCATATCTGTTACTTGCTAATATAATACAGTAATCAGGAGGGTTATTTCCTTCCATATTAGAGAATATTCCACTTGTACTATTAACTGTTAGACCACCATTACCAGGATAATATGCAACCAAATTAACATTAGAACTAGAATTTGGATTTATATACATTCTATTACCATCTTTATCAACAGCAAAATAAACGCCATTATCTAAAATAGTAACATTTCCAAAATTCTCTTCTAAACTATTGTATAAACCTTGACTGTTCATTAAACTATCACCTATTCTCATAATCATTATACTATTATTTGAAGATAAAAAAAAGAGTTATTAAATCCATATTTATTGAATTTTTAAGTATGTATTATTTAAAGATTTATTATAATTTCCTATAACAGGATCTCTTGATATATCTACAAGAAGATCTCCTCTTATATTTAAAACTGTTGTAAGCACACTAAAACCAATACCAATAAATGGTATCATGATAGTTAATAGAATAATAATTAATTGCTAGATTTAGTTTTCTTTTAGATATTTTAAATATCTATCTATTTGTTTTAATCTTGTTGTATATTCATCTAATTTTGAATCATCTAAAGATGAATATTCTTCCATGAAATAAAGCATAGAATTATTGGCATTTTAAAATTCACCAAAATCTATTGTTTCAATATTAGAAAATTCATCTGGTTCTGTATTTGATGTATTATTTGTATTATCTACACTAGTTGTGCTAGCATTGCTTGCATTTTCTTCAACTTTATAATTATTAGTATCCTTATCATATTTAATACTAATCATTTTTTTATTAGTAATAGCACTAATTAAAGTATCTCTAAATTTTCGTTCCTCATCATTTGAAAAACCTAATGAAACAACTGTATCAATATTATCGTGATTAAATACAAAACTAGATTTTGAATTCATCATTCCTAATGGCCACATACAGCCACAATAATCATGTATTTCATTACTCTCAGGATCATAAGGGCAATATCCAATTATCATTATGCATTTATCTGTGTTCTTTAATTTACACACTGAACCTATTGGTAATAGTACATCATTCATCTATTTTGTCACCCTTTTCATCATATTTGATTAATTTTCCATCTTTAATATTTTTATTTATTAATTCAATAAAATCTTTTTGTTCATCACTTTCATATCCTAATTGAATTACTTTTTTTACTACATCTTTATTAAACATAACAAATTTATCATTTCCTATAAATCCAAATGGATATCTAACTGCACAATAGTCAAAAACTTTATTAGTTCCTTTTTCAACAGTACAGTATCCAATTATCATTAATTTATCATAATCAAAACGAATCTTAACAATAGAACCAACAGGTAAAAAATCTTTTTGTAAATCATAATTATTCATCATTATCACCCTTTATATACTTTTCATAATCAGAGAATAAAATAATTAATTTGTTAAATAAATTTTCATCTTTAACTCTTATGAATCTCCAACCACTTTTGTCTTTAATAATATTATATATTGAAACCTTATCAGCTTTTTCATTATATAGTAAAACATATTTTTCATTGTTATATATTTTGATATCACATACTAAAAATTCAGTATCTTTAAAAAATATATATTGACCGATTTCTAAATTCATTTGAAACGACCCCTTCTAGCATTTTCTATTTGCTCAGCGTTCCTTAATTGGAATTCTTTTTCTTGTTGCTCAGTAAGTGGCTCATGTAGAGCTTTCACAAACGATAACGCTCCACCTATAAAGCATCCTGAATATGATAATCCAAGAAGACCATGAGCTATTTTAATACTCCATTCAACCATTCCAGCATTTTGCATAATACCAGGAACTAAATCAGTAAGAAATCTTAATACAAAACCTAGAACAACTAATTTAATTACTTTAGCCATTCTCTTATTCCATACTTTTTTTCTTTTATGCTCTTCTATTTGATTTTCACTCAAAACAAAATTATCTTCATTTTCTACTTCATTAAATTTATTTTGATTCATAATATCACCCTCTGTTCTTATTAATATATTCTATTATATTTTTTTCAACCTCATCAAATTCTTCATCTTTATATCCATTAAATAAGACTTTATCAATTGAATCATTATCAAATAAGAAATTTACTTTTGGTGTCATAAAACCTTCTGGATAAGGATATCCTATATAATCAAAAACTTTTTTATCCTCATTAGAAATTCCATATCCACCAATAAATAATTTCTTTTCTCCACCTTTTAATAATACAACACTACCAAGCGGTAACAATTTATTCTCCATTTGTTTCATCCTCCTTTGATATTTGCCAATTAATGTCATCATAATATTCTTCTTGTAATTCGTTTTTATATCCTGTAAATATAACTTGTTCAATAGAATCAGTATTAAATAATACATTTGATTCAGGACTTACTTGACCAAAAGGAAAAACACAAGCGCAATAATCATATGTTTTTTTAGTAGCATTATCTTCTACATAAACAGCTATTATCATATAATCTTTCTTGCTCTTTTTAATTTTAACTACACTACCTATTGGTAAAAAATCTTTTTTCATATTATCACCTCTATATTATTAACCAAATATTCCACTAACCCAATTGCCAACTGCTTCTGCTCCATCACAAATTCCATCCCACGTTTCACTTGCAAATTCGCATACGTTATCGACTGCTTCACTAACATCGAGAGAAAAACCTACTCCGACTCCTACTCCACAGGCAGCACTTGCATTTACTTGAATTACTCCGTCAACTATTCCAACATGCGCAGAAACGCCAATACCTACTTTAGCAGTAACTGTTCCAGTTGCTTTTACACCGCCAACATCTACAGTACCTGATGCAGATGCTGATACTAAATCGGCTCCTGCACTAAATGATGCCCCTGCTTCTAAGCCACCATCTGAATCCCATCCAATACCAGCTTTTCCATTAGCATAAACATGTCCTACATCAACTGTTGCTGTACCACTAACTCCAACTATGCCGAGTTCTGCTCCAGCAGTACCTGTTGCATGTAATAATGATGCTTCAGCACTTGCTTCAACTGTGACAGAAGATCCTGTAACTCTACAACCATATCCTGCAGTAGCATGAAGTAAATCAATTTCACCGCCGGCATACAGTTCAGTATTACCAATTGCTATACTTCCACTTCCACCTGCTTGTAGTAAATTAACCGTACCATTTTGACCAGAATAGAATAATGTACCAGAAGCATAAGGAGAATTTCCTAAAAAACGATAATTAGGATTATAACTAACTGGCATTCCATTTATAATTCTTGGTTGACTCAAATAAGCTTCGGCACTATCATTAAAGCCTCGAGCGTAGTAACGACCAGCAATCATAGCATTATTAAAATATCTACCAGCTGCCGTATTACTATTGGCTAAAATTCCAAATGCATTTTCAGCTTGCCCTTGCAAATATTGTTGAAATTCATAAGCATAACCATAACCGCTACTTCTATCATTTGGGTTTAAATATCCACTATTCATTCCCCCATAGAACATATATGCCAAATTATCTACAGTATGTTTTGCACTATTACCGTACCAACTACTCCAAATCTGATCATTCCAACTACTACTGTGGCTATCACCAGAACTTGTCTGCCAGAAATTAAAGAAAGCTTTAGCATCTATTTTAACTGGCCCAGCATTTAAACCAAATTCTGCAGTAAAACCTGACAATGCATCAGGAGATAAAACACCCATAACATATCCAGTTTTACTATCTATAACTCTACCTTCACTATCAACGGTAACATCAGTATCTAAGAAATCTCCAAAATAGCCATCACCATTTTGAAAGTGATCAAATAACTCTGGATCTATATTGTTTGCTACTAATATTGCATCTCTAACAGCTCTAGTAGTTTTAATAGCATTATCTATACTACCCATAAATCCAGGACAGTCAGCTGTTCCATTCATACATGCAATGCAATCAGAAAAACCAGCAGTATCAATTCCTTCAACTGTTGTATTTATTGTAGTTAATCCTTTTATGTCGTTTTCTATATTACCTTTTAATGTAGTCAAAGAATTTAATGCATTACATACATCATCAAGACTTATATCTAACGAATCACAAGGTTCAGTGGTTGAATCTGGAACCTCAGGAAATAATAATATATTGTTTTTACCTATTTTTATCATATTCTATCTTGTACTACCGCTTCCTACACTTTCTCCTACATATACAATAATATCGCTACAATCTTTTTTTGCTTGCAAATATCCTGCCATTTCTTCTTCCTTAGCTAATATTTTTGCATTTAATTCTTCTCTTTTATCAGAACAACTATCATTTAATGAAGCTAGATATTCATTATATTTTTTTATGCAATCTGTATTAGTTGATGCTATAGAAACATTTATTTTAGCAGTTGAAATCAATTGTTGGGCATAATCAAAACTGCTAGACAAATTACTAGCTGTTTGAGTTTTTTCTGCAATTTCACTTTCTAAAGTATCTAGAAGTTCTAATTGCTCATTTAAACTATCCAATTCTCCTTGGCAAGTATCAATTAAACCTTGCTGTATTGATCTACAAGAGGCTCTTTTTATATTAGTTGCTCCCCAATCAATTTGTGGATTTTGAGGTTGTTGTGGAGGTTCTGTTACAGGAGGAATAGTTCTGCCTCCACCACCACCATCATCAATAACAAGCATAATTACCACCCTTTATCACTATACATATATAGATTATCACAATATAATTTAATTATCAATTAATAACTTTAATTTTAAATAAAAAGCCTTTATATAAAAGGTTTTTTATGGATATGAAACAATCTTCCGTACAACAATTATTAATATATTTTAATAATTTGTTAAAAATAAAAAAATGTCCATATTTACTAACAATATAAGACATTTCCTAAAATCTAAATATGGTGGCCCGCTAGGGATTCGAACCCTAGACCCACCGATTAAGAGTTAATTTTTCTACAGTTTAATCTCACAATTATTTATCCCATAACTCACCATTAATAAACTCATCTATTAAATCCATTTTATCATCAACAGTTATTCCAACAAATTGATAATGCCATGTGTCCCCTGAATATTCATTTTCATAATAATTGTAATCTATTAATACTTCAGCAATATCTTTATATTTATTATTAGACTCAATCTTACTTGCTTTATCAAATGTTTTATTATCAAATTGAACATCTGCACCTGATCCATAATCGCATATATTTGTTATATATATATCTCCGTTAGATGTTAGCATAGCAAGTTCACCATGATAATCATCTCCGCATAATCCCATAAAATGCATACTTTTAATATTATTAATATTTGATTCTATTCTTTCATTTTTTTTAGATATTACCGCTTTTCCTTCATATAATCCAATGAATTCTTTATATTCATTATCGTCATCATAGTAAATATGATCATATTTTTTTCCTTCATATAGAGTAAATAATCCATCATAGTTTGTAGTTGACTTATAATATTTATCTTTAGATGTTAACTTATAATCATATTTAACAATTTTATAAGTTATCTCATCTTCCATATAACTTTCTTCTTCAGTTTTTTCATTAAATTCATTTTCTTGTGTTTTATTTTGATTATTAACTTCATTTACTTCGTTTTCTTGTGTTGTGTTTTGATTATTAACTTCATTTACTTTGTTTTCTTGTGTTGTGTTTTGATTATTAACTTCATTTACTTCACTATCTTTTAATAAGTATACACATGCTATATAAACACATAAAAATATTACTAATATAGCTATAAAAATAACTATTATTTTTATATTTTTGTTTTCATTGTTTTTATTTGTTTCTTCATTCATAATTATCTACCTATGATAATTATAATTTATATTATTCAAATATATTTTATAAATAACTATACTTTACAAAATTATTTACTATATTTATAAAAAAACTTGATTATTCAATCAAGTTTATTAACTAATTGGTGGCCCGCTAGGGATTCGAACCCTAGACCCACCGATTAAGAGTCGGTTGCTCTACCAACTGAGCTAGCGGGCCTTTTTTAAATAACATTTGAAGTATAACACATATTTATAAAAAAATAAAGAGTTTAATTAAAAAAGTGCCTTATTATGACACTTTTTTAATTATTTTAATAGTAAGTACAAGAATACTTGCTTTCATAAGTTATATTACTTTTACATAAAAAACATCATTTTTGTGATGCTTTTTTAGTCTTTTTAGTTTCAGTTTCTTCTAATAATTTGTTATACTCTATTCTTTTTTCAACTCTATGTTTGCAAAATTCATAAATGCAAGCAAATATTGGTACTGCAAAGATCATTCCCCAGAAACCAAATAATCCACCAAATAGTAATATAGCAAATAATACCCAGAAACTCTTTAATCCAATTTTATCACCTATTAATTTAGGTCCTAAAACATTTCCATCAAATTGTTGAATAATTAATATTATAATACCAAATTCTAGTGCTTTAGCTGGTTTAATAACTAATAACAATAGAATTGATGGTACAGCACCAATAAATGGTCCAAAGAATGGAATAATATTTGTAACACCAACAATTAATGATATTAAGAATGCATATGGTATTTTAAATATAATTAATACTACAAAAGTAATAATTCCAATTATTAATGAATCTATTAGTCTTGCTACCATAAATCCACCTAGTACTTTATAGATATATCTAGCACTATCAACTATTTCTTCATATAATCTTGGTGAACAATATGTTTTTAATAATCTATCTATTCCATCAGAAAATAATTCTTTGTCATATAATAGATATATTGAAATAATAAAACTAACTACTATATTAATTACCCATCTTACAACACTAGTAATACCATTAGCTAAATTATTAATAATAATATCTATATTAGGTACTACACTATCTTTAATCATACTATTAATATTAGCTCTATATGTATCAATAAATTTAGGATTAATATTATATTTTTCACACAAACTTTTTATAAAATTAAATACATTTTCTAAATATTTAGGTATGTTTTTAAACATCATATTTAAGCTATCTAATAAACTTGGTATAAAGAATCTTACAAATATAACCACAATAGCTATAAATACTACATATGTAATAATAATACCTAATACTCTACCTAATTTATTTTTATTCTTTTTCTTTATTTTTTCTTTTCCATTAAAATATTCTTCTAATTTAGATACTATTGGATTAAATAAATATGCAAATATTATACCTATAAATACAGGTGCTAATATTTTAAATACTTTATTTAAAAATCCAGTAATATGTCCTAATTTAGAAAATAGAAAATATACTATAATACTACATACTATAGCAGAAAAAACTGCAAAGAATATTTTAAAATAGTTATAATCTTTGTTTTTTTTATTAAAAAACAACATATTAACCACCTCTTGATTGCATATTATAACATATTTATATTATTTTACAAATCTAAGATCTGCATCAAGATTACTTCTTAATAAATCATGAGTACCCATAGGTAATGTATATTTAAGTGATATAGATTATTTAAATCAACAAGTGGATTAACACTTGGTAATTGTTTACCTTTAGATATTCTAGTAAACATTGCTTCTACTAAACATTGAAATTTATTAGGATTAATTCCTATTTTAACAAAAGCATCTCTATTTCATAATCTCATTTCCTTAATAATTACTATGTAAATAAAAAATTTAATTTACTTAATTACTCTTTAATGATAAAATATGTCCGGAGTGAAAGAAGTGATAAAAATGGATAAAAAAACAGTTATAGTAACTGGTTCTAGTTTAGGCTTAGGTGCTAGTATAATTAAAGAATTTGCTAAGAATGATTTTAATGTTGTAATTAACTATGTTAATCATGAAAAAGAAGCTAATGAACTTAAAAAAGAAGTAGAAAAATATAATATTAAAGCATTATGTATTAAATGTGATATTACTAATGAAAAAGAAATAAATGATATGTTTAATCAAGTAATGAAAGAATTTAAAAGAATAGATGTTTTAGTAAATAATGCTGGTATTGCTATTGATACTTTATTTAATGATAAAACTAAAGATAATTTTATGAGAACTTTAGAAGTTAATTTAGTAGGAACTTTTTTAGTATCAAGAGTATTTGGTAATCAAATGTATAAACAAAAAGAAGGTCAAATAATAAATATATCTTCTAATAATGGAATAGATCAATATTATGAATATTCACTTGATTATGATGCTTCTAAAGCAGGAGTAATAAATCTTACACATAATTTATCTAAACACTATTCTCCATATGTAAGAGTTAATTGTATATGTCCTGGATGGATTAATACAAATATGAATAAAGACATGGATAAAGAATATAAAAAGAATGAAGAAAATAAAATACTATTAAAGAGATTTGCTAATCCTGATGAAATAGCACATGATATTTATAATATATCAACATCTACTTATATGAATGATAGTATTATTAGAATAGATGGTGGTGTTTCTAATGAATAATGAATTAATTGATAAATGTGAAAAAGAATTAGAAAGTATATTTAAAGAATTAGATAATAATTGTTTATTAAATAGTAAAAAAGTAATAGATGCTTTTCATAAATATAAAGTAAGTGAAAGTGATTTATATGGTACTACTGGATATGGATATAATGATGAAGGTAGAGATAAATTAGATAAAATATTTGCCGATATATTAGATGCAGAAGATGCAATTGTAAGAAATCAATTTATATCTGGAAGTCATGCTATTACAATAGCATTACAAGCTATTTTAAGACCTGGAGACACTCTTTTAGCCATAAGTGGTACTCCATATGATACATTACAAGAAGTAATTGGAATTAGACCTAATAATAGTTCACTTATTAGTTTAGGTATTAAATATAAAGAAATAGATTTAATAGATAATGATTTTGATTATAAAAAAATAGAAAAAGAATTAAAGAATACAAAAGTAATTCATATACAAAGATCTAGAGGTTATGCTCTTAGAGATTCAATCACTATAGATAAATTGGAAAAAGTAATTAAATTCATTAAAAATATTAATAAAGATATTATTATATTTGTAGATAATTGTTATTGTGAATTTGTAGAACTTAAAACACCATGTGGTGTTGGTGCTGATTTATGTGCAGGTTCACTAATTAAAAACCTAGGTTCTGGTATTGCATCTAATGGTGCTTATATAGCAGGAAATAAAGATTTAATAGATTTATGTGCTGATAGATTAACTGTTCCAGGAGAAGGACGTAATGTTGGCCCTTCAGGAGATGCAAATAAAATGTTTTTACAAGGAATATATTTCGCACCATCTGTTGTGTGTTCAGCTCTTAAAACAGCTATTTTGACTTCTAAAGTATTAGAAGAATTAGATTATAAAGTATCACCTACTTATAATGAAAAAAGAGCTGATATAGTTCAATTAATATATTTTAATAATGAAGAAGAAACTATTAAATATGCAACTGCTATTCAAAACAGTGGTGCTATTGATTCACATGTTAATCCAGTTGCTGCACCTATGCCAGGATATGAAGATAATATAATAATGGCATCTCCATCATTCACTCAAGGTTCATCTATAGAATTATCTTGTGATGCTCCATTAAAAGAACCATATGTATTATATCAACAAGGTTCTTTAACATATGAATATGGTAAACTAGCTCTTCTAAGAGCAATTGATTATTTACATAAATAAAAACACTTTTAATAAGTGTTTTTATTTTGCTTTAATAGATTTTACAAAATCTTCTCCATTTTTAGTACAAACATCATTAAACTTTTTTGTAGAAGTTACCCTAGCTAGATATACTTTATTATTAATTTTAGCATAGTATAAAAAGAAATCTTGTTTATTATCAGCGCTTGAATAATTACCTCTTCTCCATTTTATATTATTGCTAATAAAACTGATTTCATTATCAAAATGTTTCTTGTTATTTTCAAAATCATATAATAAGTTTACATTATCAAAGTTTGCAATTGAATAAAGTTTAACTCCACAATATGCATAAGTATATTTTAAATAATGTATTGTTAAAGAATAATCATTATCAAAAATTGATTCTATTTCATAATTCTCAGGAATAATATATTCTAATTCATCATTCAAAATTATTTCATTATCTTTTATAAGCTCTTTACCATTATAATATTCAGTTCCAATATATTTTTTGATACTGTCCTCTTTTTTTATTTTAGTTACTGAATCAGGTATAGGAATAGGTGTTTCTTTTCCCTCTATAAGACCTCTTATAGTACCACCTATAAATGCTAGGGTAATAACCCCAATTATACCAATAATTACAAATCCAAAACTACCCTTACCACTTTTACGGCAAATCTCTTTTAAATTTTCAGAGCTTTCATTAGGATGATCAGCCATTATTTTTCTTACACTACTATCAACTTTATTTGTATAAGCATTATTTGCTCTCTTTCCTACTATAATTTCAAATATAACAAGAAGAAGAATAGTAATAAAACCTTTATTTATAATAGATCTTAAAAATACATTACATGTAACAAAAACAATATATATTATTAATCCTCTAGCAAGCATCTTTTTATAAAAATAATATAATATACCAAAAAAGAATGCAGCTATATTAAAGCTTCTATAATACTTTTCAAAATTATTACCCATATATTCTGCAGCTAATTCATCCGCTAAAGTAACTTCCTCCTCGTCTAGCATCTTAGATATAGGAGAATTAGAATTAGCTTGATATGGTTTATAACTATTTCCTTGTGCTTGAGTAGTAACCTCTGGGCTAACTGCTGGTTGCTCAATTACTTCAGTCTGAGCTTCTACAGGAGCATTTAATACTTCAGTAGGTACTTCTTCATTAATAAAAGATGGATTAATTAATTCATTAACATCATTATTGTTGTTTGTATCATTATTATTCATATTTATTGCCCTTCTATTCTAATTAATTATATCATTATTGATTTATATAATCTACAAATTTATTATTTCTAAAATTTTCTATTTCAAACTTATATGGAGGATATTCATCCTTTTGATTTCTATTTACCCATGGAGTTTCAAGAATAAATGGAATGTTTTTTAATCTATCATTATGTACTACTTTATTTAATGTATCAAATCCAATAGTTCCATATCCTATATTTTGATGTCTATCTTTATGAGAATTAATAGGATTCATACTATCATTTACATGAACACATTTTATTCTATCTAACCCAATATTCTTATCAAAATTATCTAAATACTCATCAAACTCATTTATATCAATTCCTGAATCGTTTAAGTGACAAGTGTCTAAACATACCCCTATCCTATTTTTATCTTTAATTCCTTCTATTATGGCCTTTATTTCATCTATATTAATACCAAGTTCATTTCCTTTACCAGCCATTGTCTCTAAAAGAACAATTGTATCTTCAGTTTTACTAAATATTATATTTAAACCATCTATAATATTTTTTAAACCATCTTCTCTACTACAATTAACAGCACTACCAGGATGTAACACTATTTTATTAAAACCTAACTTTTTAACTCTATTTAACTCTTCAGCTAAAAAATTAACATAAAAATTATATCTATCTTCATCTACTCTATTAGCAAGATTTACAATATATGGAGCATGTACTATTACATTTTCACTATTTATATTATTATCAACCATTAATTGATATGCTTCATATGTAAGCTCATCATTTAATACACTTCTACTAGTACTTTGAGTAGACCCAGTATAAAACATAAATGTATTAGCATTATAACTAATAGCTTCTTTTACACTTCCTAATAATTGTTCAGAATTAGTAAAACTAACATGACTACCTATAATCATAAAATCACCACTCTTATTTTATAATATTTTAAATAAAAAAAGAAGATATTTATTCTTTATCTTCTTTTTTTGATTCATTTTTATTTCCAGTATATTTAACTATATCCGAACTAAATAATTGTGTTCCATAATGAGCAAAATCAGATTCTGATTTTTTTCCTTCAACCGTAACTCTTTCTAAAGTAAAATCAAAACTAGCTTCGCCAATAAACACTACACTAGAAGGAATTGTTATATTTTTAAGATTGTTTCCTCTAAAAGCCCCTTCTCCAATTACTTCAAGTTTTTTATTTAAAACAACATTTTCAATATTACAATTCCTAAATGCATTAGAACCAATCTCAATTACACCATCTGGTATTGTTACATTTGTTCTATTAGCTCCAGCATATCCAATTATACTTTTTTTATCAACACCATTTGTTTGATAATATATAAATGCTTGATCATCTGGTAACTGATTATTATTAAATGCTTCTTCACCTATATCTAGATATGTTGGTTTTATTTCTAACTGACTTATTTGATTATTAGAAAAAGCATTTGGCCCAATTGAAGTAACACTTGCTGGAATAACAACTTTTTCTATTTTATTATTATTAAAAGCATAAGATTCAATTGTTACAAGTGTTTCAGGTAAAGTAACGGAAGTTATTTGCATATTTTCAAATGCAGAATGGCCTATTACTTTAACATTTTCTCCATTAATTTGACTTGGAATATTAATATCTTTTCCACAAATATTGTAATAATAACCTGTTATTGTACCTGAATTAAATTTATAACATGAAATATTAGCATTTGCTTCAGACTCTTTAGCTTTTTTAGATTGATTTATTTTGAAAATAACTGATCCTACTATTGCTGCTAAGCACAATATAATAACTAATCCTCTTTTTCCATAAAATCCT